>Ga0247817_10000387_pt1 | contig 25336 bp, 27 predicted proteins | sample UWRJL212509R1_FD_178010 | JGI IMG/M metagenome (GOLD analysis project Ga0247817, IMG submission 178010) | Plant litter microbial communities from Arlington Agricultural Research Station in Wisconsin, United States - UWRJ-L212-509R-1 | ecosystem: Environmental > Terrestrial > Plant litter >...
ATAATTTCTACAAACTTAACTGCGTGGGCTTCATCGAGCTCAAGAACTGCGATATCGGCGTCAAGTTTACCTTTCATATCAATGTCACCAAGTAGGGCTGCGGCAACACCGCGTACGAAATTGCTTCCTGTACGGTTAGTGAATACTTTTAAGCCTTGGCTTTCAAGGAGCGCAACGACCATTTTTGTTGTTGTTGTTTTTCCGTTTGTACCGCTAATAACAACCACACCCTTAGGGAGTTGGTTAAGAATACTAGGGATAAAGTCTGGGCTTATTTTCTCGACAAACAAGCCGGGGAGGGCAGAGCCGCCACCGCGCAAACGTGCAGCGTATCGGACGGCTTTGCCTAGGATAATTACAAAGGGTTGTGGCATAAGTTTTATTATACCATTAGGAAACGAGGATAAAGGTCGCTTGCGGGCTTTATAGAGTGACGACATGGTAAAGAGCACAAAGTGCGATTATACCATTAGGATACGCGTGAAAATATTGCTCGCCTGCTATAATAACTGTATGTTCTTGGTGGGAATTCTTTCTTGGTGGTACGGACGTGGCTGGTTAGGGCAGTGGCGTCGGGTTAGTGACCGGTGGCGGACAACCGTTCAATTCTTTTCTATTGGCCAATTGTTTGCCACTTTGTTTTCGCCATTCCGTCAAATTTCTGCAAATAGCACCAGTGATCCAAACCCAATTGTGGCGCTACGGGCTGTCTTCGACCAACTTATTTCGCGAGTAGTCGGTGCATTTGTGCGCATGTTTACTATATTTGCAGGTATGGTGGTCATTACGCTCCAAGTCCTCTACGAGTCGTTTGTTATGGTGCTATGGTTGCTTTTGCCGTTACTTCCCGTCGTTGGCTTTATATTACTTGCATTAAACTGGGTACCGTCATGGATGTAAATTTATTTAATTATCACAGTCGTCGAGCACAGTATGCTCGGCTTGGTAAAGGTTTAGCCCCTTGGATTTTCTTGTTCAAATTAACAATCGTCATCCTGGTTGTTCTGGGTATTATGGCACTTGCCGTTGGTATGGCGCTGGGCTGGGCACTAATTGGGCTGGTGGCCGTGCCAATAATGATTGTTCAATGGTATAAGTATGAACTTAAAAGCGTGCCTATTGATACAACACGTAAAACTGTTGATAGCTTGCTTGACAGTGATTTGCTTGCGGTCTTGCCTGACCAACCTTCGCCTAAAGATATTGCAATCGCTTTATTGCAGGCCAATGGTGGACTATTTTTCCATGTACGCTTTGGTGTAGGCGGCGGATTCTTAAAAGAGGTTTCATCTGAAAACCGAGCCGATACTGCAGCAATATTCGAAGAAGCGCTTGCGATTAGTACGCAAGTTGGTGGACGAGTGAGCCCTGGTGTTATTATTCTTGCGATGATTCGTCAGCTGCCTGCCCGTGAAACACTCCTTGGACACCTGCAGCTTACAGAAGATGATTTGCTTCGTGGGATTCAGTGGTACCACCATTTAAGTGACCTCATTAATCAGTCAAAGAATCGCTCAAAGCAATCTGGTGGCATTGGCCGCGACTGGTCATTCGGTTGGATTCCAACGCTATCTCGTTACGGCGCTAATATTTCTCAAGCGGGCACACTTGCGCGTGGCGAAATACGTACAGATGTATTAGCGCAATTGGTAAATTCACTCGCTAACAATTCTGGTGTCATTGCGTTAGTCGGTAAAGATGGCGTAGGTAAGACTGAGCTTGTATACGAGCTTGCTGAAAAGCTCATTAACCCATCAAAAGATATTCCAGCGCAACTGCACTACCAACAGATTTTTATGCTGGATGCTTCACGGCTTGTGTCCGTGGCTGGTGAACGAGGCGGGGTAGAGCAGCTAGTAAGCGCACTGCTTGGTGAGGCATACGCTGCAAAAAACATTATTGTGTGTCTTGATAATGCTGAGCTGTTCTTCGAAGACGGTGTCGGTTCAGTTGACCTTACAAGGTTACTCCTGCCGATTATTGAAGCGGGACGACTACGCATTATCTTAACTATGGACGAGCAGAAATTCTTACAAATTTCTAAACGTACACCAGCTATGGCGTCTGCAGTAAACCGAATTACTATTCACCCAACTGATGAACTAGATACACTTAAGGTCTTAGAAGACCATCTGCCAGCATTAGAATATCGTCGCAAAGTGACGTATATGTACCAGGCGCTAAAAGATGCTTATCGATTAAGCCAACGATACGTGTATGACATTTCAATGCCAGGCCAAGCAATTAGCCTTTTAGAATCTGCGGCAGATTACGCTGAAAATGGATTGGTGACATCTGTATCGGTGGCATCGGCTATTGAACAATCAACGGGTGTAAAAACAAGTAGTGCGAGTAACGAAGATGAACGAATGAAGCTTCTTAACTTAGAGTCACTGATTCACGAACGTATGATTGGCCAAGAGCGAGCAGTCAGCGTGGTGTCTGACGCCTTACGTAGGGCGCGCTCTGGTGTGCGCAACCAAAATAGGCCCGTTGGTACCTTCTTATTCTTAGGTCCAACAGGTGTGGGTAAAACAGAGCTCGCGAAATCACTCGCTGCTGTATATTTTGGTGGTGAACGCAACATTATTCGCCTTGATATGAATGAGTTTGTATCAAGTAACGACGTAGCCCGTTTAATTGCAGACGGCTCTGAAGATGCTGGTAGCTTAACTGCACAGGTAATGAAACAGCCGTTTAGTGTAGTGCTCCTTGATGAGATTGAAAAAGCACATCCGAGTGTATTGTCTACATTGCTGCAACTGCTTGATGAAGGTATCTTGCGTGACATTCGTAACCGTGAGGTAAGTTTCCGTGACACGGTTGTTATTGCGACAAGCAACGCAGGCTCTGACCGAATTCAAGAATACCTCGGTAGGGGATACTCGTTGGCGCAATTTGAAGAAACGTTTATTGACGAACTTATCAGTAGTCACTTATTCCACCCAGAGTTCCTGAACCGTTTCGATGAACTTGTGGTATTTGGTTCGTTGACGAAACCTGAGTTGCTGCGAGTCGTTGATTTAATTTTGGTATCTGTAAATAAGAACTTAGCAGGACAAAAAATTACCGTCACGGTAGCACAAGACGCGAAAGAATATTTGGTTGAAGCTGGATATGATCCGCGCTTAGGTGCACGTCCAATGCGCCGCGTTGTGCAGCGTGCGGTTGAGAACACTGTTGCTAAGCTACTTCTTTCGAATGAAGTATCTGCTGGTGGTTCGATTGAAATTACGCTCGATCAAGTGAGTTCAATTCTAGATAGAAAATCTCAAGCTGATAGTATTGCTAACAATACACCCCTGTAACCAATAAAAATAACCCTCGTAGTGAGGGTTATTTAATAATCTTGGGGCGAATGAAGGGGATTGAACCCTCTACCTCCGGTACCACAAACCGGCGCTCTAACCAATTGAGCTACATTCGCCAAATTGTAAATGCTCGGACAAAACCGAACAGTAGCTATTGTAACAGATTGAGCCCCGGATGGAAATATGCTACAATACCTACTTATGCGGGCGTCGTATAATGGCTAATATGTCTGCCTTCCAAGCAAACGATGAGAGTTCGATTCTCTCCGCCCGCACCAAGAATTTATGAGAGACTCCAGAAATGGGGTCTCTTTGTTATTATGGAAATATGAATACTCTCGACCTCCCCGAAAACCCAACCCTTAAAGACTACCAAACCTACATGCAAGCTATGGTTCTTGAACGTGGCTTCGATAAAGAAACTGTATCAGAAGTCTTCCTTCTTTTGGTTGAAGAAGTAGGCGAGTTAGCTAAGGCGATTCGTAAAACTAATGGTCAGAAAATTGACATGTCACGTAAACAACATGAAGTTGAAGAAGAAGCTGCAGATGTTTTCTGGCTTGTGATTGACCTTTGTAATAGGTTGGATATCGATTTAGAGAAAGCTTTCCGTGAAAAGGAAGCTAAAAATAAAACTCGTGTGTGGCAATAAGCCTAATAGGCTATTCTTCTTCTAGAAGCTCAGCTTCGTCAGCATCTTCCTTGGTTTGGTGAACAGTGCCATGCTCGTGTTCTGGCGGTGAGTAGATTGAGTAAAGTTTCAATGGTTCAGTGCCAGTGTTTGTGACATTGTGCCAGATACCAGCAGGAACGAAGATTGCGAAGTCATCTTCGGCATCCCAAGTTTCAAGGTCAAGTTCAGTTGGTCCCATTTGGACAGTAGCGAGGCCTTGCTCGATACGTAAGAATTGGTCGTGGTCAGCGTGAACCTCTAAGCCAATGTCATCACCGGGCTGAATAGACATGAGGGTCATTTGTAAGTTGCCACCTGTCCAGGCAGCGGTACGGAAGTTGTTATTTTCGAGCGTGAGCTCTTCAATGTTTACAACGTAGGGGTTTGGTCCATTATCTTGCATATGTGTCCTCCTTATTTCATTATCTATTATAACGTAAATGACTGGTATAATAACAGATACGCCCCGGTAGCTCAGTTGGATAGAGCAGAGGACTTCTAAGCCTAAGGTCACTGGTTCAAATCCAGTCCGGGGTACCAATTTCCACTTTTTGCGCATTCTGCGATTGCATCAAATGGTTCTAACAGATTAAAATGTAGCGTTTTACCCTCTAAAGTGAGGTTAGAAAGTGTAAAGTCAATCAGGTAACGTTTTTGTTCCAATGTAGTGGTCTCGGCGTCGAACAGTTCGACCGCACGACTGCATACTTCCAAAATGTACGAAGCACCGATTATAAATGCTTTATCGCCATCACTGTGTTCTTCGATTTGACTCATAATGTCACGTTGACGCTGTTCAAGCCCTTTAACCATACGTTCGAACCGTTCGTGTTGTGATTCAAATTGTTTACGGTCTTTGAATAGTTGATCTAGTTCTTCATCTAGACTGTTGTACTCCTTCTGTAAGCGGTTCCGAGCTGTTAGGTAGTACTTCTGTTCGCTCTTATGGTTTTTTTCAATTTCAGATACAATCCTAGGCAGTTCACTTTTGGGTACGGTCAGTGAAGCGAAGACATTTCGTACCTGTTCAATTAGCTCCTTTTCATTTACGTACTGTGCGCCGTGTTTGCCGCCGTATTCTGTACAGTGTCCATACGTGATGTTCTTGCGGGTGGCTTCAAAGAACGTAATGCTGTAGCTGCAATCGTGGCACTTAATATTCTTAAATAGGAACGAACCAGATTTAGTATTATATTTTGTGCGACTTAGTTTGCGACCCTCTTTGACGTCTTGGCATTTATCCCAGAGCCACTTTTCGATGAAAGTATCATACTGATGTTCGTACTCTTTGGTCTCGAACTTCATTGTTCCGATGTAAAACTTATTAGCAAAGATTTGTTCCCACTGTGACGTACTGATTGGCTTGAGCAGTTTGGTGTTACTGACTAGTCCTTGTTTCTTCATTTCTTTGGCAACAGACTTGTATGGCATACCGTTTGCACGTAGTTCAAAGGCTGCCCGAATTAGGTGGGCACGAACTGGGTCAATTTTGATACCTTTTTTAATAGGCTTGCCACTGGCATCGTTTTCTTGGTAGTTTAAGTAACCAATAGGTGCTTTGCCAACCCAGATACCGTCATTGAGCATTTGTTGATAGCGACGCTTTACGTTATCTCGAATTGACGCAGAGTAGTACCCTGCAAGAGCAACTCCAATATCAAGCCTAAACAAATCAGCGGCTGGTGAGTAACGGTTAATAAATAAGTTGTCAGAAGGGAAATGTAGCTCAATTTTACCTTGCCTAAAAAGTACAGTGAGGTCTTTACGTTCGTCTGAGGTTGTATCCCTGCTAAATCGGTCAATCTTATCAAATACCGCAATAGAAAGACTTTTCTCGTTAGTTAATGGTTCAATAACAAGTTCCCTGAACGTCTTACGACCTTCCTTGAATGCGGTTTCATCGAATTCAATGTAGCTAAAGGCTGTTCCTTCATCCCAGTCTTTTAACTTTGCATAGTCATAAAGTTTTTGTTTCTGTGCGGGTAGCGCTTTTCGTTGGTCTGGGTCTGAAACCCTGGCGATTAAATAATTCATATTTCTCCTTGTATTATTTTAAGACAATTTATTGGCATATAACAGGGGTGAAGGCCGTCAAGTAGACGACCTTCGCAGGCTACTTAGGTTTTGCCGCATTGTTCATTTGTTTATCAAGCTTAATAAGTAGTTCGATAAAGCGGACTATATTATGGTCAAGTTCAAGAACCTTTTCAGCATCTAGCTCACCTTGAACGATTGTGCTGTAGGGTGCTTGCTGTGGTGTTGAGTTGAGTTTACGCATCTTCTACCTCAAGATGGTAAAGTTTTGTGTTTCCATCTCCTGCATATGGCTGCGGCAATGAACCTTCGCTTACCCAACGCCTTAGTAATTCCCTGAGTTTGTGTTCATTAATTGCTACACCAGAACTATTTAGTTGTGTGAGTAGGTCCTTCTGATTCAACTGCTTATTGTCGCTTAGTAGTTGTTCGATTGTGGACTTAACTACTTCAGCAGTATCTTCGCTACCCTTAATCTGACCTAAGTATTCGAAATCAAAAGTTGTCGGTGTTACGTTTGCCTTCACTTCGAATGGGTCAAGCTCTTCGTCGTAACGCTGCTTGGTCTGTGTGAAGGTTAAATACCATTTATTCTTACGGACGACACCAACGTGGCTATCTACGGCCGCCATAATATCGGAAGAACCACGCATCTCATCACCTGAGCTACCGCCAAATGCACCTTGTTTGCGATTATGCTGGGTAACCAATACTGCTACGCCTTTTTCTGTAAACTGTCGTAGTTGTTTGAATACTTTTGACATATCCTTAGCGCTGTTTTCGTCACCACTATGTACACGAATCAGTGAATCGATAATGATTAGTTTAATTCCTTTTTCGAGACAAACTTTCAGCACTTCACTGATATATTTATCAGTAGTGATGAAGCCGCTGTATGACAAGAAGTGTACTGGTAATTCCATTGATGAACCTAGTTGAAAAAGTCGTTTTTGTAGCAGCCTTTCTCCGTTTTCTTCATCAATAATTAATACACCCGCTTGTTGTGTAGCGAATTTCCCAAAGAGCATTTTCCCACTGGCGATACTGGTCGCCATATGCAAGAGAGTGTAGGTCTTGTAAGAACGAGATGCACCTGAAAGGATAGTGATTGACGCTTCAGGTACAATACCGTCTACTACATACTCCTGTTCAGGATAGTGATTGTTCATTACCTGTTCGAGAGAATGCACCTCTAAAGGCTTGTAACTCTCTGTTGCTTCACTGTTTTTGATATTTACGTCAGCTTTATACTGTTCGAACGCTGGCTGCGATGATTTATTCATCTTTTGCTTTCTTTGAGGACGATATGGATGGTTAGCGCCATATCCACCAAAGGCTGCTGTACAGTTGCTGGAGATTAAACTAGCTGGAATCAAAAAGATTCCCGTCCAGAAAATCTCAAATGCTTGTACAGTTGCTTTGAAACCTTTTGGGTGGGAACCTGCTAACTATTATAAATGTTCAAAAACGAAAAGTCTGTAGTGAAAACGATTAATTATTAAGAATATTTTACCTCCGTTAAGTACGATTATCGGAGCAATTTATTATAAATGTTACCGTATCGAGTTGTTTGTGATACCCTTCGTATAGAAATAAAGGAGGATTCAGTGAAAACATTCCAATCTACTCTGGAAAATATCGAAAAGAACGTCCACTCTCTTGAGTGGACAACTGACACAGGCCATACTTTGCACGGCGTTTTATTTAAAAGCGGTGACCGATTACTGTTGAATGTAAATCCAAAAGAGCTAAAGGAAACGGTTAACTTCGAGTACCTTTATAGCGCAGGTCGTTTAAATGGTAGTAGGCGAGTGCTTTACCCGCACGATACAAGTGACTCAAAATATATACCAGCGGATACTTTCTCGGTAAGTTGGCCGATTGAAGTATTTATGCTAATTGATGAACACAAGCACCCCGAAATTGCCGACGACAAGCGGATGGTATATTCATATGATTCCTTCATCCACCATAGAATTCCCGAAACCAAATCAGAGATAAAACGCTTCGATAAATTAATGACTAAAATTCAATATCTCGATACTAAAGTAGGTACTGTAACTGTTGATCTTGCTCCATCAACTTCGATTTCAATGAAGCCTTCAAGAACGGAAAAAAGTATGGATACGATATCTATAACAATTAATTTCAAGAATGAACTATCAAACAACGAAATACTTATGTGGAACGTTCGCTTTTCTCAACTTCTTACCATACTGCATAGAGAGAAGGTGATACTGACTGAAATGGTGCGTGGCTTGGACGATGTCCTCGTACCTTTGTTAGTAGAGGAGTATGAGGAAGCGAATTATGCTTATCGTAGTCCTATAGATATCGAAACATTTGTGGAATTTATCCAAAATACACTTCCAGCGTTTGTTGATAATTACGACGACATTGCTAACTTAGTTGAGGATATAGTCCAGTATTATATCGATTACCCATCTAGCCCTCCTGACAATATTCAGCTACTTCGTCTTTTTTCAGGCTTGGAACAATGTGTTAATCATTATGGTAGTAGTTTGCCCAAACGAAGCAAGAAGTTAAGCCGTAGTGAAACGAAACGAAGTAATGATTTTGATAAGTTACTAGCATTGGCTGAATCAGACACAACTGTTCCAGAAACGTTATTAACATTTTTGAGTGATGAGTCTAAAAAGTTCTACGTCAAACCCTTTAACGAAGCCTCTATGAAGCAAAAGATTGTCACTTTTGGTGAATTTCTGACTAAACGTTTCAATACGTACACACACCTAAAGAGTCTTGATAATGCTGGAATAATATGGAATATGCGAGCTACTGTTGCTCACGGGTATTATAGCGAGAAAGTCCGAAGTAAGTTTTACGAGCGCCGTGATGAATTTGGGCAAGATATCGAGCGCTCTATACGTATTTACCTGCTATTTCAGCTATGTAAGAAAAAATCATTTGTTTTAAAACATAAAGAACCACTTAAGGCTCACCAGTTTAGTTCCTCGTAGCCGAAGTAGGTCATACTTTCATCAATCCTGTTAAAAGATTCGCAATTGTTGTAAGATACATCTGTTGACACCAATTTAAATACGCCCACAGCAATTATTTGTATTGCCACGCTTATGTACCGAAATGCAGTCAAAGCAACTCGTACGTAAGTGCGGGCGTGTGGTGTCAACAACCCGCTTTGGCTGCTTTTCGTATTCAGTCATAAAATCCTCATTAGGAAAAAGCGGTGGTGGAATCCTATAATATAACAGAGGTGAACATATGACAGAACACGCAAAACAAGCAATCGTGAACGCTTTCGGAACTAAATGGAACAGTAGCTATAGAGCAGCTCAGAAGTTATCGATATTTTTAGGTCTATTTGGGGTCGATAGGTTTTATGTTGGAGACGTATGGTTCGGAGTAATAAAGCTTATAATGACAATTCCGATATTTGGAGGTATTCCAAACGGTCTTATTATTTCAATTCCTTTTTGGATTATCGATATATGTATCATACGATTGCACAAGAAAGACTGGAGTGATTGGGTTCTTAAAAAGCAAGCCAAGCGTGCTGGAAAGAAGTTTGAAAAAGAACGTATGGAAACTGCACGTATCGAAAGAATAGCACTTGAAGCAGAACGAAAAGCGGAAGGGCTATGTCCAAAATGTGGCAGCGATAAAATTCAGGCCGTTACTGAAGTAAATAGCCAAGCACAACTTACTGACGCATTCGCAAATATACTTCCGCACGGAAATACTCACCTTGAACAGAAAGTACGTTCAAAGACACTGCGAATGTGTTTGAAATGTGGAAATAAGTTTGCTTAAAGGAGATGTGATTGGACGAAAACAAGAAGATTCAAAACGCCGTCGATAACTTTAATTCAATGTCTGATAACGATACTAAACAAATTCAAAGTATCAATGCTCGCATACAGTCCCACGATGGCGAATGGGGTATACGGCACGACGATAAGCATACAGAATCTGGCGCATTAATCTTCCCTTGGATTGAGCAGTCTTCGTTAATCCAAGAATTTGTTCAATTTATGTACGATAAGAAACTAGTTGTTGTTTTTGCCTGGACTGAATGGCAAGAAGGACGTGACTGGTATGCTCTACAAGACGACAGCAAGTACGACAAGCTCGATGTAGAAACTATTCTGAAGTTACTCACAGCCGTGATACGCAACGACCGCTTTAACGACGGTGCATTGGTAGGGGCGTTTGAGTCTGGTGTCTTTCCGAAAATAATCCAAAAGTTAATAACTATTTAATATTCATTTGTAATAATAAGTAGGCTTTAACGTGCCTAACGACAGCAAACCCCGAGTGTATCGGGGTTTTACTTTGAATACTTATTAAAAGGGCGTAGAGTTGAATCAGATGAAAGAGCTAGACGCAGAAACGGGTAAAGAGCTAAAGCAACCGCTTGAATATAGCCTTGGGGCAACTACATTTTTAACGTGGAACCCACCCAGCGAGCCAATCAAGGTTGGGAATATTGAAGTAACAGAAGGTAATGGGGTACAAATAGCTACGCAGGGGACAGGCTCAAGCGGTAAGTCGTATTGGCCGACTATTGAACTGAAATACGATGAACTGGAGCAGGATGAGTTATCAAGATGGGTATTATTTCATACCTTCATAACAGACAATCCGTGGACCATACCTTCTTATATGAGAACTATAGATGGAGTAATGACTTGGCTACAGCAGCCTTTTGGCCAACAGAGGGATTATTCAGATTTTCTAAATGTTGCATATAGAACCGAGCGTGAAAAAGTAAAGATTGACGAAAAGATGAGCTATGAAGATCTATTTACTCGTTTTGAGTCTATCGATGAGCGACAAGTTGGAATGGTAAAGAACTTATTACTGAAACTCACTCCAGGGCAAAGTTGGTCTCATTCGGAAATGGCGAATTATTCCTACTGGCGAATGGTTATAGATTTCTCGGTTGTCGACGCTATTATTGGACAGCAGCCATACTGTAATCAGGTAATGAATTGTGAATTATGCGGCAAAACTGATATCAATCATTACAAATTATCAGCGAAGGAATATGCACTATCACGCTTAGTTGAAATCATTGGTGATGCGCAAAAAGCAGATGCATATATGAAAATCATCTGGACTGTGCGGCAAAATATTAGACATAAGGCGGCGCACGAAAGCGCATATCCATACGAACGACCCTACAGTGAACTTCAACACGGCGATAATGAGTTTGATGTTGAAACAATTACTAAAAACTTTAGTAAAGATGGGCACGCTCTATCGGCATTGGAGCAAAATATGCACGAAGCTACAAGAATATTGCTTCTTGATAACGTACTTCAGACAAAAATATTTCCAGACATCAGGCCATATATGGTTCGTTCTGGCGGTATGAGTTGGGAAGAATTTGAGAAATTAATTAAAAAGAGTAGTGATACCCAGAATTAGGTTTTATTAGTAATAAACTATGAATAGAAAACAATTTCACGTAAGACTAAAGGAAATACTAGCTGCTAATCAGGGTCCTTATAATAGCCCGAACGAAGAATTTCATCAGGCAATGGATAGGCAGGTAGAGGGATTATCTGGCGGAAGATGGGATGAAGATGTTGCTTTACGTGTGATAAACCAGTTTGAGGTTCTTACGGGTACAAAACCGAAAAGCATTGAAATACCCGAAAGCGAAATAAAGAAAATATTTGGAGAGTTTTTGTTGGAGCGTGGATACAAACTTACTCAAATACCCGAAGATAAAAGCAAGACACCTGATAGCTACATAGAAGGCTTCAACAGTAAGTATATTTGTGAAATCAAATCGCCAGAGGCTGTACTTGACCCAGATACGCAATTATATAAATTCAAAACAACTCACCGAAAGATTTTGGACTTCATCCATACTGCCATTAAACAGTTTGAATCACTTGATAGTGAACATACCTTACCTAGGGTATTGGTTTTTACTTCGATTACAATGCAGCTAAATTGGAAGTCCTTCACAGATGCTATCCAGGGTGGCGTAATAGACCATTCGGGCGTGGCTCTACCTGACTTTTCAAAGACACCAGTGTATACAAGTACATTGCCGTTACTAAAGGATGTCGATTTATTCGTATGGTATCAGGTGAGCGGAGGAGGTGACAGGTTTTATCAAGCCAGCTATTTTGTTAATTCTAATTCCAGTTTTCTAAAAGAATCTAAGGAGCTAATATCGCAGTTATCGCAACCTAAGCTTTCGACTATGGATAATGCTTTTGAGCTTATACTTACTTAAATATAAATTACGGCAATAACCTTAGGGGATTGGTTGTAATAAATAGCAGCAATAGCCAACTTCAAAACAGTAAAAACTATCTATGTATATATATGTAGTTTTCTCGGTTTCAAAGGTTATAATCAGAAGAATAATTACGGAGATACTATGACGTTAATAGCTGGAGTGCGTGGAATTAGGAAAAGTTTCATTATTGCTGATTCAAGGGCTACAAAAACTTTTGCTGACGGTTCTGTAGTGGTGGAAGACAATGCTCAAAAGTGGATGCATTTCAATACTTACTCAACTATTGCCGTTGCTGGAGATGCAAGTCTCGGAGCTTTCATTGCAAAATATATGGCAGACCTTTCGAGCGAGCAGCAGTCATTTACTGATACTAAGGCGCACTTTGACACAAGGCTAGAAGAGGCGGGGATAGAATTTAATAGAGCTACTGGGCGTTATACGAAGTGTGCGATTCTATTAGTAGGCTATGATTTAACTCAAAATGATGACTTTGATGCAACTCGGCTAGGTGAAGTATTGGCTGACGGGGTGCAGCGTCACGGCGATGGTGTTTCCGTAAATCAGAGTGTCGACACAGAGATTTTACAGGCTATGGGTGATGCCCTACATTCTTCGCCAACACCATTAGGTAGGGGGAGTAGAGTATCTGTAAATATAAAGAAGGCAGTGGTTATTGGCTATAAAGTGACTATTGATGCGTCGGGTGTTCATATAGAGACTGAAGAGGCTGATAGTTTCGAATCGTTATTTTATGGAATGGACGCTGCCTATAATCGGATAGAGCTTCCTACTAATGTTATGTCTGATTTGTACTTCAAGGACGTAAGTTCAATGAACGAGCTGGAAGTGCTTACTCACGATACTATTGGCTTGATAACGTTTTACAAAGATGTCATTGCGCAAAGGTCATATACTGGTGTGGGCGGTAATATTTTCCCAGTTATGATGACAGAAGTTGGTGGGCTATTTTATGCAAATGAACTTATTGGCTATAATTTTACGAATGGAACTAGAAATGTTCTCAGGGAATCAAAAATGATAGACGGAAAGCTTCATTATCTAGATACTGATGACACGTATAAACCGTATGTTGGGTTGCTGGATATTGCAAAGACATTGGAAGATGCAGACTACGAGCTTGATTTCGATTTAGAATTCTAATGCTTTGCGGATGATCTTTGTTAAGTCGTTAGAGTAGTGCTGGTCAAGTATCGTTTACTTACCTGAATACTTTTTGCAATATTAACTATCACTCTATAGTATTTCGTTGTGAACATATCCACTACGGGGTACCAATTCGGAAATCATTTGATTAGAATCGTTAACTCGGTTCTAATTTTATTCACGACAAACTACAAATTAGTCGGGCCGGACGTAGAAAATGCAATGAAAGGTATGAGCTATGGATGGGTTGATACTGGTGATGGATATGTGAGCGTGAGTGGTGTGTGTCCTACCACAAGTGAACTCGACGACACACTGAAAGCGATAAGTGCTATAACGCTTGTGCTAAACTAATAGTATTAGACAGCTTAACTTATATAACCGTGGATTCACAATAATTGAACTACTTATCGTCATTGTTGTGATTGGTATCCTCGCCTCGATCACTATTGTTGGCTATACCGGCATACAAAATAGAGCACACGACAGCACTGTAAAAAGCGACCTTCAAAACCTCAAACAAAAACTTGAAATTAATAAAATTGATAACAACGATTTATACCCTGGACGACCTGGAGATACAGTGTTGAACCAGCTTGCTGCGATGGAATATAAGGTTTCAAAGGGTTCATACTCTACTGCGCCATCGACAATAAGTAACCTGCTGTATTGTTTTAGAAACGCTAACGGCGGTGCTTTCGGGCTTATCGCTCAGAGTAAATCAGGCAAGGTGTTTACTATTACGAGCGAAGCAAGTGTGCTTGAATCAACTGCAACGTGGTCAAATGACTACGCTGCACTTTGTACGTCAGTACTGCCTGGTTACGACAATATCACAAGAGGGTATGCATCTGACGATACGGTGCTTGGCCCTTGGCGAGCTTGGACAGGAAAATAATTTAGCGAATATCAATTCGTACGAAGCTCTCAGCTAATTCATACCCGGCTTTTTGGCCTTCTGCTATAGCCATATCTCGTACCCAGCTCGAATTCTCTAAATCGCCAAACTGACTTATGTGCGCCTTTAAGGCATTTAGCTTCGTTTCAAATGTATGGGTGATATCGACTGCGAAATTACTTTCATTAAAATTCACTAATAAAATTGTTGCAGTTTTGTGGGGTTCGAAACCTTCCTCTAATAATTCTGGAAATGTCAGACGGTCACGAGCAAGTGGGAACACTGCATCGAGCGTCGCTTGGCCTGCTGCACGATGGTCCGGGTGATTAATGATGCCATTAGCTGCTGAATATATAACCGTTGGGTCCATAGTAATAACAACGTCCGGCTTAATGCTACGGATAACCTTTACGATTTGCCTTTTGAGCTCCATAGTTACTTCTAACTCGCCATCTGGATAATCTAAGAATGTAATAGACTTTCCGCCAACAATCTCAAGCGCAGTTTGCTGTTCGGTGTGACGAATTTCGGTCAGTTGAGCTGAAGTCATAAAGGGGTTGTCTGAGCCTTTGCCGCCGTCGGTTAAAATAAGATAGTGAACTTCTGCGCCTTGAGCTGCAAAGTGGGCGAGTGTACCACCGGCACCTACATCAAGGTCATCTGGGTGGGCGGCGATGCCGAGAACAATTTTTGGTTGTAGTGTAAGGAACGTATCTGGCATATTATTTCTGCTTTCTTGAAAGATACTCGGCGGCATCATTAATGAGGAAAAGGCTCACGTCGTCCTGGGTCTTGCCGGCTTCATGGAATGGTGTGCTGATGACATGGATAAGAATGAGCATGTATATCAAGGTGAAGCTAATAATTCCTGAGATTACTAGACCGCCATAAAATGGATCAATGTTTGTAAGGATAATGAGTGCAATGACAGCTACTACAATTGAACGGGCTAAAATTGTTGCCGAAGGTATAAACCGAATCTTTTGAATGTAATTCACACGCTGGCGACTGCGTAATAATTGGGTCTGTTGCTGTTTTAATTTAACGATGAAATTCGGTGGTACCTTGCCAGCTTCCATAGCGGCAAAATAAGGTCCAAGGGCTCTAATGTCTTTACGTGCATCGTACGATTTTTTACGTGCATCTTTACCAAATCCAAGGGCGATTGCTTGAAGTTGTTTTCTGAATTTATTTAAATCAAAAACTGGGTATGCGGCGTGGATATGCGCTGCGTCGTCATAGATGTCTTCGATGTTGGAGGCGAAGTCGGATGGTATACGCTCAGATTCTTTATAGTCAGCAATTGTAGCTGATAGTAAAAAGCCAATTACAAACGTGACGCTTGAAATAACGCTGTTATGGAGTGAAGTTTGTTCAATCGGCTCCCATCCAAGTTGATGGAAGGTGTATTTAAGCACAACTATACCAATTGTTAAGCAAAGGCTAATAAGAAAAATACGAAATAGTTTAAGTGAGCGAAGCATTTATTTATTATAACAAATTAACAGGGTGAGTACTGGTATACTGGCTTTTTTGCTAAAGTGCTCGTGCTAAGATAGAAGCAATGCATCGTACCAATTCTCGTCGTAGTGGGTTTACAATTGTCGAATTACTTATTGTCGTCGTTGTTATCGCCATCCTGGCTTCAATCACTATTGTTGCGTATAACGGCATTCAACAAAAAGCACGCAATACTGCCAGGGTACAGACGGTAGTCGCCATACAAAAAAGCATGCTTTTGTATCAAGCTGAATTTGGCAAGGAATCGTTGTACTCCACTTTGCTCACGGTTAATGCTGATGGGCAGTGTATCGGTGTTGACTATGAGGATGTTGACCCTACTGCGGGAGTGAGCTGTCGGTATGCTGTCCCTGATGTCGGATCTCCAACTTCGACGCCCGTAAACCAGCCGTTATATGATGCGCTTCGTACGAAGTCGCAGTACAGAATGAATTACGCACCGGTGGTACAGAGTAATTTCTTGGGCAATAAAAGCATTACATCGTCCGCTCCGTTCATGACACTTGTTAAATTTAGTGATACCGGCTTAAGGTTCTCACTAGACGGAGGAGCTTTAAAGGACTATTACATACTACTATCGTATAGGCTTGAAGGTGTTGATAAAAACTGTCAGCTGCCCGTTGTTCGTCTTACCAGCCAAACCGCTACACAGCGAAACTTTACTTCAGGATTCCCTTACTCGGTTACAAATGGCGGCGCCACTGAATGTTGGATCTGGCTTGACTGGTAAGTTAATACAACAGCTACCTGCTATACTTATATACAGAACAGTTTCGGCATCCGAACAATAACTTATTACTCTACGGGGGTCATTATGGACACTAATAAACTACTACTCACATTAAAAGACGGCTCTCAAGAATTTAATATCCCTAATTCACTCAAACAAAGTACGGTCGTATATTTTATGCGCGCTGCAAACTGCGCTCAGTGTAACCGTCACACACGTGAACTTGAAAAGCTTTTGCCTGAACTTGAAAAACGCAACATGGGTGTTATTGTTGTTGTTCCTGAAGACCAAGCGGCTGTTGAAAAAGTGCGCCAACGTAACGACCTAACAATACCTGTCATGTGGGGTAATGGTAACGCGCATGCACTTGCTGGCCTTGATAAAAAACTGCTTGGTATTATTCAGCAAAGTGGAACAGTCGTCGTAGACCAAGCTGGCGCTATCCTTTATAAACGAATTGCAACTAACCCTGAAGAATCGTTCAAAGCTAAGGAATTCGAAGAGTACCTAGCAAGCGTTAATTTAGTCTAGTTCTCTTCGACTGGCTCGTGTACGACCCAGCTCATAAAATCATCTGATTCAAATTCAACCTCGTCGTCGCTGAGTAGCTCAAATTCATATCCGCGCATTTCAAGAACGTCTTTTTCGAAGTCTTGCATAAGTTTCGTACGGCCCTCATGGTCAGATGCCATCCATAATTTTTCATAGCGCTTTGTAAATTGACGATAAGCTTTAGGGGTGTCGCTACGTATTGCTGCAAAACCAAGCTTTAATTGGCTTAAAAGCATTGGCCGATACTTACCGTCTTTGTCGCTAAAGAACGCATTCGCCCATAGGTCTGGCGGAATATTCCCAACGTCCGGTTCAGATAGGTAGCCCATGACTTGGCGTTCTTCCGAATATGACAAATATTCTGAACCTCCCACACGGTTATTAGGGTCATAGATAGAAACTTGGTCTCGCCCCACTTCATATCCAGAAGATACAGCCGCACTATGGCTCACAAATGGTTCTTCTAGCACTCGTGCGTATACCAAAGCCTTAGGATTGGAGAAGAAGCCGATGCCGGTTGCATGAAGCATTTCATGAAAGGTAGTATTTTTTAATCGCGGTGAGATGCCGATTTGTTCGGTAGCGAGCTGATAATGATTGGCGAGTGCGATAACTTCTGAGTTGAAATACCCAGCGGCGTTCATTGCGCCCGCTTCAAAAGAATCCATTGCTTTAAAAGGAGCGAATTCGTTTGTGGCTTTCTGTACTTTGTTCAATGCCTTGGCGGGAAAGAAGCCGAGCTCGATAAGGTTTCTTGTTCGTTGTAGCGTATCTTCGACAAGTTCTTCGCTATCTTCTGCAAACTGGGCTTCAAGGGCGCGTTTGCGTTCAACGTTCCATAAAGCTAGTTTTACAAATGCCTCATCGTCGGCACCAGCAATCCAATCAAGAACATTTTTCCCAACACTTTGTTCCTCGGGCATTGTTTGGTTAAATTTTGTACGGTCGTTCGTACGAAAATTGCTATTGATAATATCAATTGTTCGCATATCCGATTGAGTTGGTGATTCAAGAAGTGTAGCGACACCTGTTCGAAGGCTGTCGACTGCTAATTTTACTTCTGGTGATAACCCTTTGCCTTCGCTCATCTCAAGGGAGATAGCATGTCCAAAAGCATCACCATAGCATTGGAGAAGTTTCGTTGGGTGTTGGTGAATAGTAGGCGCAACCTCTGACATAATAAGAGGTCATTTAATACTATTTGCCCCTATAACGCAAGCATAAGCTACAATAAGGGTGTGTATATCAAACCCTCACTTTTAGCTATCCGTTCTATCGCCGCAGAATTTGCACACCGTTTATATGTACCTGTCGTAATTATCTTTGCGGCTGCAGCCGTAGTGTTGCTGGCGCTATCAATTTGGCTAGTGACTATGAATGCCTGGTGGACAATCTTGCTCGTTGTGCTCTCTTTCGTTATCGTGCTTGCAATCGCTTTGCTGGTTATTGGACTCATTGTCATTAAAAAAGTAGCTCCAGCTCAGTCGAAAACTCAAAAACAGCAAACGAAAAGTCTTGTAGATAAACTACTGAGAGTTGCAGAAGTTACCGGAACTCCAAAGTTTATTCTGCTATTTAACGTCATCAAAGACGTAGTGAAGCCAAGCGAACAAGGTTACATTGCTTCAATAAGTAGCGACACGGTGAGTCTGAAGCGCGATTTCATTTCCTTGAAAGATTCCTTTAAGCAGTAATATGATACTATCTGTATATGAAGAAAAATGTAGCTAATTCAAAGCAGGCAATCATTATATTGAGCGCTGCTGTAGTGCTGGTGGCAATCGCCGTTGCCATTGCAGCAATTACTTCAAGTAATGACGCACGGATAAACTCATTCCAAGAGTGTGCAGATGCTGGTTACGCCGTTTCTCAATCTTTCCCAGAGACCTGTTCGGTACCTGAGGGCAAAACCTTTACCAACAACTAAATGGTATTATAGATACATATGAAAATTGGTGTATTTGATTCAGGCATTGGCGGCAAAGCTATTGCAGATAGGTTGCAAGCCGACTATCCAGACAGCGAAGTGCTATACGTAGATGACCACAAAAATGTTCCTTACGGCAGCCGCACGCAAGACAACATTATTCAGCTTACCGACACTGCAATTCAGCCGTTACTAAAGCAAACATGTGATGTTATCGTCATTGCGTGTAATACTGCCACTGCGGCTGCTATCGAGATTCTCAAAGACAAGTATCCTGACACGCCATTTATTGGCTTAGAACCGATGGTAAAGCCTGCTGCGTTACTAACACAAACTGGTGTTATCGCAATTTGTGCAACGCCGTTTACTTTGAATAGTGGTCGTTACACAAGCCTTAAGGAAAGCTACGCATCTGATGTCGTTGTTCTTGAACCAGATTGTAGCGAATGGGCGAGTATGATTGAAACCGACCATACGGATATTCAAGAAATTACAGATACTATTAATGGTGTATGTGTAGCGGGTGCGGATGTGATTGTGCTTGCTTGCACGCATTACCACTGGATTAAAGAGGAGATTATTAAAATTGCCGATGGCCGAGCGCAAGTGATTGACCCGTCTGATGCGATTTCTCGCCGTGTTGCCGATGTGTTGGGTATTAACTAAGTAAAATATCAGCTATATTTATTATAGTATTTAAAAAGGAGCACCATGGAACCACCGAAAAAACTGAGCCCTGTTATTGTCGCCCTGATTGTTATTGTGCTTGTTAGTATCGCTGTTGCAGCGGTAGTGATTGCTCAAAAACCAAAGGAAGAAGCAGCTGTAACCGAAACCACTCAAGAAGACGCTACGACTGAAGCCGAAGTACAAACTGAAACACCAGCAGCGACATCTTCAACCGAAGCTGCAACCTATAAAGACGGAACCTATACAGAGAAGGGTCGTTATGTAAGCCCGGGTGGTGCTGAATCAATTGACGTTACAGTCACGATTGCGAACGATATTATCACTTCAGCAACCGTAAAGGGAAACGCGAGCCGTGGTGAATCAAAAGACCACCAAGCAGACTTTATTGGTGGTTTCAAAAGCTCAGTTGTTGGAAAAGATGTCGATACGGTATCACTTTCTCGCGTTGCTGGTTCATCGTTAACATCAAACGGCTTCAACACTGCACTTAACCTTATTAAGGCTGATGCTAAAGCATAACTATCTATTTGAGGCATTTGGTACGCAGTGGAGTATTGAAACAAATGACGAGCTTAATTTGTCATTAAAACAGGCTATTGAAAACCGAATTGATATTTTTGATAAGGTGTATTCGCGGTTTCGAGCCGACTCACTTGTCACTGATATTTCCAAAAAAGCTGGTGAGTATTTGTTTCCAACTGACGCGACGAAATTATTTAACTTCTATAAAAGTTTGTATGAACTAACTGATGGGAAAGTAACGCCGCTTGTTGGAGACATGGTTGCACGAGCGGGTTACGATGCACACTATTCACTAAAAGCTCAAACCCAAAAACCCGTTAAGGCTTGGGATGAGGTGTTGCATTGGGATGATTTGACGCTTACAACCACGCAACCGGTACTATTAGATGTTGGTGCTGCAGGCAAGGGCTATATGGTCGATATCATCGCAGCTATCCTTGATGAACATTCAGTGCGAGATTATGTGATTGATGCGAGTGGTGACTTACGGCACAAAGGCACGAGCGAAAATATGGTTGGTTTAGAGCATCCACTTGAGCCGGGGAAAGTTATCGGTGCAGTTGAGGTGATGAATCGAAGCCTATGCGCATCGGCAAGTAATCGCCGTGTTTGGGGTGAGGGAATGCACCACATATTTAATCCGCACGAAATGGCACCAACGAAAAACATTATTGCGACCTGGGTAATTGCCGACAAAGCAATGAAAGCGGATGGTCTTGCGACCGCGCTGTTTTTTGTTGATGCAAAAATATTAAATGACGATTATGATTTCGAGTATGTACGCATGTTTGCGAACGGTTCGGTACAGTACTCGCCATATTTTGAAGGAAAGCTGTTTTAAGTTGTTATAATTATGAGAATGAATATTGCTGAACTGGTGAATAAAGCTGCAAACGTGTTTACGATGTACAAAGGTATTACCTTTGGCTTGTTAGGTATTTGGGCCGCTGCTCTTACCTTAGCGTTCTTCGGACAGCTTGCCTACTCGCCACTTGCTATAGTTGCGAGTCTTTTTGTAGCGGTAATTAGCGTGTACGGAACAAGCTATTTATGCGGCAGAATTTTCGGTGTGTTTGTTCATGCGGAATCTTCAATTATTACGGGGCTTATTTTAACGCTCATTATTACGCCAACCCTCGAAGTGGGTGGGCTAGTGGTACTCCTCTTTGCCGGTATCATCGCTGGAGTATCGAAGTTTATTGTTGTTCATAACGGCCGACATATTTTTAACCCAGCCGCTTTGGCTGCATTTGTTATTGGTATAGCGGGGCTCGGTGGCGCAAGTTGGTGGGTAGCAACACCAGCGCTAACACCGATTGTTTTAGTCGTCGCTTTAATTTCACTGTATAAATCACACCGTATGTCGGTTGCGGGAGTTTTCCTCGCTGTCGCTGTTCCGCTGTTGCTGATTGTATTTGCAACATACGGCACGAACTTCTTGGAAAGCGTGTACTTATTGTTATCGTGGCCACTGCTGTTCGTTGCTGGTGTGATGCTTACCGAACCACTCACTTTGCCACCGCGCAAATGGCAAATGTATGTGGTCGCAGCAATTGTCGGTATATTATTTGCTATTCCTCTCGACCTTATTATTGTTGAGATGACTCCGGCGCTCGCGATACTCGTAGGGAACGTTGTTGCGACGATATTCTTAGCTCGCGAACGCATTAGTTTAGTGTTCAAGAAGCGCCGTCCACTTACGCCGACTACTGATGAATATATCTTTACGCCGAATAAACCCGTGCGCTTTACTGCCGGTCAATATCTAGAAATTCAGTTGCCACACAAGAAAGCTGATTTCCGTGGCTACCGTCGTTCATTTAGCATGACGTCTGTTCCTGGCGGTAAAGAAGTTGCGTTAGGTATTAAGTTTTATCAGCCATCAAGTACCTTTAAGGCTGCTCTTAAGGCCTTGCCGCTTGGGGCAACTGTCTCTGCAACTGGGTATTGGGGCGACTTCGTACTACCGAAGAATCCGCTAACACCAGTTCTGTATATCGCAGGTGGTATTGGCATCACGCCATTCATTAGTCATCTACAGGCGAGTAAGAACCTTGATGACGTACGTAACACGGTACTGATATACGCGGTGAACAACCCTGATGAAATTGCGTATAAAGATATTTTACTTAGTTCGGGTATTAAAGTTATTATCGTCACTCGAGAAAAAATAAAAGACCTTCCATACAATTGGAAACAGGTAAAGTCGTCTCGTATTACAAAAGAGATTATTGCCAAGTCAGTAATAGACGTTGCGAAACGTCACGCCTATGTATCCGGCCCAACACCGTTTGTTGGTACTGCGAAGCACGCTTTGAAAGCACTCAAAGCAAAGCGTATTGAAACCGATTACTTCGTCGGGTACTAAAACTTATTCAGCAATATCACGGATAATGCTAATTTTTGCACCAAGTGTATTAAGTCGTTCTGCTAAATCTTCATAGCCACGGTTGATAGAGTAGATGTTTCGTAGTGTTGATACACCAGGGGCTGCGAGCATGCCAAGTAAGATAACAACTGCAGGACGAAGTGCTGGTGGAGTTATAATTTCTGCCGGCTTCCATTTTGTCGGGCCTTCAACGTAAATACGGTGCGGGTCAACTAATTGAACATTCGCGTTAAGCTTTGTGAGTTCAGTTAAGTAGATGGCACGGTTTTCGTATACCCAGTCGTGAATAAGCGTGCGACCTTTTGCTGTTGCGGCGATAAGCGCAAAGAAGGGGAGGTTGTCGATATTCAAACCAGGGAAAGGCATCGGGTGAATTTTATCAATTGCAGCAACAAGCTTGCTGTCTTTTGTCGTGATGTCTACCAATCGGGTAAAGCCGTTCAGTGCGGTGTATTCGTCAGATAGTTCGTATTGGAAACCCATGTTTTCTAGGAACTTCAATTCAATTTCGAGGAATTCAATTGGTGCACGTTCAATAGTAATTTCAGATTTCGTTACAATTGCAGCAGCGATAAAGCTCATTGCTTCGATAGGGTCTTCGGCTGGAGCATATTCAACGTTCTTGTTGATATCGCGAAGGCCGTGAACGGTAAGGGTAGTTGAGCCGATACCTTCAATTTTAACGCCAAGTTTTTCAAGGTAAAGACAAAGGTCTTGCACCATGTAGTTAGGACTCGCGTTACGAATAACAGTGACGCCATCGTTTGTCGCAGCTGCCATAAGAATGTTTTCAGTAACAGTGTCGCCGCGCTCTGAAAGGACAATTGCTTTTTCGGGTTTAACAGCTGTAACGGTCGCTTCGTATTTACCAGTAACAGTGTTTACTTTAAGGCCAAAGGCTTCAAGGCCGCTAAGGTGCGGCTCGACTGTTCGTTCGCCAAGGCTACAACCACCAGCGTAAGGGAGGTTGAAGGTTTTGTAGCGGTGAAGCAGTGGACCAAGGAACATAATAATACTGCGAGTGCGCTTTGCAGCTTCAATGTTCATGTCTTCAAGGCGTAGTTTTGCAGGAGGGGTAATTTCAAGGTCGTTGTCACCGAACCAGCGAGTTTTTACACCAACACTGTTAAGGACTTCGATAATACGGTTTACCTCTTCAATACGGGCGACTTTGCGAAGCGTGGTAGTTCCACGGTTCAATAATGATGCACAAAGAAGTGCTACAGCTGCATTTTTACTTGTTTTAGTGACAATGTGTCCAGAAAGTTTTTGACCACCTTCAACCCTAAAGTTAATAGTTCCGCTTTGGTTAACGGTAACAATTGGGCTTGACAAAACTTCGCTGATACGAGCTAACATATCAAGGCTGATATTTTGACCACCTTTTTCAATACGGTTGATTGCACTTTGGCTTGTCTTGAGTGCTTTCGCGAGTTCACTCTGTGTCATGCCTTTGTTTTGACGGGTTTCTTGGATTAATGTACCTATTTTTGCAGCGTAGTTTTTAGATTCCATAGCGCTTATTTTATACCTTATATGAGATACAGTCAAGTCATAGTAAGTTATCCTAGGGGGTTTTAGGAGACCGTTTCTCGCCGGAAACTCCATGATAGATTGGTTTAGGTGGGAGGCGTGGCGGTCGTTTTCGGGTTGCACTACGCTTTTAGTTTCCCAAACAGACCATAGGAAATCCTCCCTCTATGCCTGTATAATAAGGGTAAAGAGGAGTCCTTATATGGCTGATAATGAAGTAATACGTCCAAAGATTTTGAATGATGACGCGGTGGCTGCGCTTGTTGCGAGCGAGATTGCTCGTCAGTTAGAGGTTATTGAGCTGATTCCGAGTGAGAATTATGTAAGTGACGATGTTTTAAATGCTTTAGGGAGTGTATTTACCAATAAGTATTCTGAAGGATATCCTGGCAAGCGTTATTACGGTGGGCAACAGTTTACCGACCAGATAGAGCAGTTGGCAATTGATAGGGCTAAGCAATTATTTCACGCTGACCACGCAAATGTGCAACCTCACTCTGGAGCGCCGGCAAATGAAGCAGTGTATAGCGCTTGGCTTGAGCCGGGCGATACTGTTTTAGCTATGGATTTGAGCCACGGTGGACACTTAACCCATGGTGCACCGGTTACACGTAGTGCGAAGCTCTATAATTTCGTACGTTACAAGATGAAAGATATTGAAACAGGTGAGATTGATTACGAAGGTCTTCGCCAACTCGCAATTGAACATAAACCAAAACTTATTATTGCCGGCTTTAGTGCATATCCAGGTGTACTTGATTACGATAAGTTTACTGCGATTGGAAACGAAGTCGGTGCATTGCTTGTGGCTGACATGGCGCATATCGCTGGTCTGATTGCCGGCGGAGTAGCTGAGAACCCTCTCGATCATGGTTTCCATGTGATGACAACGACGACACACAAAACACTTCGGGGCCCACGCGGTGGATTGATTCTTTCTAAAGGTATTGTTGGAAACCCATTACAAGCGCCTGAAAAGACTATCGAAAACATCCCAACGCTCATTGACCGAGCCGTTTTCCCTGGTATGCAAGGTGGTCCGCACATGAATAACATTGCAGCTAAGGCTGTGGCCTTTCACGAAGCGTTGCAACCTGAGTTCAAGACATATACTGAACAGATACTCAAAAACGCCCAAGTTCTTGCTGAAG
>Ga0247817_10000388_pt1 | contig 25267 bp, 19 predicted proteins | sample UWRJL212509R1_FD_178010 | JGI IMG/M metagenome (GOLD analysis project Ga0247817, IMG submission 178010) | Plant litter microbial communities from Arlington Agricultural Research Station in Wisconsin, United States - UWRJ-L212-509R-1 | ecosystem: Environmental > Terrestrial > Plant litter >...
CGTACTTTAGTAAGTGGCGTTTCCAAATCTGCTTCGAGATCTGGGTGGATAAGAACTGTAAGTTCGTATTCTTTCACTATTTTTCTCCTTTTGGAATCCGATGTGTACCGGATACTCATACGTTACTTGTCGTAATCTATGAGCTTGAGTTATTAACAGTGGTAATTATACACTATCTCCCCTGTTAAGGCAACCAGGATACCTCTTAGTATGGCAGGGAAATGTGAGATTGTCATGAATTTAAAACCCCCGATGAATTTCGGGGGTTTTATTTGTTTATCCGAGGTCTTCTTCCTCAGCGGCAGCCGAGGTTCCGAATACTTCATCCACACTGGATATAAGCACGTCACGTGGCCGTGCACCGTCGGCTGGGCCAATGATGCCTTGTTCTTCCATCTCTTCAACAAGACGGGCTGCGCGGGCATATCCTACACGGAGGCGACGTTGTAATAAGCTGGCGCTAGCTTTACCGCTATCAACCACAACACGGACAGCGTCTTTGTACATATCATCATTGCCATCGTGGTTCGCGTCAAAGTCCATCACTACCCCGCCCTTACCGTTCAACTGAACAGGTTGGCTAACAACTTCGTCGTTGTATTGTGGTGGTGATTGTTGGCGCAGGTGGTCGGTAATTTTCATTACTTCTTCGTCAGTTACCCAAGCACCTTGAACACGCTTCGGCTTGCTCATTGAAGGAGTTAGCAGCAGCATGTCACCTTGTCCAAGCAATTTTTCTGCACCCATTTGGTCAAGAATAGTACGTGAGTCAATTTGTGATGCAACGGTAAAGGCAATACGGGCTGGAACGTTAGCCTTAATAAGGCCGGTAATAACGTCAACAGATGGACGTTGCGTCGCAAGCACCAAGTGCACACCAACGGCACGAGCCTTTTGGGCAAGGCGCACAATAAGTGATTCAACGTCGCGAGCGGCAACCATCATAAGGTCGGCAAGCTCGTCGATAACAATAACGATGTATGGCATAGCGCCGTTTTCGTGCTGTTGGTCGTGGCCTTCATCATCGGTAACGGTAATAGTTTTCTTGCTGTTACGAATCATATCGTTATACGTTTTAATGTCGCGAACCTTGTGTTCAGCAAGCAGCTTGTAACGGCGCTCCATTTCGTTAACTGCCCATTTCAAAGCACTAATGGTCTTTTCAGGTTCAGTAATAACTGGGGTAATAAGGTGTGGAATATCCTCGTAAGGCGCCATTTCCACTTGCTTAGGGTCAACCAGAATCAGCTTCATTTCACTCGGGCTGTTGTGATACAACAAGCTTGAAAGCAAAGTGTTAATCATTACTGACTTACCTGAACCAGTTTGACCGGCAATAAGAAGGTGGGGCATCTTGTTCAAGTCACCTACCACCGCTTGGCCGGCAATGTCTTTACCGATGGCGAATGGTAACGGTTCGGTGTCGCTTGTCCACTGCTTGCTGGTAATAATAGAGTGCAAACGAACATCAGCAGCCTTACGGTTTGGTACTTCAATACCGACAGCTTTTTGGCCAGGGATTGGGGCTTCCATACGGAGGCTTTGGGCTGCAAGGTTCAACGCAATGTTGGTTTCAAGTGCGGTAATTTTAGTCAGTTTCACACCGCTTGGTGGACGAAGGGTATACTGGGTAACCTTCGGGCCGATGTTGGCGCCTTCCATTTCAACGTGAATATTAAATTCAGCCAAAGTATCCTTAATAGTTTGGGCATTTTGTTGCACGTCGCCCGGGTCAGCTGGAGATTGCTTCTTTTCAAGCAAATCAACGCTTGGAGCTTTCCAGTTAGGGTCACTCACGGTAACTAAGGCTGCTTTATCTTCAGCAACCTTATCTTTTACGACACTGTTACGAAGCGTATTAAGGCGAGGGTTCTTCTTGTCCATCGTCTCATCAGCACCGAGCATTGGGACGCCGGCGTTCATCTTGAAGTCAGCCATAGCGGTACTGCCTTTTGGTGTTTCGAGGGCAGCAGCGTTACGCATAACCTTGACGTTTTCATCAATTTCTTTCGTATCGCGACGAGAAATTTCCCAAATCTTTTTAATAATAGTGATTGGTGACACGCGAATAATGAACAACGCAGTTAACAGAATAAGCAGAATGTAAATAAAGGCAGCAACTCCCCCATCAACCAATTGCGACATACCGCTGTTAACGGTTTCGCCCACAAAACCACCGGTAGTCTTGCCGTCACTAGCCTTAAGTAGGCCAAATAGCCCAGCAAACCACACCAGCTCAACAGCGGTGGCAAGTTTCATAACAAAAGGAATGCGATTGTTGGTAGCACGGAAAATTTCAACGGCTACATAAATAAAGACGACAGGTACGACGTACACACCATAGCCAATTGTTGACATTGTTGCTTCGTTCAACCAATCAAGCACAGGCCCACCAAGGCCGAACCATCCAAGAACAATCATTAATGAGAAGCCGATAAGAAGAACAGCGCCAACCTGCGACCAAAAGCCCTCGGGGAGGACGTGTTGCGGTGAAGTGTTGACTACCTTCTTTTTAGATGAGCTTCGTTTTTTCTTTTTTGCCATACTGTTTATTCATTATAGGGGGTTACGCCTATATCTTATAGCGTATATTATAGCAAAATTTACCACATTTTGCAAGAGGCTTATGTTTGCACGTTCCCCGCTGAGCTTTTATAATTAGCTAAGTCAATTTCCCTGAGGAAAAGGAAGTAACTTAAATGGCCATAAGCGACAATGACCGTGACGAACTCGCCATGAAGGTGCTTGAACGTGCCGTGAAAAAGGCGCGTCATCGCAACAGTGGTGAAATAATCAAAGTAACGGTTGAGCCTGACGAAATTCCAGCCGGCGCTCACCACGGTGAAATCGTTGGTACGCTGGAATTCAACGCCAACAAGTACGGCCTCAAAGCCGTCATCGGTTCAAGCTGGACCTACTCGTTCATCAAGTTGTAAAAGGCTCAAAGGATGTGATATCAGTGGCAAGTAACGAAACGAAGGCCGACTTTGTTGAAAAGGTTGTCAACCTTGCCGTACAGGAAGGCCGAAAGTTTCAACCTGGAGTGATGTTTGAGGTCCGTATTCCCGCAAGTCTCATACCTAAAGGGCTCAGCTTTACTGATATTCGTGGCGCCGTAGAAGCAAAAGCGAGTAGAAGTAAGCTTGTCACCATGGGGAGCGATAATTGGACCTACCGGTTCTTTAGGCAGGAATAAATGCAGCAACAGCTTCGCGCTTCGCGTCGAGACTATTTCAGAAATGAAAAGGACTCCGCAGAGCGCGGAGCCTTTTTCATTTGCGGCGATTTTATTCGCAGCGTTTTTTAACTAGTAACCGCGAACGTCTTTTGGACCCTTAGGTTCAACAGTTTCAGTGTCTGGAACCATTGGCGCTGGGAAGCTTTGAGGCGCAGGGCGCTCGTAGCGAGGTTCAGGTGGACGAGTATCAGGTTCCATTGGGCCTTGCGGTGCAGCACTTTGGCCACCAAAGCTAGGGCGTGGACCACGGTTTTGGTTGTAACCACCACCGTTACCTTGGCCACCGTTGCGGTTGCCTTGTGGACGTTGGCCGCCGTTGTCTTGGCGTGGACCACGGTTGTCGTGGTTTTCACCCTGTTGACCCTGTTGTCCGTCATGCTGTGGTTTGCCACCGCCGCCAATTTCGTTAATAACTGGAATAACGATTGGAGTTCGGCGAGTTTGGTCGTAAAGAACGTGCGTTAGTTCGTCTTTAATTTCCTTCTTCACTACATCAAGGTCGACGCGTCGGCCGCTGAATGTACGAGCAACTTTTTGCTTCAAGTATTGGCGGATGATACCCATAAGCTCTTCACTATCTCGGAGGTAAATGAAACCACGAGAGATAATGTCAGGGCTGGTAAGCAAACGGCCGTTACCCTTAGCAACAGTTAGTACAACGACGAACATACCTTCGGTAGCCATGTGAATACGGTCTTTAAGTACAACTTCTGAAACGATAGCTCCAGAGTCGTCGTACATAACACCACCAACTGGTACGCGACCAGCTTTTTTAGCAGTTTCACTGGTAATTTCGATAACGTCACCACTGTCACATACAAAGATATTTTCGCGCTTTACGCCACCGTCTTTTTCAGCAAGAACGGCGTTGTGTGCCAACATGTGGAATTCACCGTGAATTGGCATGTAGTACTGAGGGTTAAGTGCAGTAATAAGCTTTACGTGGTCGTCGTAGTACCCGTGACCTGAAAGGTGGAGTGGGCCGATACCAGTAAGGTGAGTTTTTCCGTTTTGGATAACTTCACTACCTTCACGCATCAAACCATCAACAGTACGAGTAACGTACTTTTCGTTACCAGGAATAGCGTTAGAGCTAAACACAATAATGTCGTTGTTCTTAATTTTGATGAACTTGTGTGAACCAGAAGCCATACGGTTAAGAACAGCGCTAAATTCACCTTGTGAACCAGTACAAACGATAGTTACCTTTTCGTCTGGCATCTTGATGATGTCTTCCATCTTTACAATAACGTCTTTAGGAACAGTAATAGTACCAGTACGGAGCGCTACTTCAACGTTTTGGATCATTGAGTACCCAGCGAAGGCAACTTTACGGTTGTTCGCTTTTGCTTCGTCAAGAATAAGTTGCATACGGTGGATTTGGCTTGAGAAACAGCTAATAATCAAACGATTGTTCGCGTGCTTTTGCATAACCTGGCCCATGCTCTCTTTAATATCGAATTCACCGTGAGTGTGTGAACCTTCAGATTCACAGTTGGTGCTTTCGTTCATAAGCATGAGGATGCCTTCTTTAGCAGAAATTTCAGTTAGACGTTCGAGGTCGAACTTCTTGCCATCTACTGGAGCATCTTCGAAACGCCAGTCACCAGTGTCAACGAGTACACCAAGTGGCGTACGGATAACAACTGCTGTTGCGTCTGGGATTGAGTGGTTAACTCGTACCAATTCAATTGAGAAGCTATCACCAAGTTGGGCACGTTCGTGCGCTTCAGGGTCAAGGACGTTGTAAACAGGTTCGAAACCACTTGTCGCTTCTTCCATGTTCTTTTGCACCATAGCCAAAGTAAACTTTGAACCGTAAAGAGGTGCTGGAATTTGGTGCACAAGGTGGCGAACTGCACCAATGTGGTCAAGGTGACCGTGAGTAAACACGATACCGCGAATTTTGTGCTTGTTTTCAATAAGGTAGCTGACGTCAGGAATAATGTAGTTAATACCTGGGTAATCTGCACCTGGGAACAAGAAGCCCATGTCGATAACAATGATGTCATTATCGTATTCGATAGCCATCATGTTTTTACCAATACCCATTTCGCCAAGTCCACCGAGTGGAATCACGCGAAGTTTAGGGCCGGCTGTACGAGGTTGTTTTTTAAAGTCGGCAGCGCTGAATTGGCGGCCACCGTAGCCGTTGTAAACAGATTTGTTTACTGGGATGTTAATGACGTGTTGTGAGGCACGTGCGTTTACATCGTCGCTAGTACGACGTTGAGCACGGAACACTTCACCCCTACGGGTTTGTGTGTTCGCAAGAACGGTGTTAGTTGACTTAGGGCGCGGTTGGTTCCGCGGTTGTTTTGATGTGTCGTCACCTTGCGGTGTTGAGATTCTTTGAGAACCCATATGTGTTTTTTCTCCTTTTCGTTAAGAAAATTTATATATTCAGTTTAGATACTTATTAACAAGTGTGAGAGGCTTTACGGATGTAATATCGATTGCCCTCTCTGAAACAGTGTCACTATTATATCACACAGGGGTAGCGGTCGCAAAGAGGTGAAATTTAACTACTGTAATTCGTGTAATTTCTCGATAACTGTCGGTACTTTTAAGAAGTCGTCCATTAGGGTTTGACGCAAAGAACCGTTATAAAGGGCTGCGGCCGGGTGGAACAAAGGCATAATGACAATTTTATGGTCACCGAAGGCGATGCGTTTCGGCTGGCCATGCACCTCTCCTATTTTCTCGCCTGGTAAAAAATATTCCATGCTATGTCGGCCAAGGGTAATTACTACCTTTGGGTTGATAATTTGGAGTTGTCGCAATAAATACGGCCAAAAGGCAGCTTTTTCGTCTGGTGACGGGTCGCGGTTGTTCGGCGGGCGATACTTTACAATGTTCGTAATATATACGTCACTGCGCACCATCCCCGCCTCTTCAAGCATGACATTCAAGAATTTACCGGCGGCACCAATAAATGGAACCCCTTGCTCGTCTTCTTTCTTACCGGGTGCTTCACCAATAAACACAATATCGGCATCAAGGTTGCCATCCCCTATAACCAACTGAATAGCTTGTTCGGCTAACTCGGGAGTAATGTTTTTTGCGATAATCTCTTCTTCAAGAGCACGCATGGCGTGGGCTTTTTCGTGGTGAGGCATAGCGTTACGTATACCCGCCGCAAACTACTTAGTTTGTTGTTCGCTTAAGAACTTGCCGAGGGCTTGGGCTGCATCTTTAACAGATACTTCGTCATCTTTTGCTTTTACAGCTGTTTGGTAATCTTTAGCAGCGGTTGTAAGGCTTTTCGTTGAAGCGCTTAGTTTGTCTCGTAATACCTTATATTCTTCGTATTGAGCACCAAGAGGGTTTGTCAGCGCACTTACCTTCTCGTAGGTCACTGCGTAATCAGCATAAATAGTTGTAAGAGATTTAACGTATGCATCGAATGCTGCGCTAGGTAAATCACCTACAGCTACAAGAGCAGTTGAACAATCTTTAAGTCCAGCGATTCGTTCAGCACTCGTTGTTGTGTCGCGAGCTTTTTCACAGGCAATAATACCTGGGCGAGCTTTTTTCGACGATTCGATAATGTCGCCAGCATAAGCTGTATATCCAGTCATCTTGTCGTTAAATGTTTTATAGAGGTCTTTACCTTCACCAACCTTAACGGCTTTAAGGTCACCAAGTTTTGTGTTCTCTTCTTTTAGTTTCCCGAGTGAAGTTTCTGCATCTTTAACGGCAGTATTAAATTCCTCGTCTGTATCAGACCTAAGGCCAGAGTTTAATGAGCTTACATCTCGTGCAAGTGACGAATTAGCAGAAGAAGTCGTATTGTACTGCGTTGTCGCTTTTTTGTAATCTTCTGGAGACGCGCCAGAAAGCGTTGTATACAAAAGTACACCAATAACAGCAAGTAAGATTACGCCGCCAACTACACCTAAAATTGTGAATAATTTCTTTTGAGACTTTTTTGGTTCAGGTGTAGGTACAAGTGTTTCAGGTGAACCAATTGGAGCAGCAGGGCTTGTAGGAGTCATCGGTTCAACAGGAACTACGGGTGTTACTGGTTCAGTAGGTACTGAGTTTGTTTCTGGTACAGTTGGCTCGTTTGTCGGTTCAGTTGAGGTTGGGTTCATGCGACTCCTAAAATAATATTTACTATTTCTTAGTATAGCAAAGTTACAGCTGAACCACTTCTCCACCAAGGTTTTTTCTAAAGAAAGTATCGTGTGAGATATACAAAATTGCACCAGTATAGTTTTTAAGGGCTTGTTCAAGCTCTTCAATACTTGGAAGGTCAAGGTGGTTCGTAGGTTCGTCGAGCACAAGAAGTGATGGACTATCAGAGAGCATATCAATAAGTTGCAGACGGGCTTTTTGGCCACCGCTCAACTGCGAAACGGGAATATTCGCATCGTTTTGCGTGAACAAATAGTCGGACATAAGTTGACGAACTTTCGTGTCCCCTATCGACAAACCACGAGACAAGTAAATGTATTCAATAGCTTCACCGAGTTTTTTCGTCAGCCACATGTCGGGTGTTTCTTGTTCATATACACCAACGCGGATTTTTTTATCAACGTCCATAGTACCGCTGAATACTTTGGCACTAAATTCGTTACCAGTCACGGTAGAAAGTAATGTTTTTACCATTGTTGATTTACCAGCACCGTTACGGCCGCGAAGCTCCAGGGTTTCGCCTTCACGAATTTGGAATGAAACGCCCTTAAAGAGCGGTTTGTCGTACCCAAGTGAAACGTCCGAAACGTTTACAAGTAAGCGGCCAAAGCCTTCGTCACCATTTACACCACTTAGGCGAATATTCTTCGCTTTAAATTTCTGGTATTGTTCACCGGTTTTAAGGCCCATATCGGCAACAGAGTCGCTATCAACCCAGAAAGTCGGCCGTTCTTGCTTTTCAAGCTTGGCAAGTTCATCGCGAGAAGTTTGCTCGAGGCGTTTGAAACGTTGAATAGTACTTGGAGTACGTGATTTTTCTTTGAAACGTTGGTATTCAATGATTTTCGCTTTAAGGTTTGTAATGCGGCGTTGCACCATTTCAAATTCGTTCATCATACTGCTGGTAGAGCCAGCGTTTTGGCGCAGGTAATCGCTATAATTTCCTTTATAGCTAATAATCTTTTGGTCTTTAACTTCCAAAATACGGTCAACCGTTTCAAGCACGTCGCGGTCGTGAGTAATCACCAGCATTGCTTCTTTGGCAGTGTTCATCCACTGTAAGAATTTGTCCTTTGCAACGTAGTCCATGTGGTTGGTAGGTTCGTCAATTAACGCAAGTTGCGCTTTAGAAATCATTACCTTAGCAACTTCAACGAGGCGTTTTTGTCCACCAGAAAGCTCGCCAATTTTGCTTGCAAGTTTCGTACCGAGCTGGAAAGAGTCCATCGTTTTTTCAACTTCGTTTTCAATATTGTAGTAACCCAAAGAGTCGAAGCGTTCGAGGGCTTCTGAGTATTCATGAATCATGTTCATGTCGTCACCCATAACGAGTGGGTGGTTTTCAAGAATGTGCTTCAATTTGCCGTAATGTGGCAAATCTTGCAGGATGTATTCCATAACAACCATGTCTTCGAAACCATGGTGCTCTTGGCGAGTGGCGATAATTGAAACGCCCTTACCTAAAGAAAATTCACCCTGAAAATCTTTGTCTTCCTGCATAACAATGCGGAACAAAGTCGTCTTGCCTTCTCCGTTACGGCCGACGATGCCAACCTTTTCATCATCATCAACAAAGAACGACGTATTCTTAAAAAGAAGCTTGTCGCCAAAAGATTTTTCTTCGATGGTTGCGGTGAGTATCATATCAGTGGCTTATTATAACAGAGGTAGCGAGTGAAACATAATTGACATTTAAACACAATGCTGACATAAAGGTTATAAATGGAAGTATCTAACAACCCAAATCCAGAAAAAGAGATCTCTCCTGAAGAGTTAAACCGACTTTTAAGTGAGTCCTATTTATGGGCAAAAAAGATTATTAGAGACGACCCAGACGAAGAATGGGATACTTATGGATCCGCCAACGCGACGACCCAAGAAGCTAAAGATGCTAACCGCGACGGGTACGTTGCAATTTGTAATTTCGGTCACGAATTAGCTATTAAAGTTCACGAGGACGATTACTCCGAAAAAAATGAAGACACCACCCAATACTTCATGCTTAGTTTTTCATATGACACGAACGAGTACGCACTAATGACACCAGGTAAAAAACTGGATTTGAACGAACGTAATGAGCCAGAAGAAGCAGACGAAGATTTGAAACAAGAAGAGTGGGTAAACCAACTTCATCCCGCTTCAACAGCTGAAATACAGCACCTCGCTTTGGTACTAGAACTTGGAGCCTTTGGTGATGAACATTTTAATTTCAAACGCTTTCAACGACAGTTCAGAAAATACTTGCATAGATTGAATGCAGTTCAAGACGAAAATCACCCGGAGTAACACCGGGTGATTTTTTATTAAACCTCACATTACTCGCTACGCATATCCTGCACAGGATGCCTTAAGACATTGCGAATCAATGGTTGAATACTCGCAAGTATACTTACCACAAATATTGAACCGATAATCGCTAGTAAGAGCGGTGAGCTAAGGTCGAACATACTAAAGTTCGGTGCGTTATTGATAATACCGAACATCGATGCGGCGGTTGCAGAAATACCCGGTGCATAAACCATATTAATGACAAACGCAGCGGTAACCCCCAGAATTAGGGATACAACAGCGATGCGGAATGCGAGCAACAGCGTATACATACCGTAAATGGCAAGTATATCCCCTCTTTTTGCACCCATAGCGCGGTACACGGCGGTCTCTCGGCGGTTTTCCGCCATAATACGGGAAATGGTAAACCAGATGATAACGAACGCGAAACCAAGCAGAATAGGCAATGCAACAGTCATTACTTTCACAAAGGTTTTACCAATCTCATCGAGAAGCAAATAGTTCGAACCATAAGTATCTGTATAGAACAGTTCTTTACAGTCTCCGCTACTTGAACGGCAGCCAACTTCGTTTACGAACCGGCGGGCATCATCAATAGTAGCGAATGCAACGATGCGCTGTTCGAAGTCGTCTTTTGAACGAGAAATAAAGCGGCCGGGCTTGGTATCAACGAGTGAGTCGAATTTCAAAGAGTCAGGCAACGTTTCGTACATTTGCGTCGGAATACTTGCAGTAGTGTTGGTTGAACTCATATAGCCATTACTCGATAGCAAACCTTTTATGTATTCGTTTGCATTCGTCGTCTCAAACGTGAGCGGTTGTGAATACACAAGGCCGACAATTTCAAAAGTAAGCACTTGGTGTTTTGGTTCAACGTAAGTACCAAGTTTTTTCTGGTCGTTTTCAGATTTGGTAACAGCATTTTTTTCAGCTGCCGTTCGGGTGTCTGAGGCGATGGTAATATCACCACATCCTGTTTCTGGAGTTTTGTATAACAAAGCCGGTTTTTGGTATCCAGCAACTCCTTCGTTTGCCTTCATCTCAACGTAATCAAACTGAATTTTTTCGAGCATCGAAACCTCGGCTGAGTTTCGGTAGCAAGCTTGGTACGTTGCACCTTTCGCTTTTTCCTGTACCGATTTCAACCATGCCAACTTGTCGGTTTCTTGTTCAGGTTCCTCTGGAATGCCAAGCTGTTTACCGAATAACTTTGCGACTTCTTGTGCAGATGGAACAACCGGGATACCCTTTAAGCCTGCTGAATCTGTTTTCAGCAAATGGCGTTCAAGCAGCGTATTATCAACAAAACCGTAGGCACCATTATGAAGAGTGTTTTTATCAGCAGTTGATATCATCGGCTCATTCTTATACTCATCCGCAAAGTTTTCTTTCCCGTCTATGATAAGGCGAAGCGTCGGTATGCCTGGAAGTTGCGAGTAGCGCTGTGCATAATAATTTTTTGCATTGTACTTCACACCGATTTTTAGAATATCTTCGGTTTTATTTATTGCAGTCTTTGCGTAATCGTCATACTTTTGTTCGAGGAGCGCATCAATAACTGGAGATGTCCACTCAATCATCACCCGCTGTTCTTCAGGTAGTTTAGGGTCGGCAAATGAAGACGGTTTTAATGCTTTTATTTCAGTTGTCTTGTCGTACTCAACCTTTGCGGCGGCGTATTTGGCACGCTCAGCTTCGTAATACTGTTTTTCAAAGGCCCTAATAGACCTGACGGTTTCAAGCGAAAGGTTGAAGTCTCCCTCTCCGTAAAAGCCCGTGACACTATGCGGAATGTTAGGCGTTACCGAAACTAAATATTGGTCATTGTTAGCTGCTTCAACAAACCGCACTGCACTTTTTTGTACACCAGTGAACACAATAACTGCAGCAATAAGAGCGGCAAATAAAATACTTGAAACAATAATTGATGCAGCCAGCACTCCCCTTTTCGAACGAAGCTTGGTGCGAGCTAATTGCAGAGCGTACCGTGGGCGAATCATACGACAACTCCGTCTTTCAAACGAATCACACGGTCGGCCATTGAGGCTACTTCAATGTTATGCGTAACAACAATTATTGTCGTGCCAAGCTGGTTGCGAATGGTTTTGAACAAATCAATAATTGCTTCACTATTTTTCGAGTCAAGATTACCAGTTGGCTCATCGGCAAGAATAATTTTTGGCTGGTTAATGAGCGCCCTAGCAATTGCTGCGCGTTGAATTTGCCCACCGGACAGTTCTTTTGGATAGTGGTTGCGACGGTCAAGTAACCCAACCTTATCAAGCAACTCAGTCGTTTCATTGTTAATAGTGCTGCGTTTTTTAGACGTAAACATAGCTGGAACTGCCACGTTGTCACCCAACCGAAGAAATGGCTGTAAGTAAAAAGATTGGAAAATAAACCCAATGGTTGAGCGGCGCAATTGGCTGAGTTTGCCATCACCTAAACGAGTAATGTCATTCCCATCAACCACTACCTTGCCCTTTGAAGGGGTATCTAAGCAGCCGAGAATTTGCAGCAAGGTACTTTTACCACTTCCACTTGGGCCAACAATAGCGACAATCTCACCAGGGTAGATATCAAGGCTGACATCATTAATAGCCTGAACGTGCTGCTTGCCCATTTTGTAGGTTTTTGTAACCGATTGAACAGAAATAATCGGCGCGTCGCCACGCAAAACGGGAGCCGTCAGCTCAGCGCGAAATTCGGCTGAGTCGATGCTCCCGTTAGGTTCCAGATTTTGATAGGCCTGTTCTTTTATCGCGGCAATAGCTGCGTCGGCATCATTTTCAAACAAAGACAAGAAATCTTCAACTTGTTGCGCCGTGTTCCCACCCTGGTTATTCATTACCGCTATTGTAGCATTGTGCTAGCGGTTAGCACAGGCTAAAACTATTGTTCAACGTCAATCATCGTAAGGCTCAAACGGCCGCGTTCGTCGATGCCGGCAAGCTTCACGTTCACCATTTGGCCTTCGGTCAAGATGTCTCCAACGTATTCAACGCGCTCGTTAGATAGTTGGCTAATGTGTACCATTCCATCTTGGCCAGGCATGATGTTTACGAATGCACCAAAGTCTTTAATACTTACCACTTGGCCGCGGTAAATTTTGCCAACTTCAGCTTCTTCAGTAAGACCCTTAATCCATTCGATAGCACGGGCGATACCAGCTGGGTCAGAACCAGCAACGGTAATAAGACCGTCTTCCTTAATATCAATCAAAGCGCCAGTTTCAGCAGTAATCTTGTTAATCACTTCTCCACCCTTACCAATAACTGCACCAATTTTTTCTGGGTTGATTTTAATCTTCTCAATACGTGGTGCGTATGGGCTGAGTTCTGTTCGTGGTTGAGCTAGTGTTTCTACCATGCTTTCTAAGATGTGCGCACGGCCAATCTTTCCAGCCATCAAGGCTTCACGAAGAATCTCGACAGGAAGGCCATGAACTTTCATGTCCATCTGCAGTGCAGTAATACCCTTTGATGTACCAGCAGACTTGAAGTCCATGTCACCTGCAAAGTCTTCAGCATCAGCAATGTCACTTAACACGTAGTGTTTGTCACCGTCTACCATAAGGCCCATAGCGATACCACTTACCATTGCAGTCAGTGGGACACCAGCGTCCATAAGTGCCAAACAGCTAGAACAGGTTGCAGCCATTGAAGTTGAACCGTTTTGGCTCATAATTTCCGTGACACTACGAATAGCGTATGGGAAATCTTCTTCAGCAGGAAGTACAGGAATCAGCGCACGTTCCGCAAGGAAACCGTGTCCAATTTCACGACGGCCTGGGCCACCGAGTCGTTGCACTTCACCAACGGTGTAGCCAGGGGCGTTGTAGTGGTGCATGTAACGGCGTTCGCCATCGGTAATTTCCATCGTATCAACAATTTGTGAATAACTAAGTGGTGCAAGCGTTACGACGTTCAAGGCCTGTGTCATACCACGGGTAAAGATTGATGAACCGTGTGTTCGTGGCAGTACCCCTACTTCGCTTGAAAGTGGGCGAATTTCAGTAAATTGGCGGCCATCAGGACGAACGTTGTGTTCGACAATACCCTTACGGACATCGTTGTGAAGCGCAGCAGTAAAGGCTTCGTCGTATTTACCGTGCGAGTAGTCGTCTTCAAACTTTTCAAGCATTTCTGCGTGGTACGCGCGGCGAAGTTGGTTTACCATTTCGTTACGTTCTGGGTACGGCTTGCGGATAGCTTCGCCAAGTTTGCCATCTACCCATTCGTTTGCAAGTGTTTGCAACGATTCGTCCGGGAGAACCAAGGTGTATTCTTGGGCAACTGGTTGAACCTTAGCAACGAGTTCTTGTTGAAGCTTAATAGCTGGTTGGTAGTGCTCGAAGGCCCAAGCTAATGCATCAGCCACGACTTCTTCAGGTACTTCGTTTGCACCAGCTTCAACCATCGTAATACCGCTTTCGATACCAGCAACCACAAGGTCGAGGTCGCTTGCTTCACGCTCTTCAGGGCTTAGGAAAGCTTTGAACTCACCATTCACTCGGCCGATACGAAGGCCAGCAACTGGACCATCAAAAGGTGTACCTGTAAGCATAAGGGCAGCAGAAGCCGCAATCATAGCAATCATATCTGGGCGGAAGCTTGGGTCGAGGCTTAAGACGCCTGCGACAACTTGAACTTCTTGGCGGTACCCCTTTGGAAACAGTGGGCGGATTGGACGGTCAATAAGACGGCCAATAAGCACGGCTTCGTCGCTTGGGCGACCTTCACGTTTAATGAAACGGCTGCCGCTAATTTTGCCGGCTGCATAAAACTTTTCTTCATAGTCGAGGCTTAGTGGGAAGTAATCAAGTACAACTGGGCGTGTACCAACTTGTGCGGTACCAAGAACCACAGTGTCACCGTAAGAAACGAGCACGCTCCCTGTTGAACGGAATCCAACGCGGTTTACTTCCAAAGTCAAAGGTTTGCCTTCGAATTCGGTTGTTACTTTAATAATGTCCTTACCGTAAGGGTTGATTGTTGGCATAAAAATGGCCTCCTTGTTTAATGGCCCACTCTCCTGAAGATTGTCTACTTAGGTACGAGCAAGTAACGGGTACAGTGTTTCGAAAACTGAATTTCAAATCGCTCTATCCAGCACTTAGTCGCGTGGGCTATATCCCCATTATAACAGATATCAGGCGCCTCCCCTACTTGAACACCAGTAAGATGAACACAAAATAAAACCTGCAAGTGCGGTGAGGCACTTGCAGGTTTGTTGGGTTATGAAGGCTTATAGCCGGTTTCTAATACGTATTGGCGATTGGTAGTCCGGATCTTCCGGGTCGTCATCGGGGTTGTGGTCGATAGTAGCAATTTTCGCTAATTTATCTCGAATATCTTTCTTCGATTTCAAACCAAGCTCAGCTTCGGTTTTAAAGTTATCTTGCGTATTCAGAATATAAATAGCCTGCTCTTCAAGAAGTTCGAGCTCGGCTTGTAGTTCTTCAGCTCGTTCTTTTAGTTCAAGTGTGGCTTCATCGGGCTCGGCATCGATACTCGCAAGTACTTCTTGGCGTTCAGTATATAAACTTCGATATTCATCGACAACTTCACTCATTGATTCATCATCTATATCGTCAATGGCTTTAAGAATTTCATCGCTCGCTTTAAGGAATGGTGAACTTTCAATATCTTTAGCTGTCTCGCCGAGAATTTTATCTGCTTCGGCTTCAAGGGCAGCGAAATCCGTGGGGTCATAGTTAACATTCACCTCATTAAGAGCAAGTTTAAATTGATATGCCTCATCCTTGGCAACTTGTTCGCGGCGATATTCGTTTTGCCAATCATCTTCCCTATCTTGGTCAGTATGGTGGCCTCGTTGTTCAGCAGCAGTTCCGTGATCTTGTTTTTTGTTGAATGTTTTTGGTGTTTGTTCTATTAAACTCATGCTTAGTATTATACATAAATTTGTGTATATGTCAATAGTATGGTAGTAATTAACACCTTAGAAACTATTAGAAGAACGTTATTTTATTTTTAAACGACTTTTACGTCTCGGCGCGGAAAGAACAAGAAAGCGGTAGCTAATGACACTACAATAAGGATGATGTAGAACAGGACATTCCCCCACTCTACTGTTCCCCTGGCGATATCTGAGGCTGGGAAGTAATGTAAGAATGAAAGCCATTCGTAATCTTTTAGCCAGCTAACCGATTGTGCAAAGGTGGTAAGCAAGAAGCTACCAATTGCTACAATAATACCCGCGGCCGTCGTTAACGACCGTTTGCCACTCGCGCTTCCGACAGCAAATATAAGCGTTGCCAAGGCAGTAATAAGCAACCAGGTAAATAAACCGAGACGGACCAGCACCATTTGGTCGAGGGTTTCACCAATAACCGCAACACCAACCTCAATACCAAATACCGTTCCAACAGAAGCAATGAAACAAATAATGACGATGGCTAGCCACTTAGCGATAATAATTTTACGTCGGCTAATAGGCAGTGCAACGAGCGTTCTAAGCTGACCTTTATCTTCTTCGCCAACCGTAAGCCCGACCGCAAGGAGAATAGATAAAATGCTTGCGAAGATTGGTAAACGAATATCAAACACTTGACTACCGATATACCCAGGAAGCTGCTTCCAATCTTGCAGGTTACCCACTAAGCCTTGGAGTGCTGGCGGCAGGCTGGTTAACAGTCCATCAATTTGGCCACCGCTAAACGACGGAAAGAAAGTTGTCATCGCAAACCCAAGGAATGCTAAACCAAGCGACCAACCCAAAATAAAGTATCGTCGCTCGCGGAGAGTTTTATAAAGCAAATTAAACATTTTCTACCTCCTGGACAGCGTAGAGGTCTTCGAAGGCTGCTTCGGCACTGTGATCGCTAATAGTTACATCTTGTAAGTTTGGTAGTGTCCCAAGCCACGCCTGAAGGCGAATAGCTTTGTCTTTATAGAGGAACTGAAGCACATAACTGTCACTCCGTTTTTCGTGTTCAATAAGTTCGGCGGCTGTTGGAGGTGAAACTTTCGCTTTTGTCACAACCCGCACCAACTTTCCTGCGCCAATTTCTAGTTCAGAGGCTGGAATGTCTTTTACAAGCTTACCGTTTTTAATCAGCAGTATGCGTGAACATACATCGATAACTTCGTTTAAATAATGAGACGACATAAAGATAGTTGTCCCCTTCTCTGACTGTTGGCGAACCAGGTCTAAAAAGTGTTGCTGCATTAGAGGGTCAAGGCCACTGCTTGGCTCGTCGAGAATGACAAGTTCAGGGTCAGACATGAATGCAGCAATAAGGGCAATTTTTTGCTTGTTACCTCTAGATAAGGTGTTAATTTTCTTATCCAATTGAGGTTCAAATTTTTCAACAAGTTGTTGGTACGTATCCGTTTGAGTAGAAATTTTATACGCCCGAGCAATAAAATGTAAGTATTGCCGACCGGTCATATCGTCGAATAACGCCATGTCGCCGGTTGCGAAGCCGATTTTCTGGTGGCTAGTTGCCGCATTAGAAAGGCTAACATGTTTACCAAAGAGGATTACTTCGCCATGGCTCGGTTTTAAAAAACCTAGAAGCATATTAATAGTGGTTGATTTACCGGCGCCATTAAGCCCGACAAAGCCAACTATTTCACCAGGTTGAATAGTAAATGACGCGGCGTCAACAGCAGCTACGCCGTTATATAGTTTAGTAAGGTTTTTCGCTTCAAGAACTGGTTGAGGTAACATGCTTATAGTATAGCGCGTTAGCTACACCTTTCTTAACTGGCTTTTAAACATCCGCACATACTGGCCATTTTTTGCGACCAATTCTTTATGTGTCCCCTGCTCAACTATCTTGCCATCTTCCAGCATGAAAATAACATCTGCTTTTTCAATAGTGGTAACGCGGTGGCTAATGGTGATAATTGTTTTGTCTTCTTTTTTTAGCAGGCGTTCAAAGATACGTGATTCAGCTAAGGCGTCAATCGCGCTGGTTGGTTCGTCTAAAACAATAATTGGGCTATTGCGGTAGAAGTTGCGCGCTAAAGCCAACCGTTGCCACTGTCCGCCCGATAAATCAACCCCAGGAGTGCCATCTTCATGTTCAATCCACTGGTTGACGTAGTTGTCCAAACCTTTTGGAAGCTTTTCAAGGAAAGTGCGAGCTTCGGCGGCATCCAAAGCAGCTTCGAAGCGTTCGTTACTGACAGGGTGCATGACATCACCAAGTAGGATATTGTCGCGGGCGGTCGCAAACGAGTAATGGTTTGAATCTTGGGTAAGAACACCGAGGTATTTATGCCAATCGTCGGTTGAAACCGTTGCCAGGTTAATGTCGTCAACGTAGACCGTACCGCTGGTTGGTTTGTACAAGCCCAAAAGCAACTTAACAAAAGTTGATTTTCCTGCCCCGTTCTCACCAACAATGGCGACATGTTGCCCTTGAGTAATAGTCAACGAAACGTCGTCGAGTACGGTTTGCTCGTTGTTTGGGTAATGGAACGAAACGTTTTCGAAACGGATTGATTGCGGTAATTTTTTAAGACGGGTCGTTCCAACTTTAGTTGTTGGGAGCTTCATAAATTCGTTGTAATCGAATAAGTTAGCAATGTCTTCATCAATACTGCTGAGTTGCGATACAAAACTGCGGGCGCCCCCAAGTGCCCGGGAAACAATTTGTTGGACATAAATGAACTGACCAACCGGTTGAGTGTGGGCGATAATTTGCAGCGTAATGTAAATAAGGGCAATTACCTCAGCGGCGGCTTCAAGCACATCAGCCCCAAGCTGTTGTCCGATGTATTTACGTTCAAATTCAATCCGGACCTTTTCGTCTTTGTCGCGTAACTTCATGCGCAGGTCAAGTAAGTGACGAACCATACCGTACAAACGAAGCTCGGCAATAGCGGATACCTGGAACATATTCCATTCAATCATATCTTTGGCACGGCGGGTTTCAACGTTGCTATTCCAGTGTTGCACCTGTTTACGAGACAACCTGAATTGAATAATTACGCTTGGGATAACCGCCGCCAGCAAAATAAGGGCCAACCACCAGCTCACAAATAGCAGGGCGACGATACCGGCAACAAGCGAGACGAAGGCGGTAAAGATTGATGCCAGCTTATCAAAGACGTACGCAAACAAACGAGAAAACTGTTGTGACTTATCGAATAAGTCGGCGGTTTCCTTGTCATCGTAGCGCCAAAAATCTAAAGAAAGGAATTGTTCATACAGTTGGTCGCCAATAGCCGCGTCAATTTTATAGCGAACAAATTGGTTTACGTACTGCTCAATGCTCCCCCACGCCGTTAGTGCAACGCCTAGGCCGGCGGTAATGAGCACGTATTCAATAGCTCTTGTGCCTGCATCGGCATCACCAGCATAGGCGCTCGCGAGGGCAGTGGTTGTTAAGGCGGCAAAGTAGGTTGTCACGATTGGTAGGATGGAAGTAATTAACGTGCCAGCCAACTTTACAAACACTGCAAGTGGCGAAGCTTTATATGTAATAGCGGCAACGCGAGCAATACCCGTTACTTTTTGGCGAGTATTTAATTTGCGACCGGTTGTCCCTGGTTTACGTCGTGGCATCGAATTTATTATAACCCAAGGAAACGAGAGAAAAGATTACTATAAAAAAAGAACCCCGCTATTTGCGGAGTCCTAGTTTTACGACTACAGCTTTGTAAGCTTCGAAGTCTTTTGCCTCTAAGTATTTCAGAAGGCGTTTTCGGCGTCCTACCATCTGCACGAGACCGCGACGAGCCATGTGGTCGTGCTTGTTCACCTTAAGGTGTTCAGTGATCTCTTTAATACGTACAGTAAGAACAGACGCTTGAGCTTGTGGGCTACCAACGTCGGTTTTGTGCGTTTGCGTCAGGGCGAATGCCTGGGCTTTGTTTTCTGCAGTTATCATCGAGGGTGTATTGTATCAGAATTATAGGGGTATTGCAAGACATCTGACGAGCAAAAAAATTTAATTATTCGTAATGATTATGCTCTACGTTATGGTTTTTACCCCACTCACCCCTACTAGCACCTCTTAAAATGCCGTTGCAATCAGGCGTTCCGAGTGAGAAAATAGAGGGGTATTAAAAATAAAACAAAAACCTTACACACCCAGGCAGCAATGTCGTAAACCAGCTCATTAAAGAAATATAATAATTAAAGGCATAAGCATTGACTTTTAATCTGTTACGTGGTATAATTCATTACGATATGGAACGTTTTGGCTCCACTTCGCACCGAGTAATCTCCGTACGAAGTATCTTTACTTTTGTTCTCGTCGTTATAATTGCGACTCTGTTATCGGTACTCATCAGTAGTCAAACTACTCATGCTGCTGACCCTACCGCTGCCTGGAGCGGCGAATCAATCATCTACGATGGTCACGGCTACACGCTTGCACCGGATTTTAAAGACACCAGCAACACTATTCCTGCTGGCGCTACCGTTTATCAAAGTGTTCCACAAACTGCGACTAACGGCGACCGTAAGGTATTTGTATTATATTTCACCTCTGGTGTTGACCCTCCTACAGCTAAAACCGTAAAAACTGTTGAGTTTACGTATTCGGCAAGCGATGGGCTTTCCAACCCGCAAAACCAAAAAGATGTATCTCTTACTGTTAAGGGCGAAGAGGATGAAAATTCTTCATGTTCTGTAAGCGGTATTGGATGGATTATTTGTCCTGTCAGCGTATTCCTGGCTGAAGCAATGGATAATGTATTCACTATTCTTGCAGATATGATTAAAGTGCAACCAAGCGTACTTGGCGACCCTAATAACAGTATGTACATTGCCTGGAACGTTATGCGCAATATCGCTAACATTGCCTTCGTTATCGTGTTCCTTATCATTATCTACTCGCAGCTTACAAGTTACGGCGTATCAAATTATGGACTTAAAAAACTCGTACCGCGGTTAATTATCGCGGCTATTCTTGTTAACGTCTCGTTCATTGTTTCAGCGCTAGCTATCGATATCTCAAACATTCTTGGATACTCTATCCAGAACGTATTTAATGATATTCGCGAGAATGTATTCAACTTAACTAATGACAACTTCGGCTCTGCTAACGATACTGCTGCTAACCCATGGAGTAAACTTACTGCCCTCGTTCTTGCGGGTGGCGGTGTGTATGCTGGTGTTGCATATGTATCCAGTGGCGGTTTGTACCTGCTTATTCCGCTCCTCCTTGGATTGATCCTTACTCTTATCTTTGTCGTTATCGTCTTGGCTGCTCGTCAAGCTATTATCGTTATCTTGGTGATTATCGCGCCAATCGCTTTTGTAGCAAACCTTCTGCCGAATACCGAGAAGTGGTTTGACAAGTGGAAAGACCTCTTCATGACTATGTTGATATTCTTCCCTGCGTTCTCGCTGGTATTTGGTGGTTCGCAATTAGCAGGACAACTTATTATTCAAAACGCCGGTAGCAACCTTATTACCGTCATCTTCGGTATGGCTGTGCAAATTGCACCGCTCGTTATCACTCCCCTCTTGCTTAAGTTCAGCGGTAGCCTGCTTGGCCGTATTGCACAAATTGCCAATAACCCAAGCAAGGGTATTCTGGATCGCAACAAGAACTGGGCTAATAGCCGAGCGGAACACGCTAAGCAACAAAACATCGCTAAGGGTGCCCGCTGGTACAACCCAGCAAGCTACGGCGCTGGCTTAGTAAAGAACTCTGACTTCCGTAAGCGTCGCCTTAAAGACCGCACTGATGCTTTCAAGCAAGCCGGTGACAATGAATATCACGCCTCTGAAGGATACGAAAAAATCCACACTATGGCCGAAAGTGCTAACATTGATAAGCAAAAAATCGAGAAGCAGAACGAGGCACACATTCAAAGTGTTATTAATACACGCGGTTCAAGCCTCAATGTAAAGACTATTGAGCTGGAGAATGCTAAAGCGATTGCTGAACGTACAACAGCTCAGGGTTCTGAGATGTTAAGTGGATACCGTGCTGGTACTTACATCGGCAAAGAAGATAAGGGTATAGAATCTGTACGACTTCGCCAACTACAAACAAATATGGCTAAGAATGTTATTGAAACAGCTGCCTGGAAGCAAGGTGAACAAAACAACCAGTACAATATGCAACGTACTATTTCTAGTGATTTACGTACCAATGCAAGCCTGCTTGATATTGCACAGGGTTATGGTGACGTTGACCAACAACTGGTTGGACGTGAGCGCGCCCAAGCTACTGCCGTATCGACTATTACGAAGCTTAATAAAGATGCGCGCGATAACTCTATCACCTTGATGCAGACTGAAGCAGTTGAAGCACACGAATCTGTTACAAGTTACGCTATTAATAAGTACATCAAACCGGCTGAAGCAGGCGAAAAGGTTAACAGGACACAACTTGAAGCTGCTTACGAAATTGCTGCCGATGACGGCCAAGTGGTTGTATTCGATAGGGCTCGCGCAAGTAAGTATATCGATCAGACCCTTATTGATGCTGTTGTTGCCCGTAATGTTAGCACCATGAAAGCCAAGGGTGCATTCCACGTTCAGGCTGACCCTAACCTTAGCTTGCAACGCTACATTGAAGACTTCAACGCTGGTAAGCGAAATGAAAATTCTATCGAAGCAGTTGAAAAAGTCTTCTTTAAAGACCAACAAATCGCTCGCCTTAGTACATTGAGTAACACCACTTCTGCTAACTTAGGTGGCATGAAGTACGGCGCCTTCGAAAAGCTTGCTAAAGAAATATCAGACAAGAATGGTATTCTTAACACTATTCCAGTTGGACCTAACGGCGAAATGCGTGACTCTGATGCAGCAATGGTTAAGAAGATTTTCGAATCATTACGAGGCGGTTTGAAAGACCCAAGTACTCGTGCGAGCATGACCGACCGTCTTGACTTTGCCCGCGACATGGAAGAATCACTTCGCGCGAAGTTCTTCCCTAACGAGCCGGCACTCAAGCTATCTGATGACGAACGCCCTATCCCAGGCACTGGTCAACGACGACCAGCACCAATGGACGAAAACGAGCCACTTGCTACTGATGACTTCGACCCTACCGACAGCTCGCCAAGTGACGAACGCGACCCTAAATAATTTCTAATTAGACAGCGACGGGTGTTGCGTCTGCAACGTCCCAGTCAGCCACTTTAGTGCGACGTAGTTCAGAACAATAGGCGCCGGTACCAAGTACCTTACCGATGTCCTCAGCGAGCGTGCGAATGTACGTGCCGCTGCTTACGTGCACGCGGACTTTCACTTGGGGGTAGGTGTAATCAATAAGTTCGAGTGAGAAGACGGTTACCTGCCGTTCGGGCATTTCTACTACTTCGCCCTTACGGGCCAGGTCGTAGGCTCGGCGGCCGTTAATCTTAATAGCACTAAAGATAGGCGGACGTTGGGTAATCTCGCCTGTAAACTGCTTTAAAGCGGCCTCTACGGCTTCTTTGGTTGGTTGCAGGTCAGATATTGGCGTTAGCTCGCCTTCTGGGTCTCCAGTGGTGCTGTTATAGCCAAGAGTAATGGTTGCTTCATATACTTTATCGAGCTTCGAATAGTTACCGGCATTGCGGCATTCTTTTCCTGTGACGATAATCATAAGGCCGGTTGCAAACGGGTCGAGTGTTCCGGTGTGCCCTACTTTAGCTTTTTTGCCAATTTGCTGGCTAAGCACCCGACGGACACGAGCAACAACGCCAAAGCTGGTAATACCAGCTGGCTTGTCTACAAGAATCATTCCGTCTTCAGTCATGAAGGCTATTATAACCTATGAAGGGATTTTGAACTGACCTGGGTCATTCGAAGGTGGTTGAATTGGAGCTGGTGTTTCTTCGAAAGAATAGGCACTGGTTGGCTCTGGGGCTAAAATATCGCCAAGAATTTCAGTTTGAGTGGTTGGCTCTGGAGTGATATCGAACGGTGATACTGGTGAAAGCCCAGGTGCGGCAACTGGAGGGAATGCAGGAGGGAATGCTGCGCCTTGTGAAAAGTCAGGCAGCGGTGGCGGCAAAGGCAAACCGAGGTCAACTGGTGCGAGTGGAGCGACAGGTTCTTGGGTAAGAGGCGCGATGACGCGTTCGCCACCAACACCAAATGTTGGCGCTGAGTTATCGGCAGATGTATTGCTTTGTTGGTCAATAGATTCGCTTAATGCGTATGCTGAGTGAACTTCATCGTCAGGTACCGAGTTAATACCTACTGAACCCGGTGCAACATCAGGAGTGCCCGGGAAGCCAGACGCTGTAGAACCCAGTGGGTTACTCACCTGACTCGTTGATTCTCCCCCGAGGTAAGCATGTGACAAAATTGTTTTATTCTGACCGCTAATGGCTTCTCGTCGAGAATCTTCAGCTGCTTGTTCGCTCGTTGCATTCAATGTTCCACCAAGTGATGGCGCAGTGTCGTCGTTATCGAGTGCGTACACACTTGTTACATCTTCAGACCTTGGCGCTTCGATAATTGGTGCATCAAAGGGATTAACTGCTGCAGAAGGCGCAGCTGGTTCTACGGCTTCTGGTACCTGTTCTGGTTCCGCAGCTGGCTCTTCGATAGCTTCAAGTTGTGCTTTAGCTTCTTCAACAGCTTCTGGTGATGGCGAGTAGATAGGATGCGGAGCTTCTGGAGCTACGTGTTCCGTAACAACTTCTTGAGGCTTTTCGCGAATTCGTTCGTCAAGTTCGGCAAGTGTTTCAGATTCGCCAGTTTCAGCTTCTTCTTCGTCATGCTTAATAGTAAGTTCATCCTTATTGACGGTGGCTTGTTTTTCGCTTTTATCTTCAGTTGCTTCTTCTACTGTAGGTTCTTCAGGAGTTGAGTCTTCAACAGGTGCGGTTGTTTGAAGTTCTGTCGCAATAAGTTGTTGGTCAGCACCAGCTGTCATAAGTTGAGCAGCGACGGTCATTGCCTTTGAAGTAGTGTGTTCGTTACTAAAACGGTCTGTTTGGGCAACAATACCAGTTAAAAGTGCTGTTGCAATTGGCGCGTCAATTAATGGCTTCTTTTTATCTTCTTTAAGAGCCTCGGCAAGGCCGGCAACCATTTCACTGAGGCTACTGGCGTTTGCATCGTGCCAATCAATACCACCAAGGTCGCTGGTTTGGTCACCTGCTGAAACAGTAATAACCGTAGCGTCATGCAAAATTTGGCCATGGTCTTCCATAGCTTGGTCAAGGTGGTCTTGGCTATCGACACCGAGTGCAATAACAAGTTCTACGTTGTAGTCACCTTGGCTAAATTCCAGGTCATCTTTATTAATAGTCGTTTTGTAAGGAGTAATAAATATTTTTACTGAATCACCTTCTACCTTGTAGCGTAGGTGGTCAGCTTTTTCTTTATTGAGGGCAATAATAAAATCACGCAGGCTATCGGTGGTTTCATCGAAAGTCTTTTCAGGTTCCAAGAATGCAATTGCTGGAGGCGTCTCACCACTGAAAATTGCAGTAGCGTACTTCTCTTGCTTGTCGAATAATAAGGTCAAACCAAGGGCAGCAGAAAGGGCATCAACAGAGGGGCTGTTGCTTACCGTCACTAAGATCTTCGAAGCTTCTTTTATCTTCTCGACCACTTGTTGTTTTGCTTTTATGTCATCCATGGTTTTTGTTTTAGTCCGTTATTTTTTAGACGCGTTTGCCTCACTATAGCATAAGGTTTTTTAACCCGTCAACAAAACTA
>Ga0247817_10000389_pt1 | contig 25207 bp, 22 predicted proteins | sample UWRJL212509R1_FD_178010 | JGI IMG/M metagenome (GOLD analysis project Ga0247817, IMG submission 178010) | Plant litter microbial communities from Arlington Agricultural Research Station in Wisconsin, United States - UWRJ-L212-509R-1 | ecosystem: Environmental > Terrestrial > Plant litter >...
GATACACATATTGTCCGATAGTTGGCTGAGGCAAGACGCCTGCGGCTGTCTGGATCGCATTAGTGGCAGGGATGAATGTGTCGTATGGATCGGTTTGACTCGGTGCCGTGAAAGAGGTGAGATCGACGTCAGGGAGGTACACCTTTATTAGAGGAGAAGAGGTGAGTGATGTACTAGGATATGTTCCCGGGGAGTTCAAGAGAACAGCTGGTCCTGAAGAAGTCGATGCGTTAGGAGTTCCATTCCACACCCATCCATTCAACGCGCCACCTCCATAATTGTAGAGTGTCGACCCAAGAGTTTGCATGACGTTTGTGAAGTCGAGCGTTGAACCAACTGGCCATAGGGTTGAAGCAGGGTCCAGTGCGTATGCCCTTACTTGGATATCATCTGCTGTACCTGTGAGTGTTTGAGTTGAGCTGATCCTCGTCCACTGATTTGCTGGAGCTGTAAAGACTTGACCTGGGTTACCACCGCCTACAGGAGTAGCACCATCATAATATTGTATATTTATAACAAACACCTGGTTAATAGAAGGACGAACATAAAATGAGGTCGTTACGGTTGCGCCTGGCGTGAAGGATCCTGCGTTGTCGACGGTCAAAGCACCTCCACCCGAGGTAGGTGATGTTGTCCATGTCGATCGAAAATACGTTGATCCAAAAGGTGCTCCGTCACTTCGGATGCTATTTGAAGTTGCACCTGAAACACCTGGCCAGAATGCGAGTCGCGAAACTGTTGCTGCTTGAGGGTTTGGGAAGAGGTTTGTTATTTGGGAGACATCACCACCGTTCGATGAAGCGCCGCTGGCATAAAATGATTCAAGATGGTTCGCAATTGCTTCGACATCCGCCTTTCGTTGGTCGTCGCGTGCGCTGACTTGAGTGGCATTAACATTAACCACTGCTAGGGTTAGCAGAATACCCATAATCGTGATTGTAATAATCAACTCAACAATCGTGAACCCACGCCGTGTCATGCTTATAGCATAAGGGGTTTCAAGCGAATTCGCAAGCTATGTTAGCTCTAATGGTTCTTGTTCAATTTGAATACGGAATTTATCACGAACGGCGCCGATAATTTCGTCTCTGGCAGCAGCTAAATCAGCGTACCCACTAGCCGATTCATTAATAAGTACCAGGGCATTTTTATCGTGAACGCGCATACCATGAAGAAGTTGTCCTTTGAGGCCTGTTTGCTCGATAAGCCAACCCGTTGGTACTTTAGATGTCCCGTTTCCCATACTGAAGACTTTTATGTCTGGGAAACGTGATTGAAGATCCCCAAGTTGCCACTCTTCGATAACGGCATTTTTAAAGAACGAGCCAGTATTTGGGAGAAGGTTAGGGTCGGGGAGTTTATCAGTACGAATAGCAATAACGGCATCGCGCACAGTTTGCTGGGTGAATATCTTGATGTTATGTTCGTCAAAATAGGTTTGTAGGGCATCGTAGAATGGGGCTGAGGGAAGATTTTTAGACAATTTTAACGTCACGCTAGTAATAACATAGCGGCCTTTTTGGTCACCCCTGAAAATGCTATCCCTATAGGCAAATCCACATACATCACTTTGTAGGACTACGAAAGTTTTTGTTTGTGAGTCGTACGCTTCAAGAGAGATGAGCGTATCGGCAATTTCTTGGCCATATGCACCAACGTTCTGTACGGGGGCTGCGCCAGTTGTACCGGGGATCATCGACATTGCCTCGATGCCAGAGAGTCGCATGTCAACAACTCGCTTTACGACACTATCCCAATTCTCCCCTGCCCCAATTTTTATTGTTGTTGTATTTATGTCATCACTAACTATATCGAAACCAGGGATACGAATGCGAATAACAATGCCAGGAAAGCCTTCATCCCGAGCAATAACATTGCTGCCGCTACCTAAGATAAATATAGGGAGATTTTTAGATGAGGCATTATCGTGAACGAGTTTTAATTCTTGGGCGGTATGAACCTCGACCATAAATCGAGCGGGACCGCCTAGCTTCATCGTTGTAAAGTTTTTGAGAGGAATGTTTGTGTGTACTTCCATGGTTATGTTTAGTATAGCTGATTTCTGGACGCAAACAAAAAAGACTCTAGGCGAGTCTTTTTATAATTTCTTTGGAGGGCCACAAGTATGAGGACTTGAACCCGGTTCTAGGTGATAATTTCTTTGGAGGGCCAGGTGGGACTTGAACCCACGACATTCTGCTTAAGAGGCAGACGCTCTAACCAGCTGAGCTACTGGCCCGATCTCATTGCTTGGCTATATACGCCGAACTCACCAATAGTACCACTTTAAAGATACTTTTTCAATCTGTTAATGTGTACTCACTGCATAATCGCTGTTAAACTGTAAGTATCAGATTATTGTAAAGGAGTTATATGCAAGAGAATCCTCAACAGACAAATCCAGAAGTATCCTCAACGCCAGTCGCGACGCCACAGGCAGTACCGACAGTAAAAAAGGGAATTCCTAAAGTTGCCAAGATTATTATCGGTGTTATTGCGGGTTTATTGCTTCTTGGTGCAATTGGTATTGCAGCACTCTTTTTCCTTGTAAACGCAGTTGCACAGCCACCGCTTGATGCAAGCAATAAATTCTTTAACGCGCTTCAAGCGAATCAACCTACAGAGGCGTACGCACTGACGAGTGCTGATTTCAAGAAGTCTATCACTGCCGAAAGGGTTGGAACACTCTTTAATCAGGTAAGTGCACAGATGACGGGTGAGGAAGAAGTGACAGCTAAGAAGGTAGAGTCAGTTAATGGTGTCAATCAAGCGGCATTTGTTTACACCGTTGAGAATAACGGCAAAACTCGTTACGCACGTATTGTTCTTAAAGAGAGTGATTCTAAGTGGGAAGTGAATGGATTTAAGACTTCTGCTTCAAAAATTGAAGCAGTTATCGAATAGAATATAGCTTTAACTGTTTAATAACAGAATGTTAGTCGCTACGAGAACTATCTTCCCTTAATTCATCTAAATGTTTCTTGAAAAGAAAATCGGTTAATGGACTCCAACCTTGCTTGCGACGCTCATTACTTAAGTGTTGTAGGTTGAAATGGGCAGCAACAACGTCAGATACATCCATGAATGATGCAGGTACGGTGAATTCACCTTCATATCTTTCTGTGACACCCGATCCCATGTCGATGAGAAGTGTTTTCTTTCGTGCGCCAAACTTAATCGTCCATTTATATGTCTGCCAGTAGTCAGTTTCCTCAGGAGAAACTGACGATAGGCCGTATTTTTTCAAAGTAAAAACTTCGTAGTCGTTTTCGGCGTATGATTCCCAGGTACATTCGTCACCATTTCCGTGACTATCGATTGCAAGAATGAAACCTGCTTCAATATACCCCCGTTCCATTGGACTCAGTGCAATGACACTTTCGGTCTCTGGATAGTCAGGCGCTTTTACTTGTTCTGGATTTTGCATGTAAACATAATATTCGTTTAAGCAGTACATACGCAAGCATAAACAAAAAAGACCCCTAGGGGTCTTTTCATAATTTTGGTACACCCGGCAAGATTCGAACTTGCGACACCTGGTTCCGAAGACCAGTGCTCTAATCCACTGAGCTACGGGTGCGTATTGTATGTCATTTGTGTCAACGTACAGGGGTAATTCTATCATAGAACAGCAAGATTTTCTAGTCCTATGACGATGCTGGTATAGTAGGGTTATGAAACGAAACTACTTAGTCGGATATAAGGTATTTTTTGGTCTTTTAGGGTTTAGCGCAATTGTGACGGAAATCGCTGTGTTGTGGGCTAATGGAAAATTGATTCCTGCGAACTTCTTTAGCTTTTTTACGATTGAATCAAACATTTTAGCAGTCATTGTATTCTTGGTGAGTGCATTTTATGTATTCGCCAATAAAAAGAGTCGTAAACTCGATTTCTTTAGAGGGGCGGCGACATTTTATATGGTAGTAACAGGGATAGTGTTCTCTGTATTATTGTCTGGTATTGAAGGCGTAGACCTAACCGCCGTGCCTTGGGATAACGTTGTGTTGCACTATATTATTCCTATCGCAATTACACTTGATTGGATTATGGACGCACCATCTCGACGCATATCTTTTTCTAAAGGACTACTCTGGCTTTCTTTCCCGATAGTGTATTTAGTGTATTCACTTATTCGTGGACCGATTGTAGGTTTCTATCCTTACCCATTCCTAGATCCTGCACATGGCGGATATGGACAAGTTGCGATCACTTCGGTACTGATTCTTGTTGGAGGCGTGGTGCTTACCTATATTGTTACTCGTGTTAGTGCATCAGCTAAGATAAAAAAATAACCCCCTGATTAAGGAGGTTATTTCATATTATTTAACTAAACTGTTGGAGTTGCTGTTGGCGCGCCGCCTGAAAGGTGTTCGATAGCCTTGCTTGGTGCACCGACTGAGTTGTTCCAGGTAGATTGGTCAACGGCAAGCCAGATGAGCCAGACGATTGGAAGGAAGATTGCTAAAAGAACGAAAGTGCTCGACTTGCCAAGCTTTAGTCCAATGTTGTACATAGCAATATACATAAAGATGATTGATCCAATGTTGGCAAATGGAACTAGTGCCAAGACTGCCCAGAAACCTGATTGGCCACCGATTTCAAGCAGTTTCCAGTTGTTATAAAAAGGGACCCATGCAATCCAGCTTTGGATACCGGCTTTTTTAAAGATCCTACCTAGGAGCAGTGAAGATACAACGTAGCTACCGACAAGCAGAAGTATATACAGGAAAGCGAAGCCTGCGAGTGCGGCTGGATCCATATTAGTTGTTGTGGTTGTCGTTGTGTAGGTAGTCATCTCTGACGAACTTTGTGCGAGCTGTAGTAATATATTCATGGTTTGATTGTAGCATACGATTTGCTAAGCTTAGGGGAGTGAGAATACTTAATGGAAAAGAACTTTCAGAATATATTACCGAACGCCAGGCTCGTCAAATCAGAACACTGCGGCAGTCTTTTAAAGTAGTCCCAAAACTTGCGATTGTTCAAACAATCGATGACCCTGTTATTGATACGTATGTGCGATTAAAGCGCAGTTATGGCGAAGATATCCTTGCGGCTGTTGAAGTGCATAAAATTGATCAAGCGGCACTTTTGCAAACAATTGATATGTTAAATAATGACGACACTGTGCACGGTATAATTATTCAGCTACCTCTTTCTGATCCTACTCAAACAGATGCTGCGGTCAATGCGGTCGTATCAGCAAAAGATGTTGATGGGCTAGGTGAGAATGCAACTTTAACTCCAGCTACTGCAATGGCTATTGATTGGCTTATCGCTGGATACAACGTCGCGCTAAAAGGACAACCGATTGCGATTGTTGGTAATGGACGACTTGTTGGTGCACCACTTGCGAAGCTATGGCGAACAGCTGGCTACGATGTGAACGTGTACGATGATACGACTGAAAATTTAGCGAATGAGGTTCGTAAGGCAGCCGTAGTTGTCACGGCAACGGGTGTCCCAGGACTGATTACAAGTCAAATGATACAGCCAGGTGCTGCTGTTGTTGACGCAGGAACGGCATCTGAAAACGGAAAACTAGTCGGCGATGTGGCTGAAGATGTTCGAGAACGCAGTGACGTCACGATCACACCTGTAAAAGGTGGAGTTGGTCCACTTACGGTCACGGCACTGTTTGATAATCTTATTTTAGCCGCACAGGCGACCGTAAAAGAAGTGTAAACTATACCTTTAAGGCTTCTTTGACGCGTTGTACAACGAGTCGAGGAGTCAGTTCCGCCTTGACGATATAGCTGTGAATCCCTAAGGCTCGAAGTCCTTTTGGAGCTTCCTCTTCGCCGAGGTTAGTAAGGATAATAACAGGGATGTTCTTGCCCCATTCTTTTTTGCGGATAATAGTTAAGGCTTGTTCTCCGCCCATTTCTGGCATCTGAAGGTCCATCAGAATAATATCTGGTCCAAAACTTTCAACCATTTCAACGCCGCGCACGCCATTGTTGGCAAGTTGGACATCAAAGCCATCTGCTTCAAATTTCATACGGTACATTTGGCTAATAACAGGGTCGTCTTCGATGATGGCAATTTTGGTCATGGTTTCATAATAGTAGAGTTCGACATAAATATAAAGTAGACAACCTCTGTTCTTTATTGTAAAATAATCTCAATATGACGGATATTATTCCTGAAGTAAGTTTGCTTACAACAGAAGGTGCGACAAATCCTGAGAAAAATCAGGATTTTTCTTTTGAGACGCGTAAAATCACTTCGGCCAATACAGACTTATGGCAGAAGATGGGGCAACTACGGGGTGACGTGTATGTAGCTGCTGGGTTTGTGTCTGAATCTGAACTTGATGAAAATGGTGCAGAATATGATGAGTTCGATGAACGAGCGGAGCATTTTATCGCGACTGACGAAAATGGTGAAGTAATCGGAACGGTACGGGTGGTGAACAGAGGTGATGTAGGTGCTATTCTGCCTGCAGAAGAAGAATTTGATCACCCACTTCCATCGCAAACCCAAGAAATCTCTCGCTTTATTCACGCGCAAGATCTATTGCCATCTGAAGGCCTTTTAGTGAGTTTGGCATTAATGCGCGCTGCCTATAAAGCAACTGCGGGTAAAAGCGATACAATTTATGCGGTGGTTGAGGAAAAATTACACCGTCAGTTAAATAAGCATATCGGTATTGATCTAAAAGCAGTCACACCTCCAAGAGTGATCGAAAAATATAATAGTACGACGAACCACTTGGTTGAAATGCACCCGCGTTTTATTACTTCACAAATTTATAAGCGGGATCAACGTGTGGCAGCAAACCTTCAAGATCACCCGATGCTTGCCGAAACATTGCTTGGTAAACCGTATGCGCCATTTTTTGAACGCAGTAGTACTACTTCGGGACTTGGGAAAGTTTCTCTGAGGGATTTGACGTCGCCTAACCCAGAGCAGTTTGATCGTAATATGGGATTTCTTAGCCCTGAACAGCAAGAAAAGATATGGAACTCAACGGTTGCGATTGCGGGTGCTGGTGGTGACGGCGGACAGCTTGCTATTGGGCTTGCGCGTAATGGGGTGCGACATTTTAAACTTGCAGACCCTGAAATCTTTGAAGTACAGAACCTCAATCGTCAGGCGGGTGCAACGTACGCAACGATCGGACACAATAAGGCAGAAGTCGTTGCGAACATTCTCCGCTCTTTAGGTGCGACAGTAGACGTTTATAATCAGGGGATTACGGCTGAGAATGTAACTGAATTCGTCAGCGGTTCGGATATTGTCATCGACGAGACTGAATATACCTTGCCGCAACTAGGTGTGATGCTTGCGCGTGAAGCACGCCACCAAGACAAGCCAGTGCTCATGGCCTTGAATGTTGGTTTTGGATCATACACAAACTCATTTGATCCTAAAGGGATGACCTTTGAGAAATACCTTGGACTTGACGAGACGATGAGCCTCGATGAGATTGCAAAAGATAATAAAAAAGTACCCATTAGTAAGTGGACGACACATATTCCGTTTTATGCGAATACGGATGTCTTTGTGGAAGTGGCGAGCGGTGAACGATCTGCTCCAACAGTTGTTGAGGGGGTGTACCTTGCTGCCGCTGATGCGGGCACGCAGGTGATCGCACACTTATTATCGGATACAAGTGACGAATGGGCCCGTCGAATCGTCTGGGCGCCTCATGGCAAGTCGATTGATGCGATCGATGGCACTCGTGTTGTTCGTGCTCGTTCTATTCACTTCGCTGTTACTGTTGGTATTGCCGCACTTCGTACGCGATTTGGCAAGAATAAGCTCTAACCCGACCACTCTAACTGTAGTATAATCACCTCATGAACGTGCTTGCGCTTATCACCTTTGTTTTAGTTGAAGTTTTTTTCGCAGGCTTCATTGTGTTGATTCTTCGCAGCGGGCTAAAAGATCATGTGAACAGGTCTTTCTTTTTCTTTCTCGTCGCATTTGCCGTATGGGCGGCATCAAATTTTCTCAGTAACATCACGACCTTACCGCACGATACGTTATTATTCTTGAATAGAAGTTTATTTGTTATTTCAATCATCGGGCTCTATAGTTTGCTGGCATTTATAACCCGCATGACAAATCAAAAATGGCGGCCGTTATTTGAAACATCGTCGATTATTGTCGCTGTCATTGGTATGGTTATCGCTTTCTTGCCGTATACCGTGACGGATGTATATATAGATGAATCTTCTATTATTGGGGTTCATTTTGGTGCGCTATCCTTGGCATATTTCTTAATTGTCGTGTACATCAGTGGCGCAATTTTATATCGCTTGGCAAGAGGTGTGCGACAGAGATCTACGGTAGAAAAGAGTAAGGCCAGAGTCTTATTTCTGAGTATCGGTATCGCTATCGCAACGATCCTTGCGACCAATGTGTTGATTCCTCTTGCGTATAGCAATTTTGGATTTACGACTGTTGGATTATTTGCGGGAATGTTTATTATCACAGGTGTTTCGTACGGAATTGTTCGTCATGGCATGTTTGATATCAAGCGTGCTGCTGTGCGGAGTGTGACATATTCGCTACTGCTTGTGACGCTTGCGTTAAGCTACTTTTTGTTTGCATTCCTTATCTCGACCTTGTTCGGCAATGTCCTTGTCGATACGGGACAGGCGATTAGTGGAGTTGTTATTAGCCTTGCGCTGGCGCTGATTTTTCAGCCTCTTCGGTTGTTCTTCGACAAAATCACCAACAAGATCTTTTACAAAAATGAGTATGTTGTTGATAATTTCTTTGCTTCTCTTAACCGAACATTGGTTTCGACAACGGATTTAAGAAGCCTTTTGCAGAGGGTATCAAGTTTAATTGCTGTAACGTTAAAAAGTGAGCAAACCTTTTTCTTTATTCATACCGATGTCAATCATCATGTCACGGTTGGCACGCAGGATTATATGAAGTTGCCTGCAGCAGATGCTAAAGATCTCGAGGACTATTTCGATACTAATCCGAATATTCTCCAAGCGTCTTTGGTAGAAGATCACCATATTCGACGACTCCTTCAAAGTCATAAAATTGAGTTAGTCATGCCGCTGATGCAAGGTACCGAAAGAATCGGACTATTGTGTTTGGGTGAACATCTGAACGATATTTATACGCGTCGGGATCTTCGGGTGCTTGAGACGGTTTCTGACGAGTTGGTGATTGCTATTCAGAATGCTTTATCTATAGATGAGGTGAAAGATCTCAACGCACACCTAGAACAGCGTATTGATGCTGCAACGAAAGAACTTCGGGCAAGCAATGCACAACTACAGAAACTGGATGAAGCGAAGGATGAATTTATCAGCATGGCAAGTCACCAGCTTCGTACGCCGTTAACGAGTATTAAAGGATATATCAGTATGCTTATTGATGGGGACGTCGGTAAGGTCAGCAAAGAACAAGAGCATCTGTTACAAGAAGCGTTCATTAGTAGTGAGCGTATGGTCCGCTTGATCGGTGACTTTTTGAATGTCTCACGTTTGCAGACAGGTAAGTTTCTTATCGACAAACATCCGACCGATTTGGCAAAATTAGTTGGTCAAGAAGTTGCAAGCTTGGTTCCAAACGCAAACGCGCACGGAATGAAGTTTGTCTATAAACAACCAAAGAATATTCCACTATTAGAGCTTGATGAAAACAAAATTCACCAGGTAGTGATGAACTTCTGTGACAATGCGATGTACTACTCAAAAGAAAATTCAAAGATTGACGTAAAGCTTGCGGTGGTAGGTAACTTTGTTGAGTTTACCGTTAAAGATACGGGAATCGGGGTTCCTCTTGCCGAGCAAAAACAACTCTTTGGTAAGTTCTTCCGAGCAACGAATGCGCGTATGCAGCGCCCTGACGGAACTGGTGTGGGTCTTTTTCTTGCAAAGAAAGTCATCGATGCGCATAACGGAAGAATGTTATTTGAGTCGCAAGAAGGTAAGGGCAGTACCTTTGGATTTAGACTGCCGATCAAGAAGCGCTAAGCGTTTGATGCAATACGAACAAGCTCGATAATGAGCACAACTATTCCGATCGCGATGAGGACACCGATAATAATTGGTCGAGCAATACGTTTGTGTTCAAACCACCATTGACTGACGCGATTGCGATTAGCTGCACTGATCTTGGTAACGACTGGTCGACTGACTGCCGCATCAACGCCAGTGTAGACTTTATTCCGTTTTTTCTTTTGCTTGTTTGCCATTGCTTTACATTATAGCAAAAAATAACCCCCGCTTTAAGGGCGGGGGTTATTTGTCTGAATCGCTTCAGGATTTCTCTTTCGAGAGTGAGAGCGGTCAGACTCAATTATTGGTTAAGCGCACGACGGCTAGCGACGTAGTAAGCGAGGCTTGCAATCAGGGCACCAAGGCCAATAACGGCAACAATGTTCTCAGACATACCAGTCTTTGGTAGTTCTGGTGGAGTAGTAACACAGTCTTTGCTGTCTTTAGGAAGGTATTCTTTTCCTGGGATAGGACAGTATTCTGGCTGTGCAGGTACTTCGAATTCTTTCTTACAGTTAGCACTTGTGACTGTCTTGTCTTGGCCGTTAACAGTAACTGTTACGACAGCTTCGACAGAGTACTTACCAACAACAGTACGTGTGTAGCTTAGAGCTGCAGCAGTACCGTCTTTGCGTTCAACTTCTTTACCTTGTGCATCACGGATGATGTAAGTAACTTTCTTGAATGTCGCGTTTTGTACTGTGTAAGCAGTTTTGAATGTGAACTCAGTACGAGATACGCGAGTGATCGCTAATGCGTCACAAGTGTACTTAACTTCAGGCGCACATTCTTTTGTAACGACAACGTTTGCGCTGTCTTCTTTTTCGCCCGCAGGAGTGATTGCTTTCGCAACGTTCTTTAGGGTGTTAGGTCCACAAAGTGGAAGCTTGTCATTTGCTAAAACTTCAGCAGTGAATCGGAGGTATGCGTCGCCGTTTGAAGCGAAGCCACCGATGTTAACACCGTTTGTTGTGATAGCGTCAGGTGCAGTTTCTGTACCAGCAGTTGTGTAAACAGTGGTAGATCCAGCAACGTATTTCATACCAGCTGGAAGTGCATCTTTAATAGTGACAGGGTTTAGCTTTGTTGCACCAGTGTTCTTGAAGTAGATTTGGTAATCAACTTTGTCACCAGCTTTTGCGTTGACAGATTCTTTAAAAGTCTTGTCAGCAATACCATTCATACGAACAGTTTTTTCGATGCTAAAGTCGCTTGTGACGGCCTTAACTTTGAAAGTAACGTATCCGCTGTATTGGAAACAGCCAGGGATTTTACCATCAAGTTGTTCGTAACCAAGTGCAGCACCAGTACCTACAACGCTATCAGAAAGCGGAACGCCTGCTGTGTGAGCGTTGTTGATGTAGCTAGCAGAACCTGCAACGTAGTTAAGCTTGAAGTTTGCGTCACCAACGAATACCGCTTGGTCATAAACAACACCAGGTGTTGCGTTTGAAGAAGATAGGTAACCGTCGATTTGCACACGCTTGCCTTCGTATGAAGGAACGTTAAAGCGTGCTGCAACGTTTTGTGCAACTAGGTTTAAGTTAGCTGCAGCGTTGTTGTGAACATACATACGAACTGTATATTCTTTGTTGTTCTGAACTGAAATTTCGTCTTTCCAGTTACCAGGGCCAGTCAAAGCATTGTCTTTGATAGTAACGAAGTTTCGTTCGTCACCGTAGTCGGCGTTATTGGTAATTGAGTTGAAGGTTACGTGGTCGGCTGGGTTTTCGACTGTATACGTATTACGATCTGGTCCCCAAGCAAGTACAGCAGTTGGAACAATAATTGCAGCAGCAAGGATTGCAACAAACATACTGAGGCGCTTAGGAGCACGGCGAACGAGTGAAGTGAATTTACTCATGGTGGGTTTCTCCTTATTGATTCATCTCGCAGATTAAATCAAAGTTATATATAAAATTTTCGAAACATTGTTGCCTAGTTGTTAATGTTTATACAAATCAGATCATTGCATGTGCATGTCCGAATCCGTGAGGACTCACAAGGACATGCTAACTGCGATTATTGGTGAACTAAATCACGCAATAAGAGTTGGTTGTTCTTGGAACAAAGCTTGAATATAGTTCCCTAGGGAGGGGTGCTCGGCCTGACGGCGCGAGCACCCCTCTAGTGGGATCATCCGGGCGGGGGCCCTGGTGGCAGGGCTCCCTTCTCCTCTTCGGCGGCGGCGAGCGCTGCTTTGGCTGCCGCATCAGCGACTGCCTGGGCTGCGTCGTCACGAACCTTCTGTTCGGCAGCTGCCTTGTCGGCTGCTGCTTTCTGGTCTGCCGCGACTTGCGCCTCGGAGACCTGCAGACCGTTCGGAACTACCGCACCGTTCTCGTAGGAGACGGTATTGGTGGGACCACCATTTGCGACGAACGGATCAGCGACGTGCTGATCGATGTTCTCGCGCTGGATCTTGCCGGTCGGCACCTTCGGCGGGAGGCCGGGGGTTACCAGGTTACCGCACTTGGCCATGATCCAGACGACCCTTCCGTCAGGAAGCGTCACCATGATCGCGGTAAGGTCGCCACCAACCCCAGATTCGGGGTCGAAGACAACGGTACCGTCGGCGACCCCGGAGTTGAATCCGTTGGGGTCTGCGGCCTTGACCGTGAAGGTGCTACTCGCGAAGAGGGTCCGAAGCTCGTAGACGAGCTTCTTTGCCTCCTTGGTTGCGCATCCCTTCGTGTCGGTCAGGGTGGTGATGTCGACGTCCCTCTCGAGGAAGGTCTGCACAGCTCCTACCAGGCGATCGGGGAGCTTGCGCACCCTGTCCAGCCATACCCGTGACGCCGCGGTGGCGTCTTCGGGAGTGACTGCGGACTGGATCTCGACGATCCCGTCCTCGAACCAGTAGTTGTTGTCGTAGCTGACGGACGGATCCATCTTCCACGTGGCGGCGCACTCCTTAGCCGGGGCTTTGAAGGTTTTGGGCGCCTCAACGAGCTTTGCAGTGGCCGACTGCGGCGGGGTCTGTGCGTTGAGGCCAGCCATCCACGAGGGGATGAACTGAATGCCTGCAACAACGAGGAGGGAGGCGACGACGATTGCAGCAAGCACAATCACAGCCACTCCCAACCCCTTGGAGGCTTTATTCGACGTGGTCGACATGAGACTTCCTTAGTTTCGTGTGTGAATTGTGATGGTGGTGGGGTGGGCCGAAGCCCACCCCGTTGTACTGCTACTCGTCCTTGCCCTTGTTCAGCCTCTCGTTCGCCTTGACGGCGGCGAAGACACCGGCCACGAGGACCAGCCCGAAGGCGAAGACCTTGACGCAACCGTGGAAGACACTGAGTCCTCCGTTGGTTGCCGTGGGGTCCAGCCAAATGCTGAGCAGGGTAGTGAGACCGATCGCTGCCACGAGGGCGAGCAGACCGATCACGCCGAAGAGCAAGAACTTGCCGACGAGGTTCCAGTTGAATTGGAAATCCGGGCCGATATTGCTCTTGCTCTTGACCTTCTTGCCCTGCAGCACCTCGATCTGCTTCTGCATCGCGAGGCGCTTTTCGGCGCTGAGCTTCTCGAACCGCGTGTGCTTCTCGATGTCGGCCCTGAGCTTGTTGATGAGCTCGGAGTTGTCGACAGCGATGACATCGACGGGAACCGTCTTGAAGACCGTGTCCCAGTCAACGTCAGCGACTGCGGTGGTGGTGGATGTTCCTGTGGTCATGATATGCTCCTTTTCCCCCTGGGATTGGTGTGTGAGCGGTTGCACACACAAGTCACATTGCTGTGTTTATGTGCGTTTCCGCAACTGCATCCCCGGGGTTCGGGAGCAGTGCGTCAACGTACTATATAAGTATCGCTGGCGCACTGCTCCCGTAGAACATAGCATCATTATATGGACTACTATATCTATAGCTTTGTGCGTGTTAAACGTGTTAAAAACACATTCAGGACATGCACTGTAATGATCTGACTTGTTAATGACCTTCCTCACCCTGGTTAGGTTCTCACACCATACCTGTGAATGATGTTATTAATTTATCACATTAATGCTTAAAAGTCAATAGCTTATGCAATATATATACTAAAAGCACAAGCATTTTCAGGGGTCACGCTAGATCTAGTGTCGCTAAGGGGGAAGAGGTACTACATATGACCCTATTTGACATCTGTTGTCAAGGGGTGTATATTTACCGCTTATATACAGACGAGGACGGGAATACTCGTTGTGATCAAAAGTGAAAACTTAGCGTGATTGGCTTTCTGGGAAAGACGGTTATCACATCAGCAATGACTGTATATATGCCCTGGAAGGGGTAAGAAAATGGGAAATAGCGACACCGACGAACTGCGGGCGACGATCAAGGACTACTTGTCCAGGCCCGGGATCTTGTCGAAAGGCCAGATCAGTCGGATCAGTCAGGGTTTCGCATCCAGCGACGCCAATCTGACGAGCAAGGAGGCGGCACACATCCTCGACGACATTCGTCTCATGGATGCTGGCCTCGCCGCACAGCTTCAGCAGTACACACCGCATGACTCCTGCCAGGTATCGTTCATTCGCGATGTCTTGCGCAGGGTCTGGAAGCGGGCACAGTACGACACCCATCCGATACCAGTTATCAGTGAGGTGGCCGATGTCCGTCCGATCCTCTTGGGGGTCATGTCGTGACAACGGTAATCCCCCCGTGGTTGAGGTACCCACTACTGTCCTCACTCCCGGGTAAAGCACCAACGCCAGTCTCGACCCCACAAGGGTCAGCGGCAATCACCTTCATTCAGCCGAGTGGAGGTAAGAAGTGAGCGAAGCACCCCAGCTGCTTACTTACGAGGTGATCAACCTCGCGTCCAACGGAGTCACTCCGTCGGACATCCCGTTGTCGCTCTTCGGAGAACAGTGTTCTCGAGAGGAGCGTGGCGGCTCATAAACTTCTGGGAGGGATAAGCAGCGTGGCCGCGACTTTTGTTGCGCCTGGCTTATCCCTTCCGGGTTATACAAAAGATGACTCACCCCCTATTCAAAGAGGGGTTTTTTTGATACAATTTGTCGAGTCAAACTATACGGTCTCATCGTCTAACGGTTAGGACACCAGGTTTTCATCCTGGCAATCGGAGTTCGATTCTCCGTGAGATCACCAAAGAAATAACCCCATCCTCAGTGATGGGGTTATTTCTTTGGTAGGTTTGCGCAGCAAACCGAACTCCGAAGTTATTCTCCGTGAACCATTATTAATTAATCACCGCAGTATAAGTAACATATCCAGTATAAGCGCCACTGATCACGCTAGTATTTGCGCACACTCCATACCAAACTAAAGTGTTGACTGTTCCAGTGTCGGCAACGTTCGTGGTGCGGATTAGCTCTGGTGTTTCCATTGAGCTAGGGACGCTAGCGAACTTTAGAGAGGGAATTGCACCACTTGAGAGGCTACTGGTTGGACCCGCACCAAAGCCACCTATGCCATCAACACGGAATCCCCAGGTATTTGCCGTCAATGTAGAAGGGGATGCAGATGTACCACTGGTAGCGAAAATTCTTGCACTTGGTCCCGACCCTGGTCCTTCTAATAGATTATCGTAATACATGTTTGATAACTTGACGGTATATCCCGAGGAAGCTCCTGACGTGACGGTAACGGTATCGCTGCTGACGGTACAACGGGTTGAACCACCCACCGGGGTGATGTCCGCAGAGACTGTACCACTCGTTACCATAGTAATTCCACAGGTATTATAGGCACATGTACCATAAGTACCACTCGAATAAGTAATTCCTGTGGCTGAATGAGACAAGAGCGCCCACGTGATAATCAGTGATAGCACTGCAAGCGCAAGGATATGTAGCTTTGTATATATCTTTGTTGTTGCGGGTTGCTGCATGCTACTTCTCCTTTAGGCGGCGTCGCCGACGTAGGCGCTGTAGAGGTAATCCAATCAGAAGACCGAGGAAGAACGTAATTGCTACTAACAGACCCGGATTAATCATAAATATCTTTTGATCAGGAAGTGACTTTGATTCTCCTGCAATCGTTGCCGTTCTGTGAACAGTAAATACACCGATCAGTGCTTTTGGCGTCCATTCGTAGGTGATGTCACGTTGTGTTTGTGGAAGTACGTAACGCTCGGCAGTGTACTTGAATACTTCATTACCACCGAGGTCTTTGATTGTATAATTTGTATTTGTGACAAAGTGAGTTCCACCACTGTTAGAGATAGTAGTTCCGATTGAAATGGGTCCTCCAAAACTAAAGCTTGGTAGGGTATTGCCCGCAAGGTTGCCGCCGCTTTTAATTTCTCCATTTACGGTAATGTAGAGAATGTTACCTACCCTGTTATGTGATACGACGCCCGTTCCTTCACTTTCATTGCTTGTCTCGGCAAATATAATTGCATAGTAGCCACCAGGAGCGGTGTTTTTTGGAATCGAAATAGTGTAGGGTATGGTTGTCGTTTTACTAGCTTCTACCGTAGCCTTTTTTTCAGAAAGAGTAACCCACTCCGATGCATCAACGGTACCAGGTAGCTGAGTAAATTGAGGGTCGTAATGACTGCCAATAACGTGGTAGGGAGCACTCGTCAATGTTACGTTGAATCGCTCACTTCCTCCGTTAATAACAGATACAGTTTTTGTTGTGCTGGCGCCTGGATCGACACTTATATCAGTTGAAGCCGGCGTAAGGGTAATTGCTTGTGAGTCGTTTGCTTGCGCAAAGGTAGTAGTTTGACCAAATGTAAGGATAGCTAGGCCGAGGACGATAACGGGAATAAAGCGGCGGAAGCGATGTAGCATGTGGACGACTCCTAGTTAGTGACAGCTGTGTAGGTAACGCTGTTTGTGTAAGTACCAGATGGTGTCGCGGTGTTAACTGCAACGCCGTACCAAACAGTAGTCGTGTCGTTAGTCGCGGTTGCAGACGTTGTCTTGATTGTTTGTGGTGAAGCAGTCGCCGGAACAGCAGCGAATGTAGCAGCACCAATTGCTGCGTTAGATACAGCGCTGGTTGTGCCAGCACCAAATGTACCGAGGCCATCTACTCGGTAGCCCCAAGTATTGACTGATTGAGCAACGGGAGTGCCATATGTTCCTGATGTTGCTGGAATTGAGTTACCACCTGAAACAAGTGCGCTTGCGGCAGTTGTTTCGTTAAGCTGTAATGTGTATCCTGCTGCGTTGTTTGTGCTAACGGTGACCGTGTCGCTTGCAATTGTTTGGACACCACTTGCTGAAGGGGTAGAGTTAAGGCTGACAGTACCAGAGCTAGTAAGAACACTAATGATTGATCCAATAGCTGAGCTAACCGTTGTCGGTGTTGTCAGTGCGTTTGCTTGAAGTGATGACACGATTGCGACAAAGGCGATAGCAAGCACTGGAACAGACGATAGTATGGCTGTCTTTTTAATTGATTTGTTCATATTGTTTCCTTTTTTTGTCTCTATATGAGTACTTTTTATATAATTACTAGTTTCATTTAAACATAAGGGTTGTAAAACGGCAATAAACTTTTGTGAAATATCCTACAGGCTTTAAAAAACACCTTAAAGAGAGTAAAATACTTGAGTTATGGCAATTATATTTAAACGAACAAAAATTTTAGCAACGCTCGGACCAATTACTAGTACCCCTGAAATGATCACAGATCTTATTAGTGCGGGTACAAATGGATTCCGACTTAACTTTAGTCACGGTGACTACGCTGAACGAGATGACCAGATTAACTGGATTCGCGAAGCCAGCCAAAAAAATGGTAAGCCTGTGGCAATTCTTCAGGATCTTCAAGGTCCAAAGATTCGTCTTGGGATGCTTAATGAGAATATGGATGTCAAAAAAGGTGACGAAATTATCCTCGACCACGCCGCCGAACACAACGGTAACATCCTTCCTATTCAATATAACCTTGCTGAAAAGGTAAAAGTTGGCGAACCAATCTATATCTTTGATGGAAAAGTGCGCACAACTGTTATTGAAATCACCTCCGAGACCGCTATTAAGGTCCGTGTAGAAAATGACGGCACATTAATGAGCAAGAAGGGTATTAACCTACCTGATACTGACTTCGGTGGTGACATTCTTACCCCTAAAGACCTCAAAGACATCGAATATGGTTTCACGAAAGATATCGATTTTGTCGCACTCAGCTTTGTACAAAGTGTTGACGACATTAATAACCTCCGCCAAATCCTCGTTGCGGGTGGATCACAGGCGCAAATTATCGCCAAGATTGAAACAAAAGCGGCTATTAAAGAAGAAGTCATGGAACAAATCGTGATTGCTTCTGACGGTATTATGGTTGCTCGTGGAGACCTCGCGGTAGAAGCTGGTGCCGAAGTAGTGCCAATTGTACAGCGACGCCTTATCGCCCTTTGTCGTAAGCACGGCAAGCTGAGTATTGTTGCGACACAGATGATGGCAAGTATGGTTGATAGTCCTGAACCTTCACGCGCTGAAGTAAGTGACGTCGCAAACGCCGTCATTCAAGGTGCTGACACGGTAATGTTATCAGACGAAACAGCAAACGGTAAATATCCTCTTGAAACAGTTGCGGCTATGAAGAAAGTGATTCTTTATACGCAAGAAAACGCTCCTGTTGCGCAAATTCATGACTATGCAATTGCAAAAGACGTAAAGCTTGACGCGATCAGTGCTGCTGCTGTTAGTCTTGCCGAGCAGCTTGGTGTTGATGCGATTATCGCTGAAACAAAATCTGGTGCAACAGCGGCGAATATTGCTGCACACCGACCAAATCTGCCAATTATTAGCGTGACAAGTGAAATGCGTTCTGCGCAACAGCTTGGTTTAAGCTACGCAAACCGAAGCTATGTCCGTGTCGACAGTAATGAAGCAGGGTTTGATCTTGCAAAAGAGCTGAAAGAACAAGGATTTTTCGGTGAAGAGACCACGACGGTAATTATCGTCAGTGGACAACAACCTGGTATTGTCGGAACTACTGACACAATCAAAGTCCGCGTGCTAGAATAAAAGCATTAGTGTAAACGGTGGGTAAATGATGGGCTTCTTTAAACTGACAATTCGTGACGTGCCGCTTGATAACCAAGTAGTGTTGGTGCGAGCGGATTATAACGTTCCTCTTAACAAGGATGGAAATATTAGCGATGATCTTCGTATCAAAGCGAGTCTTCCGACCCTTCAATACCTTCATGATCATAATTGTAAGATTGTGATCATGAGCCACCTTGGTCGCCCAGAGGGCCGTGACCCTAAATTTAGCCTGAAACAGGTTGCTACTCGTCTCGCCCAACTGCTTAATCACGAGGTTATTTTCGTTGACGATACGATAGGCGATACAGTGAAACAAGCTATCAAGCAAGCCCCCGATCACGCTGTTATTTTGTTAGAAAACCTCCGCTACTACAAAGAAGAGGAAGCTGACGACGCGACATTTGCCAGGAATATTGCCGATTCTACTGGCGCACGCTATTTCGTCCAAGACGGCTTTGGCGTTGTGCACCGTGCACATGCTAGTACACACGCCATCACTATGTGCGTTCCAAGTATCTCTGGGCTACTTCTAGAGCGCGAATACACGACTATTACAGGTGCTATGCAAAACCCCGAGCGTCCTCTTGTGGCAGTTATGGGTGGAGCAAAGATTAGTGACAAAATTGCCGTCATTGAACGTTTCGTTTCGGTCGCGGATAAAATTATTATTGGTGGCGCTATGGCAAACACCTTCCTTGCATACAAGGGTGTAAAAATGGGTGCAAGCAAGCTTGAGTCAGACCAAAATGAGACGCTTGATCGTATTTATCATGCAGCCCAGGAAAAAGTCGGCGATGATGTCGATAACTTTATTATCCTTCCTTCTGACTTGGCCGTTGCGAACGAAGTTTCTGTTGACGCAGCGCGTCGCAACGTTGCACTTGATGCAGTTGGCGATGACGATATAGCACTTGATATTGGCGACGAATCGATTGAACGAGTTGTTCGTGAGGTCACCGATGCCAAGACCGTCGTTTGGAACGGAACACTTGGCTACGCTGAATTTCCTGAATTCGCCCATGGATCTGCGCGACTTGCTTTGGCACTAGCAACACAACCTGAAACTACCTCTATTATTGGTGGTGGTGATACGGCCGATTTTGTTCTGAAATGGGACAAAGCCGAGGGTGGAAGCTTTACTCACGTCTCGACTGGAGGAGGTGCAAGCCTCGAACTTATGGCAGGCGACAAGTTACCAGGGATAGAGAGTTTGCTAGATGCGCGTAAATAAGATAAACTTAGCCTCAATAAGCATAAGCGGTAACGAATAATACTATGTCACGCGACAAAGCCCTCATCATCGGTAACTGGAAAATGAACCTCGGCGTCCACGAGGCTAGTTTGTATGTTCATAAACTCAACAAATCAGTAAAAGTTCACCGAAATGTCGAAGTAGTGATTGCTCCTACGATGTTGACCCTACAAACACTCAGTCTTCAGGTTGATCTTCGCCAAATGAAGCTAGCTGCACAGAACTTTTACTGGCGCGATCACGGTGCTTACACTGGTGAAGTGTCGGCCTCACAGTTGCGTGGCATTGTACAATACGCACTGGTTGGTCACTCTGAACGACGCCATGTCTTTAATGAATCTGATAAGGATACTCGCGCAAAAGTACAAGCAGCGATTCGTAACGGTATTCGTCCTATCCTATGTGTGGGTGAAACACTCAGCGAACGAACCGACGGCGAGACACAAGATGTGCTTCACGACCAATTACTTGGCGGCCTAGCGAATATTACCAGCGAAGAACTTGATCAAGTTGTTATCGCTTACGAACCTGTTTGGGCGATCGGAACAGGCAAAAGTGCCGTCCCCGAGGATATTACTGCTGCTATCAAGTCAATTCGTGGTCAACTAAAGCACCTTTATGGCGCTAAGGCAGCCGAGAATGTGCAAGTTCTTTACGGAGGAAGTGTTAACGCCGATAATGCGGCCAGCTACTTACAGCTACCCGATGTCGATGGATTGTTGATTGGCGGTGCAAGTTTGGACGAACATGCATTCACAAATATTATTGAAAAAGCGTTTGCAATAAAGAAATAAAGAAAGGGGTGGGCATGCAAGATATAGACTTTGACGAAATTGACCGAGCGGTAAGTTCTGTTGGTAATAAAGATACCCAGGCTGTGACAGCAAACGTTGCTGCTTCTGAAGATACGAGTATGTCTTCTCTTGAAAATATCCTTTCTCAACCTGCTCAACCTGAAGTGCAGCCAGAAGCAACCCCTGTTGCATCCGTATCACCTGCAGCACGTCGGAGCTCGGGACGATTTATGGATGTTGTTCACCCTTCTTCCGATATGCGTCCACAGGCTCCTGCAGCCGCGACATTCCACCGTGAAGAAGTGACGCCACCTGTTGCACCTGTTGAGCAAGTAGCAGTACCGCCACGCTCAGAGCCAGCAGCTACTGCTAGCTCGGCCTTTCACTGGCCAGATCCAATTGATATGGCAGAAGAGACTACCGTCGCTGAACCTTCCGTAGAAGAAAGTATCGATACTCCCGAGTTAGCTCAAGAAGAGCCAGAAGCGACACCGCTTGAGTCACCATTTCTCAGTGGCGCAAAGGTAGAGAAGCGGCCACTTGGTGCTTTTTCTAATGCCGAATCCGAACTTCCGCTGCTTGAAGATTTCCCTGCGCCCGTATCGGCACCAGTTGAAAGTATTGAAACCCCTGTTGTTGAAGAGAGTGTTACTCCTGATGTGGTTGCCGCGGTCGAGAACCAGTCAATTCCAGAGACAGAGACGGTCGCCATTGCGCCACCTGTCGTATCTGCCGCTGTAGAGACTCCTGTTGGTCCAACTTCTATTACGCAGCAATATACAGAACAACCAAGTACAGCTAGTCAGCCATCGGGTTCAATCTACGACACCGAAGCCTACCACAAGCCACTTGCAAACCCTACGAGTAAAAAATCAGGTCCACTGATGCTTGTTGTATGGATTGTTGCTCTTGTTCTCATAGGCGGTGGCATAGGTGCAGCGCTCTACTTTCTCGTCCTTCCAATGATTGGCTAAATCTGTCAGTTATGCCCGTTCGTAAGCTATAATAAGACTAATGAATTTACTTGAGGGTTTAAACGAGGCGCAGGCCACGGCGGTCGAAGTTGCAAAAGGTCCGCTGCTTATTTTAGCTGGTGCAGGAAGTGGTAAAACAAAGACATTGACGCACCGTATCGCGCATCTTATTGCCAATGAAAACATTTGGCCAAATCAAATTTTGGCCGTAACATTTACGAACAAGGCCGCTAAAGAAATGCGTGAACGACTTGGCCGATTACTTGACCAAGACAGTAGTCGACGTGACTTCATGCCCTGGATGGGAACATTCCACGGTATTTGTGTGCGTTTGCTTCGGATGGATGGACAAGCAATTGGTATTAGCAAAAACTTTGTTATTTATGATGAGGATGATCGACAATCGTTAATTAAGCAGTCGATGAAGCAATTATCAATTGTTGATCGTGAAATGAAACCATCGCAGATTAGTGGGATGATTTCAAATGCGAAAAACCAGATGATTGACCCAGACGAGTTTGAAGCAAGTGCGAATTACCCATATCAGAAAAATGTTGCGCTTATTTACAAAAGATACGAAGAGATGCGTAAGCGTGCTGGTGCTTTAGATTTTGACGATCTACTTCTTGATGGGGTGCGCCTGCTTCGTGATGCGCCAGATATTCGAACAAAATGGCGAACACATTTTAAACATATTCTCATTGATGAGTACCAAGACACGAATGCTGCGCAGTATCAGATTGTGAAGATGCTGATTAACGATGACCAAAATATTTGTGTGGTAGGCGATGACTGGCAATCAATTTATAGTTGGCGCGGTGCGGATTTTACAAATATTCTTAACTTTGAACGCGACTTTCCTGGTGCGACAGTAGTAAAACTTGAGCAAAACTATCGAAGCACGGGTAATATTCTTGAAGCTGCGGGTAACGTTATCGAAAAGAACACACAACGTACTGATAAAAAATTGTGGACTGCAGCAGGTCCTGGTTCACCAGTGCAGGTTCACGGTGTGTATGACGAAGCTGAAGAGGCGCGTTTAGTGGCGGAACGCATTTCTACGCATGTTGCGATGAAAGCCAGGTCATATGGTGATTTTGCTGTTTTATACCGTACAAATGCACAAAGTTATACTCTGGAACGAGCATTCTTACAGCTTCGCGTACCCTACCAGCTTGTTGGCGGTGTTAGGTTCTACGACCGAAAAGAAGTAAAGGACATTATTGCCTATTTACGTCTTTTGTACCAACCAAATGATCGTATGAGCTTTACACGAATTGCTAACGTTCCTGGCCGTGGTGTTGGAGCGACCAGCCTTGAAAAATTCCTTAACTGGCAATCAGAGCATGGTTTCGATATTATTACTGCGCTGGGACATGTTGAAGATACAAATATAGTGACGGGCAAAGCAAAGCTAGGGCTGGGATCTTTGGGTCGTGCCTTGAAAGTATTACAACTTCAGATAGAGACCTCATCACCAACTGAGTTAATTGAAGCGGTCATTTCGAAAACTGGTTATCGTGATTATATTCTTGACGGAACACCACAAGCCGAAGACCGCGAGGCAAACATCGGGTCTCTCTTATCCGATGCGCAGACATTTACTGACCTACCTGACTTCTTAGAGGAGGTAGCATTGATGTCGAGCGCGGACAAATCTGCGGACGGTCAAAAAGTGACCCTTATGACGCTTCATGCCGCTAAGGGTCTAGAGTTTCCCGTTGTCTTTATTATTGGCATGGAAGAGGGAATTATTCCTCACGCGCGAGTTTTTGAGGCTGCACCCGCAGAATTAGAAGAAGAGCGACGCCTCGCATATGTTGGTATGACACGTGCACGAGAAGAGTTACATCTTAGTTACGCCTATAGCCGCCTTCAATACGGCCAACGGGCATATAACCCTATGTCGCGCTTTATTACAGACATGGGTGATCAGATTGCATTGACCAATCCTACTCCTAACATCATGGGTCAGCAAGAAGATGAACCGTTTTATAGTGACGACATTGGGCTAGAGGTGGGAGATGGCGTACGATCATCTGCTTTTGGGGTTGGTGAAGTGATCGATGTTGATGGTATGGCGGTGACGATTCAATTTAGTAATGGTCAGACCAAAAAGCTAAATGCAGAGTACGCTCGCCTCGAAAAGCTATAGCTTTTTAATGAAAAACGAAGACTTTGTTTGGTATAATAGGCATAACACGCGAGTAGGGTGTACATAATTATTTATGATAAAAAATCTCCGTAAATCCACCACACTTAGTTTGGTATGGGGCATTGGTGTTGCCATTGCTCTTATTCTAGTTGTGATCTTTTTTATAGCGTCTCAGCATCGGGCAAATGCCCAGGCTGGTAGCGGTCGACTGATTACTATTCATGATCGTGGTGAAGAGAAGGTACTGATGAGTGAGGCCGAAACTGTGGCAGATGCTCTATCTGACGCTGGGATCGTAACTGATAGTCGCGACGCAGTAGAGCCGGCGTTAACCGAAAAACTCGTGGCACGTCAATACGATATCAATATCTATCGTGCACGTCCGGTCACAATCGTTGACGGGCCAATTCGCGAAAAAGTGATCACTCCCTACCAAACGGCTGAACGCATTATTGAAGATGCTGGTATTACGTACTATCCCGAAGATACAGCTGTCATTACTCGAACTTCAGATATTTTGTCTGACGGTGCTGGACTGCAATTAACAATTGACCGTGCAACTGTATTTAGTTTGTCGCTTTTTGGGACGACTTCCGATCTGCGAACACAAAGTGAAACTGTCGCTGATATGTTGAAGGAAAAAGGAATTGTTCTCGGTGCGAATGACCGAACCTCACCTGAGCTAACGGGGCGCATCGGCACTGGAACACAAGTAAAAGTCTGGCGCGAGGGCAAGCAAACAATAACGGCCGAAGCACCGATTTCTTTTAGCACCGAGCAGATTCGTGATGCCGATCAAGAAGTAGGCTATAAAGCAGTTCAGACAGCTGGTGTAGATGGGCTTCGGAACGTGACATATGAAATTGAAATTAAAGACGGCGTTGAGGTCAGCAGGGTAGAGATTGCCAGTCTTGTTACTAAAGAAGCCGTCAAACAGGTTGAAGTGATTGGTGCGAAATACAAGGGTGCATACACGACGCCAACTCAAAATGAATCAATTACTTGGTCATTCTTGATCGGACAGGGTTTCAGCCGTGAACAGACGGCGGGGATTATGGGAAATCTAAAGCAAGAACACGGCTTTAACACGACGGGCGACGGCCTTGCT
>Ga0247817_10000390_pt1 | contig 25167 bp, 31 predicted proteins | sample UWRJL212509R1_FD_178010 | JGI IMG/M metagenome (GOLD analysis project Ga0247817, IMG submission 178010) | Plant litter microbial communities from Arlington Agricultural Research Station in Wisconsin, United States - UWRJ-L212-509R-1 | ecosystem: Environmental > Terrestrial > Plant litter >...
ACGCGGTCATCAATCGTCCACTCCCCAACTTCAAAGCCACCGATATGTGCAGCCGTTTCCCTTGTTCGAAGAAATGGCGACACGTAACGGGCATCAAACGCTTCTACTCCACCCAGATTTTCTTTAATCCATCGTCCTGCCGACTGAGCTTGTTGAATCCCCATAGGAGATAGTCGTTGTTGCCAGTCTGGGCGTTGATTGACTGTCGCAAGGTGTGGATTATCATTTCCTTCTTTATCCATACCATGGACAACGTTCGCTTCTGATTGACCATGACGAACGAACACAATTTGTAGGGGCATTGTCATACTTGTGAGCCTTTCTATTTAAATTCAGTATACAGTATTCTAAGTTTTTTATGTAATTAGTGTTGACATTACAATAACTATAGAATACTATAAATAGTAGATAGTGTACAAAATACACTTAATAAGCAAAGGAGCGCACAATGGAACAACTACAAGCTGATCGAATCGTTACAATCAATGTCGATGTACAAAATGACTTTTTACCAGGTGGTGCGCTTGCCGTCACCGAAGGCGACCAGGTCATTGCTCCACTTAACGCAGTGAACGAGTACACTCGCACCAACGGCGGAACGGTTATCTTCACAGGTGACCAACACCCTGAAGTTACACCCCACTTCGGACCAGATGCTTGGCCAGTTCACTGTGTCGCTGGTACCGAGGGTGCTGCCCTTGCCGAGACACTAGACATTCAGTCACAAGATGTTATTGTAGACAAAGGTATGGGGCAAACCGATGGCTATTCAGCCTTCGAAGGAATTACCCGCGATGGACGAACACTTGAACAAGTTGTTCAACCCGTTGGCAAAGAACGAGTGGTGGTACTTATGGGCGGTCTGGCAACGGATTATTGCGTCCTTAATAGTGCACTCGATGCACTAAAGGTCGATGCTAACGAAGGCGACATCACACTTCTCGTTCTGCGAGATGCAATCCGCGCAGTTAATATTCAACCACAAGACGGCGAGACTGCCATCGCAAAAATGGAAGCCGCTGGCGCAACTATGATCGACAGTGTCGATGTATTAACAGGACGTGCTTTTCAGCTCGCACAATAAAGGAATTATTATGAACGAATCACTTCTTACTCAAAACACAACTCCCGATCGTCACATTACTGATAGTGTCGACTTCTACAAGTTTCCTATGACACAGATCGCTTTCGAAAAATTCCCAAACGAGGAAGTGACGTTCACGCTCAAAAACCGATCAACTGAATTCCCCCTCTCTCAATATGTTGATACAACCGCCCTTCGTGCGCGCTTTGAAGAAATCGCTCAAAAAGGATTTACTCCAGAAGAAATTGCATATCTTGCAGGTATGAAAAATCAGGCGAATGAAGCTAGCTTTACTGAAGACTACTTGGACTTTCTCGCCGACCTTGAACTTCCTGAAGTAAACGTTTCTATAAACAAAGAGACAGGCGAACTTGCTATTAATTCAACTGGTCCATGGCCAAATGTCAGTTTCTGGGAAACGGTCGTGATGAGTGAAGTAAATGAAATGTACTACAAGAATCTGCTAGAAGCTCAAGGGACAAGTGTCGAAGAAGCATGGGCAGAGGGCGACCGTCGTCTTGATGAAAAAATTGCCATTCTTAAAGATCGTCCTGATATTAAATTCGCCGACTTTGGTACTCGCCGCCGCTTTAGCGCTGGTTGGCACGACCACGTTGTCGGACGTCTTGCGAATGAACTGCCCGAGAGCTTTATCGGAAGCAGCAACCCATGGTTCGCATACAAGTACGGCGTTACTGCAATCGGAACCTACGCACACGAAATGCCTATGGTCTATGCAGCAATGGCTCGTGCTCGTGGTGAAGATCCAATGGTTGGCCACGCAGAAATGGTGACTGATTGGGAAGAGCGCTACGAAGACAACTACTCTACCGCTTTAACTGATACCTTCACTAGTAAATTCTTCTTTGCAGAATTTACTGAGGCGCAAGCGAAACACTGGCGCGGCCTAAGACACGACTCAGGTGATCCAATCGAATTTGGTGAACAAGTCCTGCAATTCTACGAAGAATACGGTGTAGACCCAACGACAAAGACAATCGTCTTTAGTGATGGTCTTGATATTGAAACAATTGTTCAACTTGCAGATCACTTCCAGGGACGCATCAATATCGTCTTCGGATGGGGTACGACTCTCATGAATGACCTTGGATTCCGTGCAAATAACTTTGTCATGAAAGCGACAAGGGTTAATGGCACCGAAACAGTCAAACTAAGCGATAACGAAGGCAAGCACACTGGCTCAATTGAAGAAATTGAATTGTACGCTAACTCTGCCGCCGCACACATCCTTGCTCATCTTGCGATGAAAGAAACGGTCACACTATAATGAACGAACGACTCTTTGCAGCCACAACAAAAACATTCGAAAAAGGCGACGTGTACCCTGGATACCCAACTTCACGCCTTACCTTAGATGCTTCGGCATTCGAAACAGGCTCACCTCTTGTGCTACCCGATGGTCCTTGGACAGCGAAAAACACCAACCTTCCAAGTCTAGACGAGAGCCTCGCTTTCATCGATGCGGGATACCAAGTGGACACTAATGGTCGTCCACTTCATCCATGGCTACAAGCAATGGTGACAAACCCAGATGTTGGTGTCGTCACGGGAAAAGGGTTTTACCGACATTGGGGACCAAACTACACCGCTGATCCAGTCGTCTTGACGAAAGAGGCGCGACCAATGGTACTTTTGATTCAGCGTGGAGACACGGGCGTCTGGGCATTACCTGGCGGATTTGTAGACCCTGGTGAAACAGATCCTATCATGGCCGCTACGCGTGAACTATATGAAGAAGCGACATTAGAAGTACCCGTTGAGGGAAGACTGATTTATCAAGGTCCTGTCGCCGATATTAGAACTACGGCAAACTCTTGGGCTGATACATCAGCGTACGCTTTCTGGGTTGATGGTCCGCTACCCGTCATGGTAAAAGATCCGAAAGAAGTAAAAGCAGTGCAATGGTTTTACGTTGATGAAATGCCAGAGGAACTACATGGGTCACACAAGGTACTCATTGAAATGGCGCTTGAGCAAGGAGAAAATAGTGAGCAAGTCGGACGTAAAACAATTCGTGAAATACTTGATACACCAGACGATCAACGCGAAGTAACTATTGTTGATGCCGGACACATGGCATATGATCACCTATTTGTAAGTGATGGTGTTGATCGACTTTTTGTAAAAGCACATGACAAAGAACGATTTAACGATCCATTCCGCGAAGCTCATTCACGCGCCTACCTACAGAAAGAATTTACATTATTCACCCATCTGGCTGAACTCGGATACGCTGCAATCCCTGATCGTGTTGATCTTATCGATGATTCGCTCCTTGCGATGGATGCACTATACGAAGGCGATGGCTGGATATGGGGCGCGCCAGAACAAGGTGAGGACTTTGACCATTATGTGAGCGATGTTCTTGGTGCATTAGACGCCCTACAACACATGCCTATCCCCGATAAACCTGCATATCATGATTCAATAAATGCAACATACGAAACATTCTGGAAAGAAGGTTGGGATGATATATCGGATGAGAAAATTGCCCCTCTCATTGATAAAATACGTTCACTATCCACTAACTGGAATACCGATCAACGCAACTCTATTGAAGCACTTATTAGCGACTTTCCTTCGCTACGAGAACAAACACTCACTATTAACCGACACCCAGAATTTTTCATGGCACATAACGATGCTCGTCCTTCGAACATTGGCTGGAAACCTGATGAGGAACCCCAAAAGCGTGCTCGCCTCGTCGACTGGAGCTGGGCTGATCCCGCACCATACAATGCCGATGCGACTATGTTCCTCGTTGACCTTGCAAAATCTGGCCGCGACATCAATAAATGGCTCGACTATATCAATAAAGACCAGCTTATCGTGTATACAGGATTCCTGCTTGCTCACGCATTATGGAGTACCCGCGATGGTAGTTCCACTATCCGTGAACAGCAAGTCGCCTCAGCCTCTGCTGCACACCGCTTACTAAAACTAGTTTCTTAGAAACGGTGACTGTAACCAAGGCTGCTGTAGCTGTAGAAAATGGTTAATTAATCCAAATGTATTCAAGAACCAAAGCGTCACTAGAATAACGAGTCCCGTGAACGCAAGTACAACAACACGCGTCACAACTGGCTGTAGCTTTACCCATTCCAACCACATTTGGTATCGTATTTTCAGCCACTTCAGCCACCTGTCGGCAAATTTAAATTCGGTCGAAAGGATAGCAAGTCCTGCAAAAACCACCAACCAGCCAGGTCCCGGATAAGGTATCATAACGATTCCGACAATCACGACAATAGCTCCGCCTATTGCGGTACCGACTCGTTTTCCGTGTCGAAATACGTCATGCATATATCTATTATAGATGTTTTATCTTCGCAAACAGAGAGGCAAACGCTTGTTCGCGATGAGAAAAGCGTCCTTCGCGTTCTGCAAGGGTCATATCGTGGTACTTCCACAGAGGAATAGGTGGCTGACCATCAACAAGGAATAGTTTTCTAAAAGGCACACCCTCTTCTTTTGGCGAATCAGGAAAAACCGCTTCGACGATTGTTCCAGGCAGCGCACCTTCGGTGAACTCAATTGGACCGCCAAATTCACTGACTGCGACAGTTGTTCGAAATGTTGCTGATCGGTCACTCGCACCATCTAATTGAGCCAGTGCGTAGTCAATAATTTCCGCATCAGTCATTGCCGTCACGCCATCTTTCCAGCGGCGCGTATGGATACCGGGTTCTCCCCCAAGTGCGTTAATCTCTATACCTGTATCGTCACCGCAAATAATAAAGTTCTTCGCGATTGATTGTGAAAGATACGCCTCCACCTTTAATCGAGCATTATCCTGATAGGTTTTACCAGTCTCTTCAACTTCAACACGCTCGAAGCCAACTTCGCTCGGCATAAAGACATCGACACCAAAGTTACGCGCAAACTCTTTAATTTCTAATAACTTACCTGGGTTCTCGGTTGCAAATACTATTTCAGTCATATACCCTCTCAAATCTTTTTACTTTCGTGCCATCAACTTCAACAAATTCTAAAAACATCTCATACGGACGAACAAAGAACGGTATATCCGACTCATATAATGGAACATAAACAACAACGGGTTTGCTTGTTTCCGAATCAAGTCCAACACCAACCACTTCGTACCGTTTGCCTTTGTAATGTTCGTAGATGCCCGCATCCAGTAAAGGAACATCTTCGACGATGCCTTTTTCACTGACTTCAATAAAGATATTTGGTTCTTTACGGTAGTACTCTACCCATTCATCATCATCTTTTAGCTCTAGTGATACAACAAAGTTGCCTTCGCTAAACCCACCTTTTTTATCAAACTTCTTTTTCTGAATTTCAGTGACTTCTTCGATTTTTATATCATGTAGATTCATTAAATCATCCATCGCTTGCTTTGCGTCGGCAAGTTCTGCAGTAATCTCGGCTTTTGTACCTTCGTGGGGAATTTCGTTTACTTCCTCGACAATTTTATGCGCTAATTCTTGGCTAAATTCTAAACGAGAAAGTTTTCGATATTCAGCCTTTTCATTCATGCGCATGTATTCGTCGCGTAATTTATCACGGACCAATTTGTTGAATATAAATGTTGGCATTAGGTTATCATTTCCTTAAATGTCGCTTCATCTATAATTTTCGTCCCATATTGTTGCGCTTTTTTTAATTTGCTCGCGCCAACCTTGCCACCCGCAACCAAATAGGTCGTGTCTTTAGCAACGGCCGATTGAAAAGTACCACCACGCTCACGAATTGCATCTGCCGCTTCATCTCGTGACAAAGACTCTAAAGATCCTGTGACGACAAAGTTCTGCCCGACCAACTTACCTGTTTTCTTTTCAAACACAGGCTTTACTCCTAGTTCTGAAAACTTTGTAATGAGGGATTCATTATCAGGATCAGCGAACCACGCAGCAACGCTCTCGGCAACGACGTCACCAATACCATTGATAGCCTTCAATTGATCGATAGTAGCCGATTGCAGCGCTTCTAACGAGCCGAAGGCAGCCACAAGGTCAATTGCCGTCTGCGTGCCTACGTGGCGAATGCCTAATCCATACACAAATCGCTCTAATAACGGTGCACGCTTATTTGCAATCGCATCAACCAGCTTGCCTGCGGAGATATCTGCAAATCGATCAAGCTCTAATAGCTGTTGCTTTGTAACCGTGTAGATATCAGCCAAGTCCTTCACAAGTCCTGCTTCAACCAACGCAACAACATTCTTTTCCCCTAATGTATCGATGTCTAGTGCACCTTTTGAAGCAAAATGTTCAACCGCTTTTGTGAGAAGTATCGCGCCCGTTGCACCTTCAACGCGATAGACGACTTCACCCTCTGGACGAATAAAAGATAATTCAGGATATTGATGCGCCAATGCTTCTTCAAAATTATATGGCTTGCTATCTTTTGGCCGCAGCTCTAAAACAATACTTTCCAGTTTTGGAATAATATCACCAGCCTTGAATATAATTGCTGTATCACCAATGCGAACATCCAGTCGTGCAATCTCATCGGCATTATGCAGACTCGCGTGCTGCACGGTTGTTCCTGCAACTACCACGGGGTCAAAAACCGCTACAGGCGTTGCTGCACCCGTTCGTCCAATACTAATCACAATGTCTTTCACGATAGTGGTCGCTTGCTCGGCTGCGTATTTATACGCAACTGCTGCACGAGGCTGCTTCCCAACGACGCCAAGTTTAGCAAACTGCGCGCGATCATTCACCTTCACAACAAGACCGTCGGTATTAAATGGCAGATCAAGGCGTTTGTTGCTCCACTCATCAATAAACTTCATGACGCCGTCGAGACTCGTGAATGTTGTCGCCTCTTTGTTACGACTAATACCTAGCGCAGAGAGCGCTTCATAGGCAAACATATTCGTCGGAACATCAGATGGGTCATCACGAAGAATATCGTACGACCTGAAGGATAATTTTCGCGCCGCAACGAGTTTTGGATCGAGTTGTCGAATCGTCCCCGCAGCTAGGTTACGTGGGTTTGCAAATTCGGGCTCGCCTGCTGCACGTCGTTTTGCATTCAGATTGTTAAAATCTTTTTTTAGCATGACAATTTCGCCACGAATTTCTGTGCGACCCTGAAGGAATGTTTCATACCCTTCAGCTGCACGTAATCGAAGTGGAACGTTCATAATTGTTCGGACATTTGCCGTCACATCTTCACCAACGAAACTGTCGCCACGTGTCACTGCCTGTATCAAGACACCGTCTTGATATATCAGGGCGCAGGCCAAGCCATCCATTTTAATATCAGCAAAGAATTCATGTTTTGTGCCTGGCAGTAACTTATCCATTCGCACCACCCAAGCTTCAACATCACTACGATCAAATACGTCGTTCAAACTCAGCATTCGCGAGCTATGCGTTACTTTTTTAAATCCCCCAAGCAGTTCATTACCAACACGTTGCGTCGGGCTATCCGATGTTACTACTTCAGGATGTTCTGTTTCAATTTTTTTCAACTCATTGAATAAGCTATCGTACACGGCATCGCTTACCGACGAAGCATCCAACACGTGGTATTCATAACTATATTTTAATAGCAATTCTCGAAGCTCGCTTGCGCGTGAATTAAACTGGCTTTGCGTCATCATCGACTACCTTTCGATACAGCAAATAAATATAACTTGCCGACCAAATAAACGCTACAACACTAAACAGCATTAATACGGTCGGGACAACAGGAACGTTCTGTATAACTGGCCAAAGATTCGTCAAACCAGCATTAATAAGGATGGTAGGAATAATAACGACGATGCCAGCAACCGCAATAGCTGCAAGCATCCACAAAATGCGAAGCAGGATTCTAAATCGTCGCGATGATACCATATCACCCGCTGTTCGGAGTGCTTTGCCTGGGTATGTCCCAGGTAATGTCACAATAATCATCGCAAAGAAGGTCGCCGTCACAAGATACAAAGAAATAACCGTCAATAAGGTGGCCGCCGCCCAAAATAGCATAGATTCAACTCCACCTGTCAGAAGTCCTGTTGCCTCTGCAGCCGTATATCCGACCGCTGCTATACCAATAGGAATTAATTGCAGCGCGAAGACAATCGCAACAAATAGCGTCGCGATGATTGGTGAACCTGCATTGTACAGTCCATCACGTAGCTTTACTTTATGTCCCGCGAGTAAATTACGCAGTAGCCATATAGTTGTCAGCCAAATCAACAGTCCAAAAAGAATGATAAAGATTTGCTGCGAGATAGTCGGAGTCCCAGCCAAAACTCCAGACCCAATCGAAGCAAAGATAAGCACCGCTTCACCAAGCTGTCCGATATTCCCTTGGAACACTTCTGTCGTAACGGACGATAATGTTGACGTCAGTGAGTTGTATGTTTCTTGAGATCCAATTCCAACAAATACTGCTGTGAGTACTGCGTAAAATACAGCTAGTAATATAAATGTTTTACGATGTCGCCATAGAGTCTTATTCACTAGATGTGTAAATGAAACGTAGCCAGGTAGTTTCAATGATCGGTTATATTCACGTCGTCGAGAAAGACGAAAACTACGATGTGGCCGTCGAGAAAGAAATTCGTCGGCTTTTGCTTTTACTGCTACGATTGGCTTTTTTAAAACACGTGTTACTTTTTGACGACGAGTAAGCGGAGCCTTCTTAGAATTGCGCGGCATTTGCTTGAAGCCTTTTTATACGTTCGGCAAGAGGCGGGTGTGTACTAAATAGTCGAGAAAAAATGCCAGGCTTTAATGGATTATTAAGGAACATATGCGCTGCTGATGTGTTCTGCTTTTTCATAGGGCGACCGTAGGTTTCAAGTTTTTTCAGCGCACCAATCAAACCATCAGAATCACGAGTCGTCATGGCACCTGTTGCATCAGCAAGGTATTCACGTTGACGACTAATCGCAAGCTGTACAATTGTTGCAACAATTGGTGCCAAAATGATAATAATGACTCCAAAAACCAAAACAACAGGGCTTATATTACTTTCGCGGCGATCGCCAAAGAAGAACATTCGCATCACAACGTCCGCGAGAATACCGATGGCGCTGACTAACCCAAAAGCGATCATACTAACGCGGATGTCATAGTTTTGTACGTGTCCCATTTCGTGCGCCATAACTGCTTCTAGTTCGCGGTCATCCATAATCTCAAGAAGCCCCGTTGTAGCGGCAACAATTGCGTGCTTTGGATCGCGACCAGTTGCAAAAGCGTTTGGCGCGGCATCTTGGATAAGGTATACCTTTGGTGTTGGGATTCCTAAAGTAATCGCTAGGTTTTCGACAATGCGAAATAGTCGAGGATTATCTCTTTTCTCGATCTGCACGGCGCCCGTCATCGCAACGGCCAGTTTACTAGCAAGAAAATATTGAATAATTGCATACACAGCCGCGCCACCGATAACCCAATACAGAACTGATTGATTTCCATAGTACACACTGACTACCCAACCAATGGCGCTAATAAGCCCCACAAAGACAGCCATAATCAACAGTGTGTTTCGTTTATTTGCAGCAATCGCTTTATACATAACTACCTACTATTATACCGTTTTTGAGGTTAAAAAACTACTGTCGCATCTCTTTAAATGCAGCCTTTAAAATCTCTAGCATTGTCTGGTATTGTGATTCTGATACAGCCCCTGCTTGAGGTGCGTACAGGTACACAATGTTATCAACGACTTCAATGTTTACGACAAACGGCACCGCATATAGCTGCTCCATAAATTTCGGGTTAAGCAGCTCGAAACTTGTCGCAAGTTCTTGATCACTTGCGAATACCTCGTAGTTATCATTGAAATCTTGCCATTCCATCTTCATTTTACGCAAGCCGCCAACACTTCCGCCAAAAATACCCTGCTTGCGACGAACGACTATATTACCGTAGCTTTTCGGTAATGCCGCCTGCGCGATGACGTAGTTCTTTAAAGGTTGTGCAGGATTTGGAACGTAGTTATAAATTTGAATAAGTATTTCATCAAGTAACCCGATGACGTGATTATTAATATCAGACACACCAAAATTACCACTACTAAAAAGCTGACCGCGACTTGGGAGGAGTAAATGCCCCCAATCTAACGAGTAGAAGTACGCATTCTGTTTTGCAAACGTCTCAAGTGAAGTATTTCGAAGTGCAGGATTAGCAGTTGCCTGGTTAATGCCATCAAATAACCATTCATCACCAGATCGCTCGAACATGTAGTATTCTACCGCTGCTAAGTTTTGAGCAAAGAGCTGGGAATTGCTACCTGTATCTATAAGGACATCGTGAACATAGACAGATAATTCGACGGTGTGCGTGTCCTTTGAGTTATCGGCCGCGTCATTAAACTCAAGAACAACCGCATCCAGTACTTTTGGTTCTTGAACTTCATTCTTCCTATTAGCAAGTTTCAATGCCGCCATCATCAACGAGCTATGTTGATAGTACTCAGGTGTCATGTACTTTTTCATAGACTCAAGATTAAATGACGACCAGTCTTTCTGGTAATTCAGGAATGTGTCTTTGGCGTGAGTCACGAGTGTATCTGGTTCCCATACTTTATCGACAGATGCGGCGGCCGCTAAGGCAGCTTGCATTTCGAGTCGTTTTTGTTTCTGGATACGAATTGCTTTTCGACCAATGATAAATGCAGCTATAAAAACACCGCCAATAATCACCACGGATATGATTAGGCTAATCCACGACGTCACAGGGTCAGAACTGCCGCCACTAGATGAGTGAGAGCTAGAACTGCCACCGCTAAAACCACCACCTCCTCCACCACCGCCACCAGAAGAGCCACCGCCCCCGGCGATGGCTAAAAGGTTAACGATGACTGAAAGGATATACAGAGAATCCAGCATAGTCGAGTGTTATAAAACTAGAATTTGACTTCAGTTGGCTTGTTTGCGGCAGCGCGTTCAGATTCTTCGACGTCAAAGAATTCACGTTTTACGAATTTGAAGATTGCAGCAATGATGTTTGTAGGAACTGTTTCAATCTTTGTATTAAGATCGCGAACACCCGAGTTGTAGAATCGGCGTGATGCTTGGATTTTGTCTTCTGTATCAACAAGCTCTGCTTGAAGGTCCTGGAAGTTTTGGCTTGCCTTTAGATCAGGATAAGCTTCAGATACAGCGAAGAGGCTTTTTAGCGTAGCTTCGAACTGATTCTCGGCAGCAGCAGTCTCTTTTACGCCTTTAGCGCTCATGACGTTAGCACGAGCTTCTGTGACAGCTGTGAAGACACCACTTTCGTGCTTTGCGTATCCCTTTACGGTCTCAACGAGGTTTGGAATAAGATCCAAGCGTCGCTTTAGCTGCACGTTAATATCGCTCCATGCTTCGTCAACACGAACGCGGAGGGTGACAAGACCGTTGTACATACCGATAACTGCTATGATCAGCACAACAACAACTGCAAGAATAATCCAAATCGCTAACATTATATTTTCCTCTACTTAATTACTACTTCTAGTATAACAAAAACTCGGCTAAAATATGATTTTTGGCCGAGTTTCAATAATGTGTGGTGCGCAGAGCGGGACTTGAACCCGCACGGCCTTGCGGCCAAGAGATTTTAAGTCTCTCATGTCTACCGATTCCATCATCCGCGCATGATCAGTATATGGAGGCACGTATGGGAGTTGCACCCATCTACGCGGTTTTGCAGACCGCTGCGTAACTGCTCCGCCAACGCGCCATCTTGGATTATTATACCAGAGATATTTTTATACTACTGGAGTACTTTATTTGCGAGCTTAATTGCGTCTTCAATAGTGTTACGGGATGGGTCGGCAGCAGGACCGTAACTAATAAGAATCCAGGTACTTTGTTTTAGTACGTTTAACTGGCCCAAAATCTTATTAAAGTAAGCACTGTCCCCAACGCCGCTAACAATTTCAATGTCGCTTGTTGGCTTTCCGCTATCAAACTGCGCTTTATTGATCTCTATACCAGCATCATTAATACCTGAACGAATACTGACTGCGGCAACAACGGCATTGTCTGTATCGATCAGTCCATCTGAATAGCCACAATTACTGACAGTCACACTGCCCGATTGTGTCGGCTCGGTCGCAACGGTATTAATTGTTGCATCGCCCAAAAGCTCTTTTGCTTCTGCGTAAGTAAACAGATTACATGCTCGGGCAGGTTCATAAACAATTTTTGGTGCTGCAGTGTTATAAGAATACAAAGCAAGTCCAAAAAGAAAAATTGCGACAACAAGTGTAATTGAACCGCCGACAATAAACTCTTTTTTGTGTTCTAGGACGTATTCTTTAGCGGTAAGGAAATATTTTTTCATAATTTATTTTAGTATATCAGGATTTTCGACTAATCATCGGTGCTTGCTTTATAAATAAGTGCTGCTCAATCACCTCGACCATTGCCTTGGCAACTTCAGCTCGTCCAACGTACCACTTTGTTGGACCACGTAATTGCAAAGTAAAAGGTTTCGCACTGACATTTTGTAATTTCAACACGCGGATGGTTGTCCAGTCACTGCTGCTTGATTCTAGTAGTCGAACGTGGGCTTCCCCATCTTTGACGCGTGCTGGATCAATAACGCGTACGGCAAAATTAAGCAGAATATCGACCAATCCTATCTTGTCTCCAGGAAATCGAACACCAGTACCCGTCACGTCAACGAACCTTTTTATATTCAGCTCGTTCATACCTTCAAGAATCGTCTTTGTCGCCAATGTTTGCACGTCATCAGCCGAACCTTTAACATGTCCAAGTGCACTGACGACAACCTCTTGGCCTTGCAGAAGATTTTTTACATCCTCTATTGAAGTCGCGTCACATTGTACTGTTTCTAGCAGAGGATGAGACGCAAGATGACTCTCGCCACGAATACCTGCGCGAATTGAATGACCTGCTGCTAGTGCCTCTTCGACGAATGATGCCCCTAATCTGCCGTTAGCTGCAATGACTGCGATTCGCATATCGCTCTAGTTCTGCTCGATATAAGATTTTTCCAAATTCATAGCACCAATAGCACCCGTTGTACCACCAAAGTGATGAACTGGAATATTGTGATGTGCCAACATAGCGTACATGACATAAATAAATTGGATAGTTTGCTCGGGGCCAATTGCAGGATCGAGAATGATTTGATAAACCGACCAATCTTTACCCGACTTTGTTGTTTGCTGTGGAAGTGTCAGGTCTGGACTAATACAGTACTGTAATGTCGATCGAAGTACATTTGCATTTCGAACAATAATATCAAAGCCTGTTTTATCAGCGCGCATACCGATAAACCCTTTTCCTATTCCTGTAGGTGGAATGATACTACCATTCGTCGCCTTGCTTTGAATAATAGAAAGATCAGAGATAACCACACCGACCATGTCTTCCCATTTTATCAATGGCAGTGAAGGTGTATGCAGTCCATGTTGAGAAATCGAGATGACAGGATTAGGGTTAGGATTTGTTCCAAAATACGCATTATAAGAAAGCATTTTTACTTGTGTAATACCCAGGCTAGCAATGAACCCTATGTCGGCAGCACCAAGTGCCGCAGCGTCTTTCAAGTTATTCGATCGGAGTCCTGGGAGATTATAAGTTGTGTCAAATGTCTTACCTGAAGCAAAATAATCGATCCATTCTTGGGCGTTAGGATTATTTTGCATTAGTTATTACCAATCATTGTTGAAAAAACGATAAATATAACGAGAATTCCAATCAGAAATAGTGCAATCGGAAGTGCAAAAATAACCCAATTGATTGTTCGATCAGGGTTACCTGTCTGACGATACGCTGCTTGTGAACTGCCGTCAGGAAATTTCGGCATGCCAACTGGAGGTTGCGAAGGATTTTGTTGAGGAGCTGGAGGTGTAGTCGGCGATGAGACCGGAGGAGTTACTGGTGCGTATTCTGAGGGAACGTCTGCCATGATATATCTCTTTTTATGGTATTAGTAGTTACTTTGAGTGTACATACATTGCCAAATAAGGACAAGTAGTATCGACTACTTCTTTGGTTCAGTCACCTGCCATAAAAGCTTAAATAGTTGTCGCTGCGTATCAGCAATTTGCTTGTTATATATCTCGATCCCAAATACTTCTGTATCGTTCCAATTAAAGTGCGCCACGACGTCGCCGTATACAACGGTACTATGTGATATTTCAAAAGTTTCAGGCGAAACGTATCGCTCTTCCCACTTTTCCAACCTGTTATTCGTATGTTCGCTGTACCATTTCTTTTGACTTTCCAAGAACGTGTCGCTAACGATACCACGAAACGAAATACCTGCATCATTACACTTCTCTACCCATCGTTCAAAAAACTTGCTGTTGGTTCTGATTTGGATATTTTCGTACAAAATACTCAAAATCTCATCCTTCGCTTTTGTCTCGTTCCAAAGCATTTGTTTTACTCCATCAGCGCCACGATAAAATTGTACTTTTGTATCTGGTGAGCTGGTGGCAAGTTGCGTCAGTGATTCTTCTAGTAACGGAAAGCTTTTCTGCAAGTCTTCTAACTCTTGCTCTTTTTTACTGAGGATAATTTGTAGGTTTGCAAATGGCGCCGCTTTAATAATGCCGTGCTTATATTCGGACTCAATCTCAATTAAGTTGTGCTGCGTCAGCGTGGGAAGTAATCGGTATATCATTGTTCGCTCGACACCAGAGTTGCGCGCCAAATCAGACATTGTTTGAGCGCCGTTTTTATGTAGCGTCAAATAAATAGCAGCAACCTCAGGCTCTAGTCCAAGTTTTGAGAAATAATTTTCAACTGCCTTTTGATGGTCATTCATAAGGATAGTGTAGCAGTTGTGCATTTTCTGCACAACAAGTTTTTATATCGGAAAAAGTGGCCTATTATCACTATGTACCGCAAAAAATTCCATAGAAAGGACCGACTATGAACGAAGTACTGAAATTTCCGAACAGTAATGAATCACTTATTGAACAAGCAAGTGTTGTTTCTATGGAAGCGCTTAGTTTAGTAACAAGTCGCTACGGAACAGGTAACTCTACGGAAGCGCCGACTCCTGAAATTGAAGACCTCCCCTATCACAACATGGAACATACCATTAGTGTCCGTCGAAACTCTCTTCGAATGGCAGAAGCTTTGGGGTTGAACCGACTCGATACAGCCATCGTAGAGTTGGCTGCGTCCGCGCATGACATCGTGCAGATAAAAGAGCGTGGGGTTATGGAGCAAGAAAGTGCAGAGTGGCTAGAAGAAAAGATGAAGAATGTAGGATTCTCAGATGATGATATTACCGCTGCATCCCTCGCCATCTTAGGTACAGAGCCCATCGTCAGCCAAGATGGAATGATTATGGGTCAAAAAGTAGACCTGATACAATTCCCTTCTGGCCGTGCTTTAGAAATAGCAATGTGCGTTGCTTGTGGCGATATGGCTCATTTGTATCAGCCGTATAATGCGCTTCTTAGCCGCGAACTTTATAAAGAGATACAAGGTGTTTCCTCTGATGATACTCCATCAATAGAGGGACTCTTACAGTTTCAGAGAGTACAGCTTGACCTCCTGCGAAACTACCAATTCCCCCACCCTATGGGTGAACAGTTATTCGGAAACTTCCGTAAAGAGTCTATTGAGTATCAGGCATGGATTACTCAACAACTTTCACTTGGTATGATCACAAGTTGGGATCAGTTACTACAGCAGGATGCTGCGTTTAATGAAGCGCTTAGTCTTTAATTTAGTCGTTAACTTCAAGCTCGACCGCGACAACATTAGCATCAGCAGCCGTTAAAACAGAGATAGAGTAATACTCATCGCCTTTTAGTAGGAGCGCTGCCGACGCAGGGTCAACTGACACAAAACGCCCGGTTACAGTCTTTGGATTATCCTGATAATGCATATACATATATCCTGTTTGCGAGATACCAAAACTGAAATCACCTATGTTGTGCGCGGTAAGTGTTTTTCCTTCAAGCATCTTAGTCAGTGTTTCTACTTCTCTTTCCTGAATCTGTACGATCGCTTCATCTAACAACTTGCGACTTAATTTTGCCTCTATCCATAATCGACTAGCACCCTCTAAATCGTCAGGCTTGGGAAGGTCAATAATACCTTTACCTTCAGATAAGTTCTTTGCGACAAACTTCCCCACTAAATCAGACAGCGCCGCTGCACTTTGTTGCTTGGGGCCATCAAGTCCTTCAGAGGCTTTAATAATATCCCAGATCGCATCATATGATGTTCGAAATTGAGCAATAACAGCCTCACCCGTTAGTGGTTGTTGTTCTCGTTCGTTGTTTTCAGGAGTGTGTAGAGTCATGGAATTATGATGCGTGAATGATCATTAAATGACAAGCATAAGCAAGTTACGATTAGACCAACTTTTTCTGGTCATCTAAAGATGCGATTATCTTATCCATCCGTCGCTGCATTGTTTCAGGAGTTTTAGCTGTTTGCAATCGCCACCCGATGGCAAATGTGTTCGATTTATTCAAGGTTTGAAAAAAGGTCTCTGCAATCGGGTGTTTACGTAACTCGTCCAAAAAGTATTGTGGAATAACCATGTCGGTCGCCTTGTCGTAGGCGGCATCCCAACGACCATCTTGCTTTGCACGTTCAACTTCTGCTACTCCTGCGGGCATCATTAGTCCCGCTTCGGTCAATCTCGCGATATAATCGATGTTACGTTTTGACCATAAACTTTGTGAACGTCGCGGAGTGAACTTTTGAACAAACGATACTTCATCGTAGCTTTTCCGTTGCCCATCAATCCATCCGAAACAAAGGGCTTGATCAACTGCTTCAGCATACGTAACGGTCGCGATCCCTGAGGCTTTCTTGTACAGCCGCGCCCATACCCCATTCTGGTTTTCATGGTTCTCTGCTAGCCATGCACGCCATGAGGCAGCGTCTTTAAAAGTGATAATTTCGTACTCTTTATCCATACGGTAAGTATAACAAAAGTCCCAAGTGTCTAAGGTGTTATATGTAAGAAATAACTATAAGCGTAATACAACAAATTTTTGTTTATGTAAATAAAGTTGTACAATAGTAGTAGGTGGAAAACGAATAACAAAGAATAGCAAGCAAGGAGATCCCCATATGTTAACCCCCGTATCACGTTTTCAATTCAACAAAACTTACCTCTACGGATCAGCAGCATTCGTTGCAGGATTCGCAGGAGTCATGGCACTACTTGTCCATTACGGACCTGTAAAAATCGCCGAATCAAACGTTTCTAATGTCGCAGGCACACAAGTCGCGAACAAAGAGACAACAGACGCTCCTGTAGCGGCATCAGTAGAAGAAACTGACACAGCAACTTCTTCCTCGGCAAGCACGTATGTAGCTCCTGTAGCTACACCACCTGCAACTGAAGCACCAGCGGCTGAAACGCCAACAGTGACAACTCCTACCGAGCCAACACCAGAGCCGACACCAGAACCTGTGCCAGATCCACTACCAGACCCAACGCTTCCTCCAGTTATTCCAGAGGTTCTAGAACTTAAAGTTCCTGGCCTTGAAGTAACGATTGGTTCATAAAGTTTAGTGAAGAGTTAGTACTTCGCTGTATCGCCGTCGTCAAGATCGAGACCTTCAATCTCTTCGCGGCGATCTTCGATTTCTTCACTATTTTCATCGGCATTATCGCCTTGTTCATCATCACGCTTCATCGCGTCATCAAAGGCGTATTTATCAAGTTCTTTCTTAAATTCTTTTGGATCAACCCCGAGTTCTTTAGTAGGGTCGTCTGATAATTCGTCCATGATTGGATCTTTTATCGAGCCGCTCGTATCCAAGTCGTCTTGATAATTTTGCAGAGTTAAATCTTCGTCGGGTATTTGCTGTGGGTCAGGGTTTACTGAATCCATATCATTCCTCCTTCGTTATGTACTCTCTTATTATACGCCCATCATCCTATGACAGGATCGACAATATAATGCTTACTCTTTCTGGATTTTATATAAAAGAGTACTATCCAGATGATGCCGTAAGACAGCCCTAAGACGACTCCCGTATCGACGATTCCTCTCCAAGGAGTTGGTAGCAATCGAACAAGAATAATAAACGATACAACTAGTAGCGTGATCGTATACGTAACTAGTAGGCGTTTACGCGAGCTATTAAAATACCCCATACAAAATAGTGGCGCTGCGAGTAGCTGTAGCTTCGTGCCGTGTTTACGCAAGTATTGTGACCTTGCGACAACTCGTGGTGAGAATTGTTTTTGAAAACCTTGATAGCCTTCGGATATCAGCATAAAAACAACCCAGGCTATCAGGATAAAAATTTGTAGTGGCGATAGGCCGAAATGAAACATCTCAACGATATGAGGCGCTAGTCTTTCGATGGCTAGCAACAAGAAAAGTATTGTTCCGATAACACCCCATAGTGCGCCGATTCTTCGGGCGGTATTCATGGTGCTTATTTTTCTGCTTGCCAGAGTATTTGGCCGACTGGACCGTCTTGCGATAAGGTCTTTATGTAGTCGTACGATTGTTGGAGGATCTGTTCAAGGACAGCTAGGTCTATATCACTGAGTCTTTTGATATATAGGCAGTAGCCAGTGAGGGTGTGTTTACCAAGTTTAGCAAGTAGTTCGGCGTAGCGTGTTGTGCCGTCCATCAGATAAAAAGTAATCTTTGCTTTCTTGGGATTAAAGCCAAGGATGAAGCTGTCGCCTTCACGTCCACTGTCGTATTTGTAGTGGAAGGTGTCGAAGCCGAGGGTGCCGTTGTGCCAGATTTTTGGTGGTTGGCTGGTGATTTTTTGTAGGAGGGCGAGGAGGGTTTGGGTGTCCTCTAGAGTTTGAGGGCCAAGGGCGGTGAGGAGGGTTTTTATTTCTTCTGGCATGGTTTAATGGCCTACTTAAGATTTTTCAAATGAAAGCTCATTGCATCGGCAAAATCAGCAAATGCTTCTGGATTACTAAACATGTAACTCTCTTGCAGGCCATCATCAGTCTCGAGTGTTAAATTACCATACTTCATAACAGGTATCTGGTAGTTATTGCCTTGAAAGCGCCTATCTCTTGAACCATCTTTGTTCGCCTTCTTCCAAGTTTGTCCAATCACTTCACCATCACTAGGTACTGCTTCCTCCTCGTGATAAGAAGTAAACGTAAGACTACCTCGCACTTCTTTAAGGTCAAATATACCAAAACGTTGATTGTCCTTAAATAAGACAAGAAATGTAGGGTAAATAAAAACATCAGGACCATTTGCATTTGGTATTGAAATTGGACTGACATCACTTCTGATAATTTCTATGTTCTTCTTTACATAATTGATCGGCGTTCGGTTCACTGCAGTGTCTGCGGTAGTGCGGACTTTGACTTTATCAATCGTCTCGGCGTATGTTAAATCCCATACCTTATTACTCTGGGCAAGCACTTCGAAAGTATCAAGACAGTTTAGCCAACTTTTCTCAAGCTGGGAAGCATCAGCAAATTTGATTTCTACAAATATCTCGGCAAGTTTTTTCTGGATATGCGCCACTTTTTCTTGAGAGGATTTGCGTGAAGCAGCGATGCCTTTATAGAAGAATCCAAATATCAAGATAAAGCTCATCACATGCGCGAATGTGAGTGCGGCTAATTTAGCCTGCGCAGTTTGGAGCTCCTTCAGTGTGTTTGCTCGACTGTCATATGTGCTTGTTATCTGTTCTCGAAGTTCAAGAAAGTTTTTTCCTGTTACCGTCAGGGCTTTGCTGGAGCTACGAATTATTCCTAGGGGTGTGTTGTCCATAAGTTAAATAATACCACCGCACATGTAAATTTGATGAAGCTTCTAATAAATAACTTGCTTTGAAGTGCACTATCTTGGATTAACAACATAAATTACTGTTAATTTTAAGAAGTCGTGTATATAATGAGGCTTATGTTAAGCACTGATAAACCTCAAGCTTTGATATATCAGATGAAAATGGTTAAATAAACACAAATATGCCTCGATATACGTTTCAACAATTGTTCCGATTAATCGACCCTAATACCCTTGAAGTTCTCCGAAGAATAAAAATTGGTAGTTTTGAGATTGATGAAGGTGCGCAAATTACTCGCGGAGTCAACTTCGCGGGAATAGATCTGTTTAAATATCTAAATGCAGATTTCGAAGGTGAAGACGCAGACGACAAAGCCTTCGTAATGGAGCGCATTTTCCCTCATGAGTAAGTCCACCGATCAGTCCCCTGTTATTGTAGTAGGCCAATCAGCATCTAAAGGAAACGCAGGTCCAAGCAATGCAGCATTTCAAAATGTCAAAGGTCGCTTAGGAAATATAGAGAATATTACACAGGCGGTACTTTGGGTTGGACTAGCTACAATTGTTGCGGTCGTGATTGCTTTCGGAGCTTTAGTTCTCGATCAAATGCACTTTAATAATCAAACTTACCGTGACCAATCAAATGTTAACGACTTAAAGTACCAAGAAATGACAAAGCAGATTGAATTGCTTAGCCAAAAGATTGAATCTCTAAACAAAAATCAGGACAACAGCACCAATACTGTAAAAGTTGAAACATCAAACTAACGCCGTAAAGGCTACTTTATTCTTTTGTGTAAGTATTTTGTATTTTAATCGTGCAGGTTCATACTAATGACATAAACAAGGAGGTCCGTATGCATAGTAAATTTGTATCAGTTTCAGCAGTAGTAACTGCCAATGGAGAGCTCGTAGTGTATGCAGTAGATGATAATGGAAAGGTATGGGAAAAACTTCCTGGACTGGCAAATGCAAAGTGGGTAAACATTACCTAATCTTACTCATACAGCTGGAATAACCCTACTTATACGCATTCCATAAAGCCAATGCCGCGTTAAATGCTTCCAGCTCTTTCTTATTAAAGCCTGTAGAAATCCCAATAAGATACTCGACCTTAGCGCGAGCCTTCTCAGACCCAACATATAATTTTGGAGATTTGCAAAAATATTCAAGTTTATTCCTTTGACTACTAGATAGAGTACTCGCGTTATTAGTTCTAGCAATAGTCCGCACCTCTTGTTCGATAGCCTGAATAGGCTGCTCGGCGGGAGCGTAGCCCTCCTCAAGTGCAACAGACTGCCGCGACTCCTCTTTTGTTTCCACTGCAGGTGGCGTTGAAGTAGTATACGTACAACCATAAGCCCAATTCGTGCAGCCATAGAATAAATATCCCACACCGCTACGTTTTACGAGTTCACCATTACCACACCTCGGGCAGCGTAACGATTTGTCTTCAGTCTCATCCTGAATTTCTCTAATGAACTTAGATTTCCTGTACCTATTGGTAATAAAGACTACGTGTTTCTTTGTCCTCGTCATTGCAACATAGAAAAGGCGTCGCTCTTCGCCATTTTCAAATTGATCAGCAGAACTCAGCAATAAGTTTAGAATTGGGTCATCTGCCTTTCCTGACGGAAAACCATATTTACCACTATTACAGTTTATAATTATCGCGTAGTCAGCTTCCAGACCTTTGGCTTTGTGCGCTGTTATAAAGTGCATTTCTAAAGTTTTGCCTTTGTACATACCCTCAGGAATTACGTACTTAATTAATCCATTTGAGAAACTGACTGTGAATGCACGATTTCGGTTCTTAACTCTTTGGATGTCAAAGTTGTACCTACCTATAATATACACGCTATTGTTGGGCTTGAGTCCTTGTTTTATTAGCCCATGAATAGCCCCGACGAGAGCATCCGTATCATCGTCATCAGGAGAGTCGGACTCAGATATGGTATATCCTGTCTGCGCTTTACCCTCAGGCGCCCTCAAAGATTTTTCTAATTGATTACGATTCTTCAATATAAATTCCGAACTAAGCGTGATTAGTGGATCGTTAAATCGATACGTCGTTTCAATTTTAGATGTATACGTATATCCAAAATGTTTTTCAAAATCGCTAAATAGCGTAATATCACTTCCTGCAAAACGGTAGATTGATTGCCAATCATCACCGACACAATAGAATTTTACATCTGGATTCTGGACCCTGATAGCATTTAGTATTCTATACCTCCCGATCGATAAGTCTTGAAACTCATCCACTATTACATAGCTCAGTGGAATATGATAATCACCTTCTTCAATATATTCAGTTGCTTTGGTTATCATGTCATTGAAATCAATTTCACCACTATCTTTTAGATGAGCCTCGTACATATTAAAGAACGGCTCGAACAAGTCTATAAAAAGGCCTGCTCTAATCTTCATAAATTCGTCTTCATCACTATCGTCATTAAATTTTCGAGCTTCTTCGATCGTATAGCCATTAGATTTAAGTAGCGCCAAAAAAGTCTTACATAATTCAATAAGGCCATCGACTTGATCTTTTCCCGACTCCTGTATAACTTCCCAAATTTCTTCAGGGCTCATAGGATTTAGCTCAACACCAGCACGCTCAAGACTATCGGATAGTTTGCTAAGCAAATTGCCCTCATAGAATTCATAGGAATAACTTTCAATTAATGTCGTGTTGTTTTGTGCGTGTACACGCTTCTTCCATTCTAATAACTGCTTATATCGTCTTGTTGCTTCGTAATGAGACTCGTTTATTCCAGCAAAGAATGCAGGGACGTTGCCATCTCTATCCATCCCGAGATGCTCTAAATAAACAGAACCATTAGGACTAGCTATGGTGAAGTCAGGCTTATAATTCTTTTTTCTGCCAAACTGAGCATAAGGAAATTCGTATTGTTTTTCGTACTCATACTCAACACGATTGAATATAAGGAAGTTTGCAATGATACACTCTTCTATACTTTTAACGGTCTCGTTTTTAAAAGATTCTTTACCTTTGAATAAGCGTTTTAGCTTCATCCTTTTATAGGTTGAGAAATTTTGGTCTTTCATATACTGTATGTAGTCACCAAGAGACTCAAATTCAAATTGTGACTTAGGCACTTTCACATAATTGATCAGGAAGTCGTTTAGTATCGTCAGGTAATCTGCATCCTTCGATAAATCCTTCATGAATGTACGAAAAAGTTCACTGCTCCTTGCTTCGTCAAAGATATTAGGCTTTCTATGCTCTACCGACTGAAGCACCGTCAGTCCAAATTTATGAAATGTCTGAGGTGCAATTCCTCTTACATTTATTCGACTCTCCATCTCTTCAGCAGATTTACGCGTGAAGGAAATGGGAAGTATCATATCGGCAGACACATCTAAGTATTCGATCAGGTATTTGATCTTAGCTACGATCGTCATTGTCTTACCCGAGCCCGCACCTGCTATCACTAGATTATTATCTTCATCGGCAACAACAGCGCGTCGTTGTTGAGCATCTAAAGGAAAAGCAGCTGCTGTATCAAAAAAATCTGCCCTATCATGCATTTCCTGTTCTATAAAAGACTCATTATGTTCTAGTCTTTTCGATTCGAAGTCTCTTACTTGGTTTTTGAGTTTTAAAAAGGAAAATAGTTTAAATAGATTAATGTACATCTTTATCTTATTTTTGACACCAACAGGGAAAGCTTTTTCGATGTCCTTAAGCACGTCAGAAGAATACTTATGCGATATATAAGCATTCCTCTCCAACATGACATACAAGTCATTCTGACAATTCTTAATTTCTTCTAAACTCATACTGTTTCTATAGTACTCGCACGAAGTAATTTTCACACATAAACTACGGGCAAATAATTTCAAAAAAGAAAAAGGGTGCACCGCAAAATAGCAGTGCACCCGTGTAGATGAAGAGCTGGTAGATGAATCCGAGAACGAGGAAGAGGAGCCCGCGAGAGACTCCGTTGAGCAGTGCAGTGAGCACGATGCTGCCGAGACTCTTGTTGTGCGTGTCCTTGCTCGGAATGCTGACGAGAGTCGAGACCACGAGGGAGACCCCCAGAGCCTGAGCGATGCTGAGCAGTGGCGCACCATCGAAGGTCGACGGGATGAACCAGTTCCAGACCACACTCAGAACCAAGCCGTTGAAGATGGTCAAGGGAACAACGGTGAGCAGGAAGGCCGAAAACGCCCAGCCGGTCGAGTCGCTGCTCTTGGGCTGAACGGGAGTTGCAGTCGTCATTTGAAATGCTCTCTCCGCACCTTTGGCATACTTTGCCATCTATTAAATAATAGATGCGTGTATTCTAAACACACAAGATGAGGTGCAAGAGAACAATTGTTATTCGCTTGAAACTCATCTTGTGATTGTCTATCTGTCAAATTACCTCTCTAGATTAAACTCGATAGAGATTGTAGGAATAATAACACAAAGGTGTATTAAGTCAATGTTCAGCGTGGAGTAACAGAAAGCACAGATTATTTATTAGTTACTTTATGGACTTTGCCCGTGTCGTCATAGGTAGTCCATTCGCCCACCGTCTCGCCTAACTTGAAGTGGCCCGAACGCTTAAGAGTTCCATCAGGTCGATACCATTCCCAATACCCATCGGGCATACCGTTCACAACTTTGCCCTTTGACCAGCGTGTCACACCATTAGCATGATACTTAGTCATATAACCGTCTATAATTTCTGCTTTCTTTGGCTTTACGCCTTTGGGTGTGATCAGGCACATCTTATTTTCATCTAGGCATTGTTTCAAAATACGTATTGCTTTGGGTCCAACACCGTGAAGCTCGGCAAGTTCTTTTTCCGTCAGTTTACTTACATCTTCTAGGCTCGTAATATTGGCGGCTTCGAGTGCGTTTGTTGCTGGCTGTCCGATGTTAGTAGGAAGTGGCGTGTTCATATGATAAATATAGCAAGAATAGAGTGATGGATCTACTTGCAAAAGAAAATGAAAAGGGCGTGCAGCTGGATTACTGCACGCCCGTGGCTCCGAAGAGTTACCCGATCGCCCAAGGGAAAATGCTGCCAGTAGTAACTACCGGATCTCCCTGGATGTTGATACTGGTTGCGGCCGACAGATCGAACGCAATCCATGAACCACTACTGACGTAGAACTCACGCAAATGGTTGCTGGTATCCCTCACCCAAACACCACCCGGGATAGGCACCGGGTTACCCGCGATACTTACTCCCGTAGCGAGTGTGAGATCAGCAACCGTCCATGCTCCGCCACTGACGTAGAACTGGCGAAGGTGGTTGCTAGTGTCACTAGCCCATATGGCACCACTGTCGAAACTTGGAACGCCCAGGATGCTAACGCCCGTCGCGGCCGAGATGTCGAATGCGACCCAGGATCCGCCACTGACGTAGAACTGGCGAAGGTGGTTGCTAGTGTCTCTTGCAATC
>Ga0247817_10000391_pt1 | contig 25157 bp, 19 predicted proteins | sample UWRJL212509R1_FD_178010 | JGI IMG/M metagenome (GOLD analysis project Ga0247817, IMG submission 178010) | Plant litter microbial communities from Arlington Agricultural Research Station in Wisconsin, United States - UWRJ-L212-509R-1 | ecosystem: Environmental > Terrestrial > Plant litter >...
TTGGCCCATATATCACCCTCGCCGCGCTTGTTAATTAATATCCTGCCGCCATCCTGCACCAGGAAGTAATTAAAATACCGCTCCTTAACTTTTACCTTTTTTGATTTTACCGGCAACGCGGTTGTGACGTTATGTAAAAAAGCATAACAGCTCAATTTCAGCGGGCAGGTACCACAAGCCGGGTTTTTAGGTTTGCAAACCAACGCCCCAAGCTCCATCATGGCCTGGTTGTGCGCCGCAGGATCTTCTTCATTTAAAAAATCAGCAGCGGCCTGTTTAAATAGTTTTTTTCCTATAGTACTATCAATAGGTTCGCTTATGCCTAAATATCGCGACAGCACCCTGAACACGTTACCATCCAGCACGGCACGGGCCTCATTGGCCGAGAACGATGCTATTGCAGCGGCGGTGTATTCGCCAATACCTTTCAGTTTTATTAAATCATTATATGCCGTTGGGAATATGCCGCCATATTCCTGCTGTACCTGTATTGCGGTTTTAAGCATGTTGCGCCCACGCGAGTAATACCCAAGGCCCTGCCACAGCTTTAAGATATCATCTTCGGGCGCGGCGGCAAAATCAGTTACCGTAGGGTATGCCTCCAGAAAACGCTGGTAGTAAGGCAGCCCCTGCTCAACCCGGGTTTGCTGCAAAATAATTTCAGACAACCATATGGTATAAGCATCGGTTGTATGGCGCCAGGGCAGGTCGCGCTTGTTTTGGTTGTACCAGTTTATAAGCTCAATTGAGGCGTGCATAGCCTGCAAAAGTATAAGTTATACAGCTAATTGTGTGGCGTTTGTAATATATATGCGTGTATTAAGTACCCCGGCAAAAAAAAAGCGTTATTTATTTCAAACTTTGGCAATAAAGCGATACTTTTGCAACCCCAAATCAGTTAAGTAATAACATATTAAAAGGAAATAAAAACATGACTAAAGCAGAAATTATTACCGAGATCTCTTCTAAAACAGGTATTGAGAAAGTTGACGTTCAGGAAACAGTTGAGGCGTTTTTCAAAGTAGTGAAAAACTCTATGGTAAGTGGTGAGAACGTTTACGTTAGAGGGTTCGGTAGTTTTGTTATCAAAAAAAGAGCTAAAAAAACAGCACGTAATATCTCTAAAAATACAGCTATTATTATACCTGAGCACTTTGTGCCAAGTTTTAAGCCAGCAAAAACTTTTGTTGAAAAAGTAAAAACCGGCAACAAAGTATCTTAATAAGCAAATCAATTTTTATAAAGGATGAGAACAAAACAAATAGCAATAGCAGTAGTCATTTTGGCAGTTATGGGCTATTTGTATGTTCAGCCTTTAAAGGCTTTAACCAAGGCCGATAGCAGTCATGATACCCCTAAACAGGCCAACGCAGGCGTTGCTTCGGCAGCACCAGCCGCAACGGTTGAGTCGGTATCTACCCATGCAAAAGCTGCCATAGGCGATGGCCTGTCTGTAAAAATCAATGATCTGGAAGCTAAGCTTCAAAAAGCATCAGCTGATGCCGAAAAAACAGATCTTGAAAAACAACTGGCAAAAACGTGGGATGATGTGAATCAGCCTGCGCCAGCCGCATTTTATTACATGGCCGTTGCGCGTAAAGACAATTCTTTTAGCCAATGGATGAATGCAGGCACCAGGTTTAACGAAGCCTCCAAAACATCAGCAGATACTGCAGCCGCGCCTGTTTTTGTTAGCAATGCGGTTGAAGCTTTTCAAAATGCTACCAAAATTAACCCATCAAGCCTTGATGCAAAAACAGGCCTTGGTGTTGCTTATGTAAACGGTGGCGCATCGCCAATGCAGGGCATAGCTTTGCTGCGCGAGGTAGTTGAAAAAGACCCGAACAATTGGGCTGCAAACCTTAATTTAGGTTTGTTCTCTATGAAATCGGGTCAGTATGACAAGGCCGTTGGCCGTTTTAAAACGCTGGTTGCTTTAAAGCCAGATTTTGAAGCTTATTTTTATTTAGCCGAAAGCTGCAAGCAAATAGGCAAAAAACAGGAAGCCATTGCGGCTTACCAAAAATGCAAGGAACTAATGCCTGATCCATCATTTACTCAGCGCATTGACCAGTATATAAAGGAATTACAAAATTAAGTTACACACATTAAAAAATTATTATTATGCCAAGCGGTAAAAAACGTAAAAGACATAAAATGGCTACTCACAAACGCAAAAAGCGTTTAAGAAAAAACAGGCACAAAAAGAAATAAGATAAGGGGCTTAAAAAGCCCCCTATCTTATTTGCTTTTATAGCAAAGCAGATACGCGTTTATTGTTTTTTTACCCTCAATTATATGCCTTTTTAATTTATTTAAAGGCATTTAGAAAATGGAGTAGCAGTTGATAAAAGAATTAATTATCGATTCATCCCCCAACGGGGCTACTATTGCATTACTACAGGATAAACAACTCGTAGAGCTTCATAAAGAACAAATAAGCAACAATTATACTGTTGGCGATATTTACCTCGGGCGCATTAAAAAGTTAATGCCCGGGCTAAATGCCGCTTTTGTTGATGTTGGTTACGAGAAAGATGCTTTTCTACACTATCTTGATCTTGGTCCGCAGGTACAAAGCCTGCTTAAATTAACCAAGCAGGTGCGTGGCGGCAGCTACAAGTCTAAATTGCTAGATAATTTAAAGCTTGATGACGATATAAGTAAGGGAGGAAAGATCTCTGAAGTATTGGTAAAAAATCAGCTTGTTCCGGTGCAAATTGCAAAGGAACCCATATCTACCAAGGGCCCGCGTTTAAGCTCAGACCTGTCTATTGCCGGCCGTTATGTGGTACTGGTACCTTTTTCTGATGTGATATCCATATCAAAAAAGATAAAGAGTAACACCGAGCGTACACGCCTGCGCAAGATTGTAGAAAGCATTAAACCCCAAAATTTTGGGGTTATTATCCGCACCGTATCCGAAGGGAAAGGTGTTACCGAAATGCAAAAGGACCTGCTTGATCTGATATCAAAGTGGGAAGCCTTTGTTACGCGCCTGCCTACGGTAGAGCCGGGGAAGAAGGTATTGGGCGAAATTGGCCGTACCTCAACAATTTTACGGGATATATTAAATCCCGATTTTCAGAATATTTATTTAAACGACCCCAGTTTGTTTGAAGAGGTGAAATCGTATATACGAGACATCTCGCCTGATCTGGAAAGTATCGTTAAGCTGCATAAGCACAAAGAACCGATATTTGAACATTACGGCATTGATAAACAAATAAAAGGAGCGTTTGGTAAAACCGTTAACCTGGCAGGCGGCGCCTACCTGGTTATTGAACATACTGAAGCATTGCACGTTATTGACGTTAATAGCGGCAACCGTACAGCAAGCAAAGAAAACCAGGAAGAGAATGCCTTCCAGGTGAATAAAGAAGCTGCTAAAGAAATTGCAAGGCAACTGCGCCTGCGCGATATGGGTGGTATTGTGGTGATCGATTTTATCGACATGCACAAACCTAACCACCGCAAGGAGCTGTTTGACTACCTGCGCGCAGAAATGGCGCATGACAGGGCTAAACACACCATTTTGCCGCCGAGCAAGTTTGGCCTGGTACAAATTACCCGCCAGCGTGTAAGGCCCGAAATGAATATTGTTACCAGCGAGGTTTGCCCGGCCTGCCACGGCACCGGCACCATACGGCCAACCGTATTGCTGATTGATGATATAGAGAATAACTTTAACTTTATACTGCTTGAACAAAACGAGCGCGGCATAACGTTATGCGTGCACCCTTATGTTGAAGCCTTTATTAAAAAGGGCATATTCAATATACAGCGCAAGTGGTACTTTAAATATCACCAGTGGATAAAGGTTAAAAGCAGTCCATCTTACCAGATCACAGAGTTTCACTTTTTCTCATCAAAAGACGAAGAGATTAAGTTGTAGATGTGCATATGAGAGGATATACAGATGTGCAGATGTTGATAAAACGTCTGCACATTTTGTTTTTAGGCTTTTTTGCGGACTTTGCTTAAGCCAGACTTTAAACGAGTTTTACCGCTTGAATACAGCGGTGCTGAAGGCTGCGCTCTTATATTGACATCCTTTTCTACAGCCGTATTAAGATCGTCTTTATAAGCAGCTGGAATCCACTCAGGTGTTATTTTATTACCTTCTTTCATCGCTATCAAGCTTGTCCCATAAATATAACTACATCGATGTAGTTTTTTAGCTTCCTTACAGAATTTCTTGCTAAAAATAAGTAACATTGGCTATCCAATTGATAACCATCGTTATGAAATTTAGAAATGCCCTCTTTTTAGCGTTAGCTTCTGTTTGTTTGAATTTAACCGTGCATGCGCAAAACGCCCGTACCGAGGGGCTATTTGATGATAACTGGAAGTTTAGCAAAGGCGACATACCAGGTGCGGAAGCCAATGCTTTTAACGATAAGGCATGGCGCAATGTAGACCTGCCGCACGACTGGAGCATTGAAGCTTTACCAGATCAAAAAGCGGGTGAGGTAGTTGGCCCATTCTCAAAGAGTAGTCCGGGTACTACAGCAACCGGCTATACCATGGGTGGTACTGCTTGGTACAGAAAAACCTTTACCCTATCAGCCGGTCAGCCTTATACGCAAACCATCATCAACTTTGATGGCATTTATATGAATAGCGAGGTATACGTAAACGGTAAACTATTAGCAACACAGCCATACGGTTATACCGCATTTGATGTAGATCTAAGTTCCGCACTGAAACCTGCCGGTCAGCCTAACGTAATAGCCGTTAAAGTACGCAACGAGGGTAAAAACTCGCGTTGGTACAGTGGTTCGGGTATTTACAGGCATGTTTATTTGATCAGGAAGCAACCTGTGCACCTGGCGCAAAATGGGGTTTGGGTAAATACAGAAAGCTTGTCGGCTGATCAGGCTAAGGTTAAAGTTTCTGCCATTGTAGAATCCACAACCAAAGCGTCGGCACTAAAACTTTTAATAAAACTTATAGGGCCGGATGGTAAAGTTGCTCAAACTTCAACTGTGCCTGTTACCGCCGGAAAGCAGGTGGATCAATTAATTACAGTTAACAAACCAAAAGCATGGTCGGTTGAAAAACCCGATCTGTATACCGCCAGTGTAGAAGTTATCAGCAATGGCAAAACGCTGGATAAAAGCTCAACCGTATTCGGTATCCGCACCATTCATTTTGATGCAACTACCGGTTTTACCTTAAACGGTAAACGTGTTTTATTAAAAGGCGGTTGCCTGCACCACGACAATGGTTTTCTTGGTTCCGCTACTATTGACCGTGCAGAAGAGCGCCGCGTTGAGTTAATGAAGGCTAACGGATTTAACGCCATCAGAACAAGTCATAACCCGCCTTCTAAACAATTTTTAGATGCCTGCGACCGTAATGGCATGCTGGTTATTGACGAGGCTTTTGATATGTGGGAACGCCCTAAAAATCCGGAGGATTACCATCTGTATTTTAAAGAGTGGTGGAAAAAAGATCTTAAAGCACTCATCCACCGCGACAGGAACCACCCGTCTGTGATATTCTGGAGCATAGGTAATGAAATTAACGAACGCGTAGATTCGTTGGGTTTGGCTATTGAAAAAGAACTGGTTGCCGAAGTAAAACGGTTGGACACTACCCGCCCTGTTACCGAAGCCATCTGCAGTTTCTGGGATCATCCCGGTTATAAATGGGAAAGTACCATACCTGCCTTTGCCATGCTTGATGTTGGTGGATACAATTACATGTATAAAGAGTACGAAGCGGATCATCAAAAATTCCCGCAGCGGGTAATGATGGGCACAGAATCATACCCTAAAGAAGCTTTTGATTACTGGCAACTGGTAGAGAAAAATCCATACGTAATAGGCGACTTTGTTTGGACAGCTATGGATTATTTCGGCGAAACCGGATTAGGCAACAGTCGTCTTAACGACGAGACTGTGAGAGGCATTTTAAGGCCCTTCCCGTGGTTTAATGGCTTTTGCGGCGATATTGACATTACCGGAACAAAAAAGCCGCAAATGCTTTACAGAGATGTTATATGGCGCAACAGTCAGTTAGAAATGGCAGTGCACGCGCCGGTACCCGAAGGTAAAAGAGAAATTGTTAGTCAGTGGGGTTGGCCGGACGAATGGCAAAGCTGGAACTGGGCGGGCAACGAAGGCAAAACAATGGATGTGCGTGTATTTACCAGATACCCGCTTGTACGCATGGAGCTGAACGGAAAAGTGATAGCCGAACAAAGAGCTGGCGACGATACCAAACTGATAGCCACCTTTAAAGTACCTTATCAGCCGGGAACATTAAAAGTGATTGGTATTAAAGACGGCAAGGAAATGGAATCAAAGCAATTAATAACTACCGGCGCACCGGCTAAGATCAAGCTTATTGCGGATAGAAAAAGCATTAAAGCAAATCGTAATGATCTATCTTACGTAAAGATTGCCATTACTGATGCGCAGGGAAACATTATACCTAATGCCACTATTCCGGTTAAGTTAACCGTATCCGGCGATGGAGAGATTGCAGGCTCAGGAAGCGCAGCGCCTAATGATATGGAAAGCGTTAACAGCCCTGTTTGCAAAACCTACCGCGGCCAGGCGGTGACTATTTTACGGCCATTGGCCAACAATAAAAAGGGCAGTATTAAATTGAAAGTTGATGCAGCGGGGTTAAGTAGCGGGGAGTTAGTGGTTGAGGTGAAGTAATAGAAAATATAAAAAGGTCCGAAAAATATCGGACCTTTTTTTTGTTACAATACATTAGCGTTTAAAACGCTGCGCATTAAATAAGATACCTATAAACAAAAAAGCCTCACATTTCTGTGAGGCTTTTATTTCCGTGGGAACTACTGGGTTCGAACCAGTGACCCTCTGCTTGTAAGGCAGATGCTCTGAACCAGCTGAGCTAAGCTCCCTTTATTCTCCCTTGATTTGGGAATGCAAATATAGAATCTATAAACAACTATGCAAAAATAATTTTTCAATTTATTTTATCAGCCTCATTCAGTGTAAATTAATATTGCATTAACACGCATTTAGCTATATAGCAATATCACTGCTATGCCCAGGGCGGGGGTCTTCGGGTAAAATTTCCATTTCGGGATATTGAATATATTCGGCATACCATTGAATAGCGCCTACTACATCAAGTGCATCCTCAGCAGTAATATCAATGGTTTCAAAAGCATATAGTTTATTATTGGCGTAGCCAAAAAGCTGTATCTCGTTAGGGTCAGCGTCTATCTTATCGCTATTTAAACAATATACCCTTATTTTTAAACCGGTATCTCTTGAATGTATTACGTCTCTGCAAGGATTTTTAGGGTCGGTAGCTAATAAATACACATTGTACTCCATATCTCTTCTAACAATAGTTTTAGCCGATGGTTTCACAATTTTTTTTCTGACTGATTGTATTTGCAAACCCGCGCATTTGTATGTTGCAACCTTTAGTATTAGTTAATAAAAAAATGGGGCGCTAGGGCAAATTTTACCCAATTAGGGGAAGTATTTTCCTGTGAGTAAAATTATTCCACACCTTATAGTTGTACTATTGGGCTAAAAAGGCCGATAATGTCATTGGCATTTTTTTTGGTGTTATTTAAGTATAAAGCCCACCCAAAGGGCTGTTTTTCATAGGTAGATGTAGGGTCGTAAAACTGCGAGAGTTTTCCGACCCTTTTTTTATGTCTTGAAAATTGAGCCTTTTTTTTGGCATTAACCTTCAGGCAAATACATTTATATCCAATTTGCTATTTTTGCCGCCATGACGATGAGCGCGGGCGCACCTCTTAAATTACTAGATCAGGATCTTTTATTGCTGCCGCAAAAGGCTATTTACTGGCAGCAGCAACAAACGTTATTGGTTGCCGATGTGCATTTAGGCAAAACGGGCCATTTCAGAAAAGCCGGCATAGCCGTCCCGCGAGATCTGGAACAAAACGACCTGGCTGTTCTATCAGACCTGGTGACGGAGTTTAAACCCACCCGCATTATTTTTTTAGGTGACCTGTTTCATAGCGACATGAATGCCGACTGGGAATGGTTTACCATGTGGCGGCAGCAATTCCCTAACCTGACTATTGATCTGGTAAGGGGTAACCATGATATTATTGCTGATAAATATTATGATCAGCTAAATATCGCCCTGCATAAACAAATGCAGATAGGCCCCTTTTTAATGCTGCACCACCCCGTGCCCGAAGAGGACCTGAAATTAGTTACGCAATATGTATTTTGCGGGCATATTCACCCGGGTATAAGCTTAAAAGGCAAGGGGCGGCAAAGCATTACCCTGCCATGCTTCGCATTTGGCAGCAAACAGGCTATACTTCCCTCCTTCGGCAAGTTTACCGGCCGGGTTGCCGTACAAACCTGCAAAACAGATCAGGTATTTGCTGTATTGAAGGATAAGGTGATACCCTGTTAATGTTTCGCCATATAATCATTAAGGGCTACTTCCAGCTCATAATAGTCTGTGCAACGTTTAATAATATGCGCACTGCCATCTAGCAAATAGTATGTAGGCAACTTTGTGATAGCCCATTTTTCAGAATTTGGAGATGCTTCGCCTTTCAGATCTGATATTTGCGTCCATGTCATGTTGCTTTTGGCAATGTAACCCTGCCATTTAGCTTTATTATCATCAAAAGATACACTTACAACATCAAGCCCTTTGCTTTTGTACTTAGGCAGCAGCTTGGTTACCATTTGCTCATGATCCCCTAAACTTTGTGAGTTAAGCGCCCGCCAAAAATCAACTATAATCACTTTTTTATTCAATGCTTTCAGGTCGATGGTTTTTCCATCGGGTGTGGTGCCTTCCAATTCGGGCGCCTCTGCTCCTGTTGACAAACCGGCAAGTTGTTTCAATTTTTCTTCCAGTTGCTTGCCCTCATCCGTACTTTTCGCGGCATCACTCAGCTTTTTAAAGGCATCGTAATAGCCAACCGGGTTTAACTGATATTCGGTATTCAGCATTAAATGCGCGGTAATTTCACTATCCGGGTGCTGCTTTATAAAGGTATTAAACAATGCAACCATATCCACTAGATTAGCATCTAACTGCTGGTTGCGCAAGAGCTGCATTTTTTGGTCGCGCTCCTCGAAGGTTAGTACTTGGTCGTCCAATTTTCTCATCAGCGAATCCAAAGACATAACTTTATCCCGTGCCGCTTCTTTACCCAATATCAACAGTTCATGGTACGCTGACAGATCAGCTTGCTTTTTTGATGTACTTGTTATTTTGGGATAGGCCTTTGGAAGTCTGGCATCAATATCAATGGTATAGAATACGCCCGGTTCCAGGTAAATTTCGTTTTTTGGGGATGTCTGTATCCGGTTTACACAAACCAGCTGATAAAAGCCGGCTGAAGGTAAGGCTTGCTTTGCGATGTAAAATTTTCCGTTGTTAATGTCGGCCTGGTAAATTATCTCGTTAGCCTTATTAGTTATTATCACCTGGCCGGTTTGGCTGCCCAAAACGGTGCCGGTAAATTCAACGGTTTTATTGCCACAACCAGTCAACAAAAAAGCTGCTGCCAAAAAGAAAAGAATACGATGCATAGGGTAAAGTTTAGAGCGCCAAATTATTTAAAGTAATGCATTTTTTAAAGTTCATTTAAAAATAAGTGACAGTCAAAACCTTGTCATTTTTTTAGATTGATTCTAAATAGCTATTTCATACATAAAACCCCGATTGCACTTCTATCTTTTGGCATTTAATAAATACTTTTGACAAAAAAATTTTAGAAATACATAATGAGTGAATTTAAACAAACGCTAAGCTCATCGCTGGGTAAAAAGCTGATAATGGCGCTAACGGGCCTGTTTTTGTGTACGTTTATTATTGTGCATTTGGGCGGCAACCTTTTCCTTTTTGCAAATGACGAAGGTTATGGCTTTAACTTGTATGCCAATTTCCTTACACATTTTCCGCCTATTGAGGTTGTAGCATACCTGCTTTACCTTGCCATACTGGTGCACACCTTGTATGCTATTATTCTTACTACAAAAAACCGTAAGTCTCGCCCGGTAGGTTATGCCAGCCAAAGCAAATCGCCGGCATCATGGTCTTCAAAAAACATGGGCATGTTAGGCTCCATCCTGTTTTTGTTTATTGTGATACACATGAGCGATTTTTGGTACAATTACAAGTATACCCACACCGTTGGCTATAAAGAATACCGCACCAACGTGTTAACAAATGAGCGCACCGTAACCGCGTTTACACCTACAAATTTGGATTTTGAGCATTCTGCAACTACCGATGGCGATGTAGAGATAGTACGTGTAAAAGATCTGCATGCAAAAGTATCTGAAAGCTTTCATAACCCTTTATATGTAGCATTTTATGTATTGGCCATGGTTGCTGTGGCGTTTCACCTGCTGCATGGTTTTCAAAGCGCGTTTCAAACCCTTGGTTGGACGCATAGAAAATATACGCCTGTGGTGCAGTTTATAGGTACGTGGTTCTTCGGGGTTATTGTACCAATTGGTTTTGCGCTGATGCCTATAGTTTATTTTTTCTGCAGATAACAGCGGCAGACAGAGGTTATTGTTTAAGATAGAGAATTAAGAAATAAAGAAAATATGAAGTTAGACGCGAAGATCCCTGCCGGCCCACTGGCCGAGAAATGGAGTAAGCATAAATTTAACTTGAAGCTGGTTAACCCTGCCAACAAACGTAAGTTTGATGTTATTGTGGTAGGTACAGGTTTAGCCGGCGCATCTGCAGCGGCTACTTTGGGCGAGCTGGGTTACAATGTAAAAGCATTTTGCTTTCAGGATAGCCCGCGCCGTGCGCACTCTATTGCTGCGCAGGGTGGTATAAACGCTGCCAAAAACTATCAGAATGATGGCGATAGCGTTTATCGTTTATTCTATGATACCATTAAAGGTGGCGATTACCGCGCACGCGAAGGTAACGTACACCGTTTGGCAGAGGTATCTGTAAATATTATTGACCAGTGCGTTGCACAGGGCGTACCTTTTGCCCGCGAATACGGCGGCTTGCTGGATAACCGTTCTTTTGGTGGTTCGCAGGTATCGCGTACGTTTTATGCCCGCGGTCAAACCGGACAACAATTACTATTAGGCGCTTACTCTGCGCTTAACCGCCAGATTCATAAAGGCAAAGTTAAAATGTATACCCGCAGCGAAATGCTTGACGTGGTTACTATTGACGGCCATGCTAAAGGTATCATCACCCGTAATTTAACTACCGGCGAAATTGATACGCACACAGGTCACGCGGTGTTATTATGTACCGGTGGATACGGTAACGTGTTCTACCTGTCAACCAACGCAATTGGTTCTAACGTAACAGCAGCATGGCGCGCGCACAAACGCGGTGCTTTGTTTGCTAACCCTTGCTACACGCAAATTCACCCAACCTGTATCCCGGTAACCGGCGATCATCAGTCTAAGTTAACGCTGATGTCTGAGTCGTTACGTAATGACGGACGGGTTTGGGCACCAAAAACGGTTGAAACAGCTGAAAAAATGCGTAAAGGCCAGTTAAAGGCCAGCGATGTTAAAGAAGAAGACCGCGACTACTTCCTGGAGCGTAAATATCCATCATTTGGTAACCTTGTACCGCGCGACGTGGCATCACGTAACGCTAAAGAAATGGTGGATGATAACCGTGGTGTAGGTGGATCGGGCATTGCTGTATTCCTTGACTTTGCTGACGCGATAAAACGCCTTGGACAGCCTGCGGTGGCGGCTAAGTACGGTAACTTGTTTGATATGTACTATCAGATAACCAACGAGGACCCATACACTCAGCCAATGCGTATTTACCCTGCGGTACACTATACCATGGGCGGCCTTTGGGTTGATTATAACCTGATGACCACCGTACCGGGCTTATACGCTTTGGGCGAATGTAATTTCTCTGACCACGGTGCTAACCGTTTGGGCGCATCTGCTTTAATGCAGGGCCTGGCGGATGGATACTTCGTGATACCATATACTTTAGGTGATTACCTGGCTACTGTTGGCCCTAAACCGGTTGACGCCAACCACCCTGCTTTTGCACAAACCAAAACGGAAGTAATTGAGCGCATAAATAAACTATTGGCGCTTAAAGGCACCAAAACGGTTAACGAATATCACCGCGACCTTGGCCACATTATGTGGGAGTATTGCGGTATGGCGCGTACAGAAGAGGGCCTTACTAAAGCTAAAAGCTTGATCAGCGCGCTTAAAGCAGACTTTTGGAAAAACGCGCTGGTAATGGGCGGTAACGAAGAAGCAAATGCATCATTAGAAAGAGCGGGCCGCGTTGCCGACTTTATAGAACTTGGAGAATTGATGGTTGACGACGCGCTGATGCGTAAAGAATCTTGCGGTGGCCACTTCAGGTTAGAATCTCAAACAGAAGAAGGTGAAGCGTTACGTGATGACGATAACTTTTTGTTTGTTGGCGCGTGGCAGTTTAAAGGCGAAAATCAGCCGGAAGAGTTACATAAGGAAGATCTGATTTTTGAAACGGTTCATCCATCACAAAGAAGCTATAAATAGTGATTGGTTGATTAGTGATTAGTTGGGCTTAGTTATAAGGCGTTATATAATTACTAATGATGTTAAAAGATCCGGTATTGATAGAGCTGTTGCAAAAAGCATACTCGGGCGAGAAGGCCGCTGCTTTTGCTTACCAGGGTCATGCTGGATCAGTAAAAAGTGCCGATGAGAAATTGGCCATCAGGCAAATTGAAATAGATGAGTGGAATCATCGCGCCGAAGTGCTGGCAATGATGCAGCAATACAGTGTACCGGTTTCAAAGTGGCACGAATTTAAAAGTCACTTAATAGGCAAAGTAATAAGCGCAAGCTGTTACATAATAGGTTGGTTTATGCCATTCTATTTTGCCGGGAACCTGGAGAGCGGCAACGTATGCGAATATGTGCGGATGAAGCGCCTTTTTAATGCGTTAAATATAACAGAGCATGATGCTGTTTTATATGAGATGAGTTTAAAGGAAAAGGAGCACGAGGTGTACTTTTACGACATTATAAAGAACAGCAAATTGCTTCCGTTTTTTGAACGCTTTTTTAAATGGGGAAGCAATAATAAAAAGAATGACATAGACCTGGATGCAGGTTTTTATTTAGAAGATACAAATAGGTACTGCCCGGGTTACGGAGAGAAAGCGCAAGCGCATGCTCCGGTTAATAAAGCGGTACAACAAGTTTAATAATACAAATATTCCAAAGCATGGAAAACAATCATATGAACCTCACACTTAAGGTGTGGAGACAGGCAAACGCCAACAGCTCAGGCAAAATGGTAACCTACAAGGCCGAGAATATCTCGCCGGATATGTCATTTTTAGAGATGCTTGACGTGGTGAACGAAAGCTTAACCAAAAAAGGCGAAGAGCCTATACACTTTGATCACGATTGCCGCGAAGGTATTTGTGGCATGTGTTCGTTATATATTAACGGCCAACCACACGGACCAAAACGCGCCATTACTACCTGTCAGCTGCACATGCGTAGCTTTCATGACGGGCAAACCATTACCATTGAGCCATGGCGTGCAGCAGCGTTCCCGGTTATAAAAGATTTAGCGGTAGACCGCTCTGCTTTTGACCGGATACAACAGGCAGGTGGTTATGTATCGGTTAATACCGGTGGTGTGCCTGATGCCAACGAGATAGCTATCCCTAAAGTTATTGCTGACGAGGCTTTTAACTCTGCTACTTGTATAGGTTGCGGAGCCTGTGTTGCGGCCTGTAAAAATGCTTCGGCTATGTTGTTTGTATCGGCTAAGGTATCGCAGTTTGCTTTGATACCGCAGGGCCAACCTGAGCGTTGGAGCCGTGTGCAAAGCATGGTTGCCCAAATGGACGAAGAGGGCTTTGGTAACTGTACCAATACCGGCGCCTGCGAGGCAGAATGTCCTAAAGAAATTTCGCTGACCAACATCAGCCGCATGAATAATGACTACCTGAGCGCGAAACTATTCCGCGAAGAAGGTGTGCACGGCGGCGATCTGGGCGGCGGCGCATAAGCAATTCCTATCTGCAATATATTAAGCCTTTCTGCAATGCAGAAAGGCTTTTTTGTTAACATTTATTGATCTTATAACTTTATCTTTTCGCCCTAAACAACAACGGGCATTTTATTTTAGGCACACAATACTTTACATTTGAGGAGTGAGTACCAACAAAAATAACGGGCAACAAAAAGATGCTTCAAAAGCTGCGGCCGCGAGCGTAACAGGCAAAGCATTCGACTGGAAATTGCTTAAGCGCGTTATGCATTATGTTGGGCCTTACCGTTTAACCTTTATTGTTTCGGCTTTTCTTACCGTTTTTTTGGCGGTTGGCGCGCTGGCGCTACCATTACTCATCCAAAAAACGCTGGATGATTATATAATGGTGAACAACTACGATGGTTTGCTGCTGATGGTTGAGATCATGCTGGCGTTATTGGTTGTACAAACGGTTGCACAATATTATCAAACCTATCTTACTAATACGCTGGGCCAATCCGTTATCCGCGATCTAAGGATAAGCGTGTTCAATCACATCACCAGTCTGCGATTAAAGTATTTTGACCGTACGCCCATCGGTATGTTGATTACCCGCACCGTGTCAGATCTGGAGACCATAGCAGATATTTTTGCCGAGGGACTTATTTCTATTATTGGCGATCTGTTGCTGGTGGTTGCTATAGTGGTGGCCATGTTAGTTAAAGACTGGAAACTGGCGCTCATCACCCTGATACCGATGCCATTGCTTTTTGCATCTACTTATGTATTTAAAGAAGCCATCAAATCATCTTTTCAGGAAGTGCGCACACAGGTAGCGCGTTTAAATACCTTTTTGGCCGAGCATATTTCGGGCATGGGAGTTATAAAGGTATTTGCACGCGAAGAGCAGGAGATGCGCAAGTTTGTAAATGTTAATTTAAAACACCGCGACGCGCATATTCGCTCTAACTGGTATTACTCCATTTTCTTCCCGGTGGTCGAAATTCTTTTTGCTATTTGTATGGGTTTATTGGTTTGGTATGGCTGCAAACGTATTCTTACAGATCAGCAATTATCGGCCATTTCAGCATCAGGCCAGCCCGTTACTGCAGGCGTTATACTAGAGTTTATTATACTGCTTAACCTGCTGTTTCGTCCTATACGCCAATTGGCTGATAAATTTAACACCCTGCAAATGGGCATGGTTGGTGCCGACAGGATATTTAAGGTTTTAGATACCGATGAGGTATCGGTTAATACCGGACAACTGCGCACCGGCAGGCTAAACGGCGAAATTGAATTTAAAGACGTTTGGTTTGCCTATAATGATGAGAACTGGGTGCTTAAAAACATCAGCTTTAAAGTTAAGCCCGGCGAAAAACTAGCCTTGGTAGGTGCTACAGGAGCTGGTAAATCATCCACTATAAATATCTTGAACCGCTTTTATGAGATAGGTAAGGGCGGGGTAAGTATTGATGGGCATGTGATCAACGATTACGATGTTAATTACCTGCGATCGCAAATAGCTACCGTTATACAGGATGTATTTTTGTTTAGCGATACCATAGCCAATAACATCAGTCTTAATAATGAAGTAATAACCCGCGAACAAATTATAGCTGCAGCAAAAGATGTAGGCGCGCACGATTTTATTATGCGGCTACCGGGCGGCTATGATTATAATGTGATGGAGCGCGGAGCCACCTTATCAGCAGGCCAGGCACAACTGATATCGTTTATAAGGGCTTTGGTGTATGATCCGGCCATACTAGTTTTGGATGAGGCGACCTCGTCTGTTGATACCGAAACAGAAATATTGATACAAAAGGCAATTGATAAGCTGATGGAAGGCCGCACGGCAATTGTTATCGCCCATCGCTTGTCAACCATTCAAAATGCTGATAAAATTATAGTGCTTGATCACGGCGAAATAAAAGAAGAAGGTACCCACCAAGAACTTTTACGCATAGAAAATGGTTATTATCGGAAATTATACGATCTTCAATTTAATTCTGCGGGCATAACGCGGTAGAACCTTAAAATATAAACCTAATATAAACTACATGGTAACCATTAATAACTATAGCGAGTTTGAAGCGCTTTTAGGAAAAGAAATAGGCACATCGGGCTGGCATACTATCACCCAGCAGCAAATCAACCAATTTGCTGAGGCTACTTTAGATCACCAATGGATACATGTAGACGAAGAACGTGCAAAAAGCGAAGGACCGTTTGGTGCAACCATAGCGCACGGTTATTTAACAGTATCGTTACTACCCTATTTCTGGCACCAGATAGCCGATGTGCAAAACCTTAAAATGGAGATCAATTATTCAATTGATAATATAAAATTTGCGCAGCCTGTTAAGGTAAACAGCCAGGTTAGGTTGATAGCTAAACTGGCATCAATAGTAAACCTGCGCGGCATAACCAAAGCTGCTATAGGTGTAACTATGGAGATAGACGGCGAAAAGAAACCCGCCTATACCGGCGAAGTAGTTTTCTTATATCATTTTAAGGATTAAGTGTTAGTTGAATAGTGATTGGTTGACTAGTGATTGGTTGACTGGTAATTAGTTGATATTAGTATCTGTAACCCTAATGCCATAAAAAGCTAAAGCTGCCTCATCAATAATTACCACACTTACATTTGCGTTCATATACTATGGAAGCAACAAAATTAAAGCTAAGTGTTTTAGATCAGTCGCCGGTGCGTAAAGGCGCTACTGCCGAACAGGCTGTACGGGAGACCATTGCCTTAGCAATATATACCGAAGAATTGGGCTATACCCGCTTTTGGGTTTCAGAGCATCATAATACAGGCAGCCTGGCAGGCTCTACACCCGAAGTTTTATTAGCTTACCTGGCATCGCAAACCAAAACTATCCGATTAGGATCGGGCGGAGTAATGATGCCCAACCACAGCGCCTTAAAGGTAGCCGAAAACTTCCGGATGCTGGAAGCTTTGGCTCCGGGCCGCATTGACCTGGGTATGGGGCGTGCGCCGGGAACCGACAGGCTCACCGCATCGTTGCTAAACCCATCCAATCATTTTAGCGAGCAGGATTTTATTGAGCAGTTGAGCGATCTGCAAAACTATTTTCATGATACCGGCGAACCGGGAACACCACAAGGCCGCATACGGGCTATTCCGCAGGTTAAAGTTGTGCCAGATATGTGGCTACTTAGCTCAAGCGGACAAAGCGGTTTGTTTGCCGCCCACTTTGGTATGGGCTTTTCCTTCGCGCATTTTATTAACCCGGTTGGCGGGCCGGCGGCTGTGCATCAGTACAAAGAGCGCTTTAAGCCATCGCTTGATATGGACCAGCCGCAAGCCAACATGGCCATATTTGTTTTCTGCTCAGAAGATGAGGAGAAGATAGCGCAACACAAAGCCGTAATGGACCATCGGTTTATCCAACTGGAACGCGGCGCAGGTATAACATCATTAGGTTACGAAGATGTTAAAGATGCCGTTTACACGCTGAACGAACAAGACAGGATACGCTACAACCGTCAGCGTGTGGTTGCAGGCACACCTAAAATGGTTAAAGAACGCCTTACTATATTGGCTGAGAACTACGGTGTTGATGAAATTATTGCCGTTACTATTGCCGAGGATTTTGATGACAGGTTACAATCTTATAAATTATTAGCTGATCTATTTGAGTTAAAGCCAAATGAGTGATACTCATCTAATTTGATTTAATTGACTGCGGTAAAACTATAATTGTATCTTTGCCGTTAGTTATAATACTATCAATACAAAATATTTAGTGGCTATATTACTTTTCTTTATCGGGCATTGGTTTTTGTCCCTGTTTTTCCAAACGTTTTTCCTGCACCGGTACGCGTCTCATAAAATGTTCAGCACGTCTAAATTTAACGAGCGTATGTTCCACCTGCTTACGTTTATTTGCCAGGGATCATCCTATTTAAATCCGCGTGCTTATGCTATTATGCACCGCGAACACCATGCTTATAGTGATACTGAGAAAGACCCGCATTCGCCCCATTTTTTTACTGATGTTTTTCAGATGATGTGGCGCACCGCGCAAAGCTATAAGCTGTATGAAAAACGCCTTAAAGAACCTGATGCTCAATTTGCAGGCAGCTACCCTGAGTGGCGCATGCTTGATTACTGGGGTTCAACTTATGCATCGCGTATATTATTTGGCATTGGTTACGTAGCGTTTTACGTTGCTTTTGCTACCCATTGGTGGATGTTTTTGCTATTGCCTATCCATTTTGTAATGGGCCCGCTGCATGGCGCTATTGTAAACTGGTGCGGCCATAAATATGGATACGCTAATTTTGATAACGGCGACAAATCAAAAAACTCTATCCCACTTGATTTTTTAATGCTTGGCGAGTTGTTTCAAAACAACCACCACAAGCGTCCTAATAGCTCAAACTTTGCGGCCAAATGGTATGAGTTTGATCCGGTTTACCCGGTTATGAAAGTTATGCACTGGGTACGCATAATCAGATTGCGGAAACCCTACGTAAGCTAAAAGCTGAAAGGCTAAAGCTAAAAGACCAAAGCCGAAAGAGATCCTTTCGGCTTTTTTGTTTACAATGACAAAAAGACTTGCTTTTCGCTTTAAGCTTTTTGCTTTATTCTTTTAGCTTTCAGCTTATCCTTTTAGCTTTGTGCTTTATCCTTTTAGCTTACAAAAATGAAAGTATCTGCATTAGCCGAGAACCTGCGCGGTTCTGAGATAATTAAAATAGCCGGCGAAATAAACGAATTAAAACGCCAGGGGCAGAATATTGCTAACCTTACTATTGGCGATTACGATTCTAACATCTACCCTATTCCTGATGAGTTAAAGCAGGATATTGTTGAGGCTTACGCTGCTAATCAAACCAATTACCCGCCAGCTGATGGTGTATTGGCGCTGCGCGAAAGTGTATCGGTATTTTTGAAGAACCGTTTGGGTTTGGATTATAAATCTAACCAGATCTTAATATCCGGCGGCTCGCGTCCGCTTATTTATTCCACTTACCTGGCTGTAGTTGATCCAGGCGATAAAGTGGTTTTCCCTGCACCGTCATGGAACAATAACCACTATTGCGACCTGTTAAAGGCCAAAGGCATAATGGTACAAACCCGTGCCGAAAACAACTTTATGCCTACTGCCGACGAGTTGCGCCCGCACATTAAAGGGGCTGCTTTGCTGGCCCTTTGCTCGCCGCTTAACCCTACGGGTACTATGTTTGGCAAAAAAGACCTGGAAGAAATTTGCGACCTGGTAATTGCCGAAAACAAAAGTCGCGCGGAGGGCGAGAAACCACTTTACTTTTTATACGATCAGATCTACTCGCAACTTATTTTTGGCGACAACCAGCACTTTGACCCGGTTACTTTGCGCCCCGAGTTAAAAGATTATGTGATATTTATTGACGGCGCATCAAAATGCTTTGCAGCTACCGGCGTACGTGTGGGCTGGGGCTTTGGACCTGAAGGTGTTATTAACAACATGAAAGCCATTGTAGGCCATATGGGCGCATGGGCGCCAAAGGCAGAACAAGTGGCCATGGCTAAGTATATAATGGACGACACGGCAGTAAACAGCTATCTGGACACTCTAAAACAGCGCGTTCAGCAAAGTCTTACTACCCTGCACGAAGGTTTTCAGCAATTAAAGGCCGATGGTTTTAGCGTTGATTCTATAGCGCCTATGGGAGCCATTTACCTTACTATCAAAATTGACTACACCGGTAAAACAACTCCGGATGGCCAGGTACTAAAAACATCAGCAGATATTAATTTCTACCTGATAAAAGAGGCTAAGATAGCTTTTGTACCATTTGCCGCGTTTGGCACGGCCGATGAGGTAACCTGGTTCAGGGCATCGGTTGGTGCTTGTGGATATGAGGATATTGCAGCTGCTATTCCGCGTATAAAGGAGGCATTGAGTAAGTTAAGTTAATATAAGCGGGTCATACTTAAACTGTCATTCTGAGCGACAGCGAAGAATCTTATACAAGATGCTTCACTGCGTTCAGCACGAAAAATAAACCAGGTTGCTGACTTGCTATTTATTCACCTTGAATAACATTTCGCCGTAAATAACATCGTTATCGGTTATACCCTGTACAATTACTTTAAACGGACCGGTTATATCGCTGGTGTAAAAAGAAATTTCCTGCGCTTCGCCGTTTTTTAGCATCAACTGGTTTTTCCAGTATAGGGTTGATACATATTCAGGCTGGCTTGGGCTAAGCTGAGCATAATCTGCCGGGTAAAACTCCTGCGCGGCGTATATGCCTTTAAATCTGATTGAGTTAGGCTGATTAAGCGATTTTGCACCCTGGCAACCCGTATAAAGTCTGCCTTGATATGTTTCTCCAACTACTGCCGGCCTGCCGAAATGATGGTTAGGACAGTTAAGTATATTATACATACACACATAATCGCCGCAATCGTTCTCTTTTAACTCCTTGTTACTTTGAGAAAAAAAATCATCTTTTTTTGCTTTTATAACAGCCTCTTTTAGCTGAATGGCATGCTCTGATGCTGACAATCTGGATGCGCCCGAAGTTTCCTGCACCGCCATCAGATATTGCTCCGGGTTTATCAAAGCAGCTAATTTTCTATTCACGCTATCATAAGGGTTTACCAGGTTTATCTTATAATCAGATGGTTTATCGTTGGCTACCATTATTGTCAATTTTTTACCGGCTTCTGTAACTATGCTACTATCCGGTAACATAAAATCGCCGTTTACATCTGTGTTGTGCATAGTGGTAGGTGTAAATGCCACCAATGTTACAGGCTCTTTAAACTTGCCGGCATATTTTGCTACCCTGCCAGTAAAGGTCAATTCGTTGGCATTATACAATGTATCTTCTGCTTTAACCTTTAATATATCCGTCCATTTGTACCGGCTCCAGCCCCTTATCAGTAGTACATTTTCCAAATCGCGTCGGTCAATATCGCCGTTACTAAAGTAATTTTCTTTTACAGGCACACTGTTTAGTTCGCTCTTTAAATAAGTGTAAGTCTCAATATCATTTTTGTTTTTTAGCTCTATCCTATTTTCCTGAACAACCGCTACAGATACCGCTCCGTTGGTAGCTTGCCCGCTAAGTTTTATTTTAAGCTTAACTTTTTCGCGTTTAGTGTAATCGTCTTTATCGGCGCTTATCTCTAGTTTAGCATTATTGGTATAATGGGCAAATACCGCGCGCTCGGCGTAAGGATGCCCAATACTATCGGTCAATGTTAATTGCATAATGCCGCGCGGCATGCTGTTCAGTAGTATTTTAACCCTTTGGTTGGGGAAGCGTTCAATGGGCGTTTCAAAGAATGTCTGTTTATAGTTATGGCCCACCAGGAAAAGCTTTCTTGCCGGCTCATCGCTATATACATCAACCATCAGGGTATCGTTAATTACAGCACGTTTAACTGATAGGCCTGCGCCCTTTACAGCATCGGGCAAATTATAATTCTTGCCGCTATTACTTCCGTTAAGGCGTACCTTATAGTTTTTACCGGTTTTAGGTATAACCGCAAATTTTCCCATACCATTTCCGTTGGTGATAACGGCACTCACAACCTGCTCATCCTCATACAAATTTGCTTCAATGCTAAGTGGCGCGCCTGCCGCGGTTTTTGCCTCTACGCCCACAATATTAACTACGCCGCTTAACAGGTTACCTCCTTCGGGATAAAAATTTATCTGCGCGGGCTGCGGCGGTACAGGTAGCGCAATGCTCAGATCCTGCAGTTCTGTCTTATACTTTACCTGTACATTAAGCTTGTTGCCAGCAGCGTTTAATAAGTTAGATGGTATGTTAAATATATACTGACCAAGGGCAGTTTTCACGGCACCTGTTGTGGCAGGTTTTCGCGCATCGCCAACATAATAAGTAACCGGGACTGATGATGGCGGCGATTTTTCGCCTGTAAAATTTACCAGCAGCATTACCTTTTGGTTGGCTGCCGTTGCCGAAGTATCCAACGGATTAAGCGACGCGTTAAACAGTTGCTGACTGCCGGTTTTAATGGTTATCTGTTGCTTAAAAACAATATCAGGGGTGTTGTTCTTTATTAAATTTCCATAAGCAACAAGCGTATAGCTTCCAGCCCTTACAGAATCTGGAATGTAGGAGTTGCCAAAGCAATATCCGTTTGTTATTACAAACCTGTCGTCCATTAAAACGCTGCGGTCATCATCTTTAATAAGTGCCAGCGAAAGGGTTTTATAGGGCGATGCAGTGGCGTTATAAAGTAAATAACCTGTAAACCAAATATTCTCGTTATTGGAATAAACATTCTTATCAAAATGCATAAACAATAAAGGCGACCGGTTTTTGGCGGCATATAAATTAAGCAACGAATCAAACATGGGCTGCTTAGCAGTTGGGGTGTCGGTGATCTCGGGTGGGCTTTCTCCATCGGGCCGGTATTCAAAAGGTAGTAGCTGCGCTGTGCGTTGTGCGGCCATTGCGCCTCCCCACAAAAATTCGGGGTCGTAAAACCCGTCGCTGTCTATTATACCTGTGGTTTTGCCGCGTGCAAGTTGGAGCACGGTGGGCTTGCCCGTGTTGTTTCTATATACAATATATATAGGTTTTGTGTAGTTGAAATACTTTTGACCCTGAACGTTGGTAACAAGCAAGCTTGCAGGTAGGGTCACGTTGCCATAATACATGGTATTAAGTATTTCAAATTTGTTTTTCCTCAGGTTATCCTCCCAAAGCGAGCGGATGAAGTGCATTTTTGATCCGAAATAATAATCTTCACGGGTCTTTTTTATTTTACGCAGATCAGTCTTTTTTAACCCGGCTGTATCTTCGGCAAAAAAATAGTTGCCCATTATCCGTATGCTGGTATCGGTATACGTAAAATCCTTTAAAAAATAGTTTATTCTGTAGCCGCTGCGCTTATTTATTACCTTAAGCGGCATATTCGCGGTGGCTCTTAAACGGTTTGCTTTTTTACTGTAGCTAAATATAATGTCGTCGGTATTGGCAATTGTACATCCATCGGCCGGCAATCCTATAAACTCCTTTAAAAACAATTCCAGCATTTTTTCGCGTGGCATTCCACCTATGGTTGCCTCGCTTAACATTACCGCCCTTGGCGCCATACGCACTACTAAAGGCTGGCTGCCGTACTTTGTAATTGTTTCGCTCTCATAGCCCAAACTGCTAACTACTAACGGAAGATTGGTCGATTTAGGATACAATACAAACTCGCCGGCCTGATTAGTTGTGGTACCCATTGACGATCCGTTTAAATAAACGCTTGCATTAGGTATGGCCTTGCCACTGGCCGCATCTACTACCCTGCCACTAACAGTTTGCGCGAATGCAGGGCTGCAAAACACCATTAAAAGCAACATGCAATAGAAATACTTGTATAATTTAAGGGAAGCAAACATGGCGCAAAATTAGCTCAGGCAATAAATTGGTTATCACTGCAATATACTAACTAGGTTTTTAATTATAGAAGGTTGTTTGTTAGGCGTTGAAGTTTAATGTAAGGTTACTGCTTATACGTAACCTTTACATCCCCATTAATAGCCAGTACATCAGCAATAAACTCAGCTTTGTTTTTAGGCGATATAACTACACTATCGTATTTATTGTACTTTATTTCTATCCTGTCTAACGAGTTTGCCGGGGCGCTCAGTACACTATTGGTTTCTGTTATACTTTTGATGGTAGCTATATCAACATTTATATTGACCATAAACCCCGCCTTTACATTTAGGGTAGTACCAGTAATGGTATACTTTGTAAACAAAAAAATATGTGCAATAAAGGCCACAATAGGTACAAATATCAATACCAAACCCCAAGCTCCTTTAGACAGCAACAAGCAAATCACCAATAATAAAGGAATACCTGCAACGGCTATAAGCCAGTTATCAATTTTTGAATTGTAGGTTTTGGTTGCTTGCATAATATAAATAGTAAACCCTGCAAAAAAGGATTAAATAATCAGTTCTAAATATCTGATTTTTATTTATTTTCATGCCAACATGTTGCAAAAACCTTTTTCACTTTTTTACAAGCTGCTAACTGCTATTCTGTTAACTGTAAACCTTGCTTTTGCGGCTAACCCTTCGGTACACATTGCCCCAAAACCAAACTGGTTAAATCCCTGCCCCAATTATGACAAGCCTATTGCCCAGCGTAACGTTGCCAACGGCTTTTTTTATCGGCTGATAGAGGAGCAGATCAACATTGAAAAAAAGGCCAATTACACCCATATTGAAAGGCAAATAGTAACAGAGTCGGGTATACAAAACGGATCAGAAATTACCATCAGTTTTGATCCAAGCTATGAGCGTTTGGATGTGCACGATGTAACCATTTGGCGCAACAATAAACCGCAGCGGCGTTTGTCTGCCAGTATTTTTAAAGTGATAGCAGACGAGAAAGACCTGTCTAAATTTATTTACCAGGGAACATTTTCTGCCTACTGCATATTGGCTGATATACGCAAAGGCGACAGGATTGAATACGCCTACACGCTAACCGGGCGCAACCCTATTTTTGGAAATCATTTTGCTGACAATGTTTATCTGCAAGTATCGCAACCGGTGGCCCATTTATACAAAACGTTACTTACAGCGCCCACGCGCCAATTATATTTTAAAAGCTTTAACAAAGTACCTAAAACCAACATCTATACAAAAAACGGCTTAAAGTGCTACGAGTGGGAAAACTTTCAGGTACCTGCGGCTACTGATTATGATAACCAGCCCGGTTGGTATACCAACTACGGATACGTACAAGTAACTGATTATAAAAGCTGGGCAGAAGTGGCAGATTGGGCTTTAAAAATAAATTTGGCGCGCCCGCTAACAGGCAAACTTGCTGAGCGGGTGGCCGCCATTAAAGCGTCAACAAAAAACCAGCAAGACTATTTTAGGGCCGCCGTAAAACTGGTGCAGGATGAAGTGCGGTATATGGGCGTAGAAATTGGCGAATACTCGCACCGCGCCAACGACCCGGAAAAAGTATACAACCAGCGTTATGGCGATTGTAAGGATAAATCGTTGTTGCTGGTTTCCATACTAAATGCAGGGGGTATAGAAGCCAATATGGCGCTTATTGGTACTTACGCGGGTCTAAAAACAGATCAGTACCTCCCCTCACCCTTAGTATTTAATCACGCGGTAGTTAGAGCTGTTATAAAACAGGTACCTGTTTGGGTAGATGCCACCATAGCTTATCAACGCGGC
>Ga0247817_10000392_pt1 | contig 25147 bp, 4 predicted proteins | sample UWRJL212509R1_FD_178010 | JGI IMG/M metagenome (GOLD analysis project Ga0247817, IMG submission 178010) | Plant litter microbial communities from Arlington Agricultural Research Station in Wisconsin, United States - UWRJ-L212-509R-1 | ecosystem: Environmental > Terrestrial > Plant litter >...
CTTATATTACCGCTAAAAAAGGGTTTACGAAAGTCTCGCGGCCTTTAAGAATTAAATCCTTATCTCTAAGATCGTTATTAAAGTTATAGAAGGTATTTAGGGTTCCGTCCTTTTAAATTTAGTAGTTGTTAGTATTAGTAAACGTAGTAACTTACCAGTACAGTATCGTCTCCGGCTTTAAAGTTAGTTATTAAGTCGTAAATTTAATACGCTTTAGCGTTAGTTTACTCTCTTACTTTAAAGTAGTTATCTTTTTTAAAATACCCTTCTTCGCCGTAGTTTATTACGGGGGAGTCGGTTCCGTACTATATTATTAATTACTACTACTAATAAGGACTAAGATAAGGGATTTGGTAGTTTCCAGCACCTTTTCGTACGTCGAGTTTACGAAGAAGACCTTTAGTAGAAGCTCCTTTTCGTTAGTTATAGGTTTGTTCTTTTTGTTAAATTGGACTACGCTCGCCTTAACGATTTTACCTTTATCGGGGTCCTAGATATAGTAGATACGACTGTAAAGATCGCCGTAACTAATAAACTTACCTTTCTTACTTCTTAGAGCCTACTTATCGGAGTTAACGCGATCTTACTTTTTAAAGTAGTAGTAGACGTCGTAAAAGTAGGTTCGAAGGTAACGAATATACAGCTTAACGGAGGTTTAGTAAATTCCTACCCCTTTAACGAAAACCTTATAAAGGCTCTTTATATCTTAATTAGCTATAATTAGTAAAAGGTTTAAGACCTTAATAACGTTTTTAACTATAAAAGGCTAAAAATACTCTGGAATAGCGTTAGCGATTATAAAAGTCCTCGCCTTAGTTATAATCTCCTTACCTATATACTCGCTTTTACCGTTTATCTAGGGCGTATACTTTAGAGTTTTCCAAACTTTTACCCTTAGAACGTCGGTTTAGGTAGTAAGCTTACCGTTCTAAAACTTCTTAAAGGATTAGCCGAACTTTATCCTACCGTTAAGTTTAATTATCTTAACTTTAAAGTTAGTCTAGCGCTTTATTATAGTAAGCTACTACTTAATTAATTTAAGGTAGTCTAACTTTTCGGTAGCGAATTTAACTTAGTAAAATCTAAAGTAGATATCGATAAAGTATAGTATATAAAGGTAGTTAAGATAGCCTCGCTTCCTATAAACTATAAAGTTAAGCTTAACGAATTCGAGGAGTTTTAAGTAAGTTAGACGGGCTACCTAAAGCTTTAATTCGTTAGTCTTTTTCGAGAATACGTAAGGTTTACAAAAGTAGTTCTTTGTTACAACCTGTACTCTAGGAGTTAGACTACAAGGCGGTACATTATTAGGGTTCTGGGTACTAAGGGTAAACAAAGGTTACGTAAAGTCCAAGCGGTTATACTATCGTCTTTAATAAAGTGTTTTATAAAGAGCTTAAAGAAGGTACTTATAAAATTATAGACGAGAATATATATTACTTACGTAAGGAATAAGAACCAATTCCTTATATAAGGGCTGTTTACTAGTCTTTTTATATTAGTCTACCTAGGTACTAAAGAGTAGTATAGAAAAGCTAACGCTTTTAGTCCTAAGCTTAAGTTAAAAGGCTGTCAGGCCCCACAGCCGCAAGGAGGCCCAGAGGCTCCGGCCGGCTCGGAGGCCATGGGAGCCATGGGTACGGGGAGCCGGGGTCGGAGCGCACCCCACGCGCAGGCGCAAAGTCTAACCTAAAGTAGTTACGGATCGCGAAAGCTGCGTGTACGCTAAGTAAGCGCCCCTCCGGGAGTTCGGGTCATAAGGACCAGGCGAGGGCCCCAGACTTAGAGAGAGCCAGAGTTTAATACAACGTCTACCCCCCTCCTACACTACTTCTGCGCTACGTGCCCGCACTCCACACCCATTCACTCTAACCAGCAATAATCGGCCCTAACAAAGGCGTCAGCCGTTTACTAATTAACCGTATAGGAGGACCCGATACAAACTATCCCGATACTAAGTTAAATTATATCGGCTCCTAGCTAATTAGCTAGGCTAATTAGTAAGTCCCTTTTTATTAGATTATTATAACGGCCTTAGGCCTCCCTAGTCCCGCGGTCCTGGTTATCCCGCCTTAGGACTAGGTTATAATACGATTCCCCTCCTTCTAGATTCTTTTTCCATAAAGAATAGTAAGTGTTTTCCTCCCCTTTTATCTCCTAACAATACTTACTAACGGTATCTCGAAGCGTTTCCGGCGCGCTTTTAAGAGGGTTTTCTTTAAAGTCGCTTTATCCGCTTATATCGATCTTTATAGTATTCCGTCCCTTATACCTTATTCCAATTATTTTCGCGCTTAGCGCTTTTACATTACTACCCTGGGTACTAACCGTTACTAGGGCTGTATAAAGCGTAAAGTCTTTTATAACGGGGTCGATTTTACGTCGGCCCTTTTCTAGAGCGTAAAGGATTTACGGGTTCTTTAGGAGAAGCGTAAAGAGTTACAGGAATCTATCTTAGTAGCTTAGTAGGCTCTTCTTTCCATAATGTAGTAAGAGGAGTTTACTTAACGCTGTACTAATAAGTTATTTCGTTAGGGTATTATAATTGTCGACGTGGAGTTAAAGGCGTCTTTTAGGTTAGCTTTATCTTATCCGTTAGGTCCGGGGAAGGGTGTTTTACTAAACGTTTTAATCTCTAACCTTAAGTTCCTTTCTTTTAACTAAGTTATATTTAATTCAGTTAATCCGGGTTCTGGTAGTAGAACTACTAAAGTATCTCCGGGTAGTTTAAATACTTAAATAGTTCCTACGAGTTAAATTCTGGTTTATAGTCTACCTATTTTATTAGGTACTTAAGTTTCCCTTTACTAACTCGGGAGTTTAATATAGTTTCGACTTCGAATTCTCCCTTATAATCTTCTACTTCTACGTTATTATTAACTTTAGCGTTTTTAAGTATTAGTTTAAGAAAGGATATATAAAAAATATTTATTCTAAGTCGTATAGTTTTTAGTAACGCGAGTTCGTAGTTTAATATTAAAATCTTCTTTATAATTTTAAACGGTTTAACTTAAGCGTATTCCGAAGTATACTTTATATTTCGTATAGTTTATCTACTTTAACTACCGTTCGCGGGACTTCCGTTAGCGGTCCTTAGCGTAGCTTTAGCTTATATCTGTAGTTCGCGAAAAACGGCGAGGTCTTTATTATATTAGTTTTAGATATGTTGTAGGTTATCTATGCTGTTAGTAGAAGGCTTGCCTAGTTATCTTATTTAAAGTTAATATAACTCCGAAGGTATTGTTCGATAACTTAGTTAAGCTATTTTATTTATCTATTTATCTAGGGGTAGTAGCTTATTAATAGCTTTAACTTAATATCGAGTTATATTGTAAGGGCTTGTTAGAATTTAGAGGTAAATAGTATATCTTTATCTAACGTAATATCGTTAGGTAATTTATAGTAGCTAACGATATTCCTTTTAAATAAGTACGTTAGTTGTTTTACTGTTATTTTCTCTCTCTAAGGTAAGAAATATACCTATTTCGTAAGTTTATCTACTACTATCTAGATAGTGTTATACTTAATATTAGTACCGTCGGGTGCGGTTAACTATAAAAGTTTAGTAATAAAGTCTATAGATATCGATCCCTAGGCGCGTTCTACCGTTAGCAGGAGTTTAAGTAGTTTATAGGGTTTATATCGGGATGCCTTAGTTTTGGCGTATATCTTATATTATTTAACAATTTCCTTTACTTTAGCTTTAATACCTAGGAATGCGTAGTATTACTATACTCGCTTCCTTATTTTCTTAATACCAGGGTATCCTCCTAGGGCTGTCTCGTATAATTCCTTAATAATAGCTTCTTATTACAACAGTAGAACGAAAGCCTTACCATTATACTATAAGGGGTCCTAGGCTTCCGGGCCCCTTATAACTCTATAGTTTTCCTAGTTATACTTAGGTCAGAGCTAGTATCGTTTTACTTAGTATTTAAATTCCTCCTATTCTGTATAATAGGTTCTTATATAGTCTTCCTATATTTATAACGGGTATTTTAAAGTCCCGTTTATTTCGGTAAATAGTAGTATTAATTCTAAATCTTCGTTTCCTTTATAATCCAGCTTTTAGCTTAATATATCTGCTTGGGTATTATCTTTCCCCTTAACGTAGTAGATTTTAAAATTAAATAGGCCGAGGAATTCTACCTAACGGATTTACTAAAGGGATAGTTCCTTTATTATAAAATACTTAAAGTTCCTATAGTTAGCATAAACGTCAACCGGTTCCTTAGTTCCGTTTAGATAAAGTCTTTATTCTTCGAATACTTTAATAATTATTATAAGTTCCTTATTATATACCGGATAATTAAGTACGGGTTTTGAGATTTTCTTTAAGAAGAAGGCTACGGGGTGTCGTTTATTTTCGTATTTCTAGTATAGCTTAGCTTTTATTATAAAGTTAGAAGTATTAGTCTCGATATAAAAGGGCTTACTAAAGTTTAGTATCCGTAGTATTGGTTTTTTACTAACTACTTTACGTAGTTTATCGAATACTTTTTATTATATATCGGTTTATTCGAAAGTTTTCCCTTCCCTTATAAGCTCGTAAAAAGGTTTTGTAATACCGTTAAATCCTTTAATAAAGGATCTGTAAAAGTTAATAAATCCTATAAATATTTGCACTCCCTTTTTATTCTTTGGTATTAGCTAGTCCTTAACTACCTTTATTTTCTTAAGTTTTATCCTAATTTCCTCTAAAGTAATTTTAAATCCTAAGAAGGTTATCTTCTAGATATAGAATTCGCTCTTACTAGGGTATATAGATAGGTTAGCTTCTACCAGTTTTTATAGTACTTAGTGTATATATCGCTAGTATTCTTCGAAAGTTTTCGAGTAAATTAAGATATCGTCGATATATATAAAACGAACTAGTTTAGGAAAAGTCGTAGGGTATAGTCGATTATGTTTTAAAAAGTCGCGAAGGCGTTAGTAAGTCCTATAGGTATAACCTAGTACTTAAAGTACTTATAGCGAGTTCGAAAGGTTATCTTTTATTTATCTCCCTCCCTAACTCGGATATACCCGAATCCCTAAAGGAGATTAAGCTTAGTAAACTATCGTACTTCTACTAATCGATCTTTTATTTCCCTAATAAAAGGTAGCGGGTAACGGTTCTTAATTATATCGTTATTTAGTCGTCGGTAGTTTACTATAAGCTGTAGCTTAGTAATTCCCTTTTTTAAAACAAATAGGATTAAGAATACGGCGGGTAACTATATCGATAACTGTACCTCGTCGGAATTTCTTCTATTATCGGTACGCCGCGTCTCTTTATTCCTTCTCTTATTTTCTTTTTTTTCGTATTCCTTACGTTCCGCTTTAAACTTATACTAATCTCGTATTTTACTATACTAGTAGTATATATATCTAATACTAGGGTATATACGGTAGGAGTTTCGTCCTTAGATATAATTATTCGGAGCTATCGCCTTAGTTTTGATAATATGGAAGTTGGTATATATTCCGAAGTTTCTTTCCTATAAGTATAATTCTCGTACTTTAATATCTTATTCCTTATTATTATTAAAGTTGTAAACCTTAGTAGTAGGTTCGTAAATATTTTTAATAGGATTTACGTAGTACTAGAGCTTCTACTATTTATAGTTTAGGTACTTTAAATAGTAGTATTCGAATTAGGCGATATATTTATAGTCCTTATAGCTAAGATTAAGCTATAGTACGTCGCCCTCGAGTTTTTCTAGGTTTAAGGCGTAATTAAGCTTACCTTTATACTTAAGGCTACTTTTAGTATAGTCTAGGACTTATTATCTTTTATATAAACGTATCTAATAGTTATCTTCGTACCTTTCTCCCGACGTTCCTTCTTCCTCGCTTACGGAGCCTTACTCCTTAAAGTTCTCGGTAATATCGTTTAGCTATCTAAAGGCAGTAACGACTATAACGTTAACGGCTTTAGCTTAGGCTATAACCTTAGTCCTAGCTTCGTTCGTCGTCCGGGCGAGTTCTTTTATAATTATAGTATAGGTTTAGTACGGTTTTTCCTAAATCGGGTTAGCTACTATATTACTTTATATATACTTTACTAATATTTAAGGCTAAACGTCGGTATCCTCTTCTTACTCCGTTTCCTCCCTAACTACCGTCGCTTCTTCGACTTTTAAAGCCCTTATGGCTTCTCTTATTAAATTTCCTAGGGAGTTATTTATTAGGCCGTTATACTTAACCCGTACTTTCTCCTTATTAAAGCTAAACTTCTATCGTTTTAGGTTAAAGTCGGGGTATATATACTTAGGTTTATAGTATTCGGGATCTACTAAATCGTCGTAGTCCCCGGAGTTGGCTATTTTAATAAACTTATCGTTAGCGGCTATAATCGGGTATTCTTTTATTCGGGTACTAGCTTTTATTCTTCTTTCTTTAGGCTTTTATATTCCCGTAAGTAGTATTTAAACTTATCGTAATTATAGTATTTAATAGTAGACTTATTAGCTTAGGGTTTATTATTCTATCGTTTACCTTAACTACCTTAAGCGGCCCTAATATCTATAGGTCCTGTATAGGTTTTAGTAAAGGTACTTGGAACCGGTTGCTGTTACTTTTATCAGTAGTCCTAGCTATTATAATTTTAGCCGTTACGGTTTTTCTGCTAGTACTAGTATTTTCCGTTCCCTTAGTACCTAGGCTTATAGCTATTCCCCTCCGATCGCCTATAGTTAAACTCTCGCTAGTAGTCGAAGTATCGGTTATCGACTTATATTACGAGTTTGATTATAGCTTATAGCGTCTTAGGTTTATCAAGTTTATAAATTTCGTTAATAACGTACTTTTTAAGGCTGTTATAAAAAAGTATAACTAGGGCCTCGTTACCTAGGTCCGTCTTAAAGGCTTTAACCTTAAAGTTAGTAATATATTCGGTAACTAATATCCTTTAACGAAGGTTTATAAGGCGTTACTTAGTATAAAGTTTAGTATCTAGTTCTCCGAATTCCGCTTATAGCTTAACAAATAGGGCTTTAAGGTCGTCGAATATCTCTTTTAGGTCTGGGTAACGGGTTAGGAGTACTTATTTTTCTTTTTCGTTATAGTCCTTATACTCGTAGTAGCGTTTTAGAAAGGGTTTAAACTATCTAGCCGTAACCCTATTAAGGAGTACTATAGTAAAGTAGGTCTTTCCCTTATTATCTTCGAACTTAACGTTATTATATTTAAGGTATATTTTAACTTATAGGATTTATCCGTCCAGGTTTACAAGATTTCCTTTAAACTAAGGGGGGATAGGGAGCTTAACTAGCTTACGTTAGGACTTCTCTACCCCTTCTTTAGTACTTTCGATTTCCTTAAGCTTGTTATTTACTTTGTTATAGGCTATAAATAGCTTCGATAGTTAGGCTGTAAGTCCGACTATTATCAGGGACTCCGCGTCCGATCTTATAACTAATCCTTTAGGTATTATAACGTCTTTTAGTATGTCTGGATATAACGTTTATTCGGTATTTAGGAACGTAAGTAACGTATTATAACCTATACTTTAGGAGTTAGACTATAAGGTAGTACGTTATTAGGGTTCTAGGTACTAAGGGTAAATAAAGGTTACGTAAGGTTTAGGCGGTTATACTATCGTCTTTAATAAGGTATTTTATAAAGAGCTTAAAGAAGGTACTTGTAAGATTATAAACGAGAATATATATTATTTATATAAAGGCTGTCTACTAGTCTTTTTATACTAGTCTACCTAGGTACTAAAGAGTAGTGTAGGAGAGCCGACGCTTTTAGTCCTAAGCTTAGGTTAAAAGGTATTAGCCGTTTGTTAATTGGCTGTATAAAAGGACCCGATACAAATTGTCCCGATACCGGGTTAAATTATATCGGCTCCTAGCTAATTAGCCAGGCTAATCGGTAGGTCCCTTCTTATTGGATTGTTATAACGGCCTTAGGCCTCTCTAGTCCCGCGGTCCTGGTTGTCCCGCCTTGGGACTGGGTTATGACATTCTTATACTTACTCTTTAATTTAATTCCAGCCTTCTAATAAGCCTTTAAAACGGCTATCTTACTAGCGTATAAAAGGCGCTTATATATAGTGTAATAGTTAATTAACGTTATTACTACTATCTATAGCGTAATAGTCGTCTAGTCGAAGTTATTAGGGATATCTGCTAATATAACTAGTACGTTACCCTTATAAACTATAGGGATCTTATAGCCTACGTTTATAGAGCTTTAAAGTTTATTATAAAAGTAGTCCTAGTATTTATTTTATTACGCTAAACTCTTGCTAGAGATTAGGCTAAACGGTATATTAAGCGCGTAGTATGCTTCGTTAATCGTAATCCTTATAAGTTAGCCTTAATTATTCCTAGTAGTAACTTTTACTATACTAACGTAGTAAGAGAAGCTATCCGAATTAGTACTTAAAGTATAAATTATAAGGAACGCGAGGGGTAATAGCGATATAAACTACTTAAGATAGTTAAATATAGTCTTCGCCGTTACTAAGTTAAAGAGGACTAAGTCTTTTATTAGTATCTCTAGTACTAGGGTTACCTTACCGGTTTATTAGACTTTAGCGTTTATAAGCGTTATAAACCGTTGTAAAAATCCGACTTCTTCTTAGGCTTAATATTTAAAATCGAGAGGTCGATAGCTACGAAGAAGGTACTACTGTCGGCTTTACGGAAGTAGTTCTTAAAGAAGAGGTTAGAAAGGTATAAGATGTTGGATAAGTTAAGATTTATTATACCGGTTAGTATAGATCTTTTACGCTATTAGAGTCTTTAAATTACCTCGCCCTTCCTCTTCTAGTAGTCTAGAGCCTTCGTCGGCTTATACTAATAGTAGGATATACCTGGACTACTAGGTATATAGTAGCTATATAAAGCGTAGTATTTCCAGCCTTTAAGTATCTTTTACTTATAGTTAAAGTAGGTAACTAGTTTTCTTTACTTCTTCTTATCTGTTAAATTAGTTATATTACTATTATTAAAGTTAATAGCGTTATTACTATTATCCGAAGGCTTACCTTTAATTTAAAGATTAACTATAACCTTTTTCTAAACTTCCTTATTAACTATTCCCGCGAGTTGTTATATAAGACTATCCTACGTTAGGTTTTCTTTACTTATATCTCGTACTTAAAATTAGTACTTATTAAGGTATATATTTGTAGTGATTCCGGGCACGTAATCACTAGGCTACCCAGGAACCCGGGTCGTAAAGGCACCTGCCCAGACTGGCGTAAGCTACCTAGGAACCCCGATCGTAGGGGCGTAGGCTATAAAGAAGCTCCTCTTAGATACGGTAGTCGGAGAGGGTAGAGGCCGACGTCCGCCCTAGACTACTAGGCACGGGGAGTTAGCCGTACCTGTAATTGTAAGGGCGGTAGGCGGCCGTATATAGGATTAAATATTAGTAGGGCGTGTAACTACTAAACCCTACGTTATAATTTGTAAAGGGGTAGACTACGTAGGAATTCCCTTTATATAAGACTCGGCTCTTCCAGCTATCTTTCTATAAACGAATAAGGTATTTTCTACCTATAGATGTACTACTTCCGAAGCTCCGAATATACGATAGTTATAAGCCCGGCGTTCCTGTAACTACGTACCTAGCTATTATATTTCGGAATATTCGCCCCTTTTAAATCCTTATTTCGATAGGTTATCCTGTATACTACCGTTAAGTCCAGTCGTATTTTATATACCTAAGCGACGGAGTTTATACGTCCAGCTCTTCCAAGTTTTACCTTAAGTCCTTTAAGATCCTAGCTCCCCCGAGCTTACCCTTAGGTAATTAGATATTTACGATAATAGCTATCTCCTTTACTAAGCCCTTTATATTAAGCTTCTTTACAAAGGCTAAGCTAAAGTTTATAACTAACTAGCTCGACTAGTTTTCCAACTTTATATTTAACATTAAAGCGACTAATATCTAATACCTCGTTAATCCTAACGGTCTAAACGCGGGTAATCCCCTAATACCTACGTTATACCTTATACTTACCGGTATTATCGCTAAAAAATACGAGCCATTCTTAGTAACCTATAAGCTTAAAGTATACGAATAGGAGAACTAGGAGGTCCTTTAGGAATCTAAGGGGTAAAGGCTAACGAAACCTAAGATACCGACTTTCGAAGACGTCGACCGCGAGCTTAGTATATACTAACGCGAATTTGTAGTAGCTTAGTCCGCTTAAAAAGTTAATAAAAACTCCTATATAGCCTTACGTAAGTAGGTAAAGGAGACGGTCGACTTAACCCTTCTTTACTAAGCGAAGACGGTAACCGGCGTTTAAAAACGATACGATATATAATTTTACGTACGTACCTTTCGTACGTATATAGCCCTTACGATCGAGATAACCTACGCCGCCGTCGAATCTAAGTACCGATAAACTTTCGAAAGGGCCGAAAGGGGTAGTATCTTCTTTAAAAAATAGTTCTTTAAGTAGCTCGCTACCTATTAAAAGGCCGTAAAATATAATATCTCCGACGTAACTAAGCCTACCGCGCTAAACGAGTTATTTCGGGCCTTTTAATGTAAGATATACCCCGAGTAGGCGTAGTAAATAAGCCGTAAGATCTTAAAAGACCGAGCCTTTAAAAGGGAGACTTTTACGTTTATAGATTTCCAACGAGTTTTCCCCGTTTTAATTTAAGAAGAGGCGACCTATAAGGCGGACTATATCTTAGGTATCTTTTACTATAAAGGTTTCGATAATTAGAAACCTAAGTTTATAAGTTAGCCTACTTTAACTAGATAATCTAATAAGGTAAATAAATAAGGGGGAAGAAGTAAGTTTAAAACTTACTTATATAAGGCCCTAAAGGGCTGTAATACGTTCCCTTACCCCTTCGCCTTAGCTAGCTATTTTTACCTTAAGTTTGTAATCCTAGGAATAAAGATACCTAGTACTATAAAGAAGCGTTTCTTAAAGGATAAGCTTAAGATAATCCGTACTATATATAACTCGGCTAACTTTACTAACCTCCGTAAAACCTTTAAAGAGAAGGATACGGCCTAGCCGGATAAGGTATTTAAAAAAACTAGTAGTAAGTTTCCTAACTTCCTTAACGTTATAATTATTAATCTTAGGCTCCTAACTAATTACGTTAGGGTTTATACTATAATTACCTTTAACCGTTACCCCTTAACTAATAGTACTTTTATAAATAATTATAGTATAACGTACCTTATTAACCGTAAGGCGTTGTTAAACCCGGGATTTTTTGGGAAGTTAGATAGTAACGACTTTATAAAGGCCGGTACTTAAGCCTTTCTGATTATTAGTAAGGGTACCTGTACTTTAAAAGGTACCCTCGATAGAGCTAAAGGCCCTAGGACGGAGGACTTAGTATTAAACGACGTAGTCGTAGTCGACGGGTTTTATACGAATATTATCTTAGAGGGTCGTCTTTAGAAGATAGGCGTATAATATTATAGTAAGGACTGTACTTTCCGTTAAGGAGAGATCTAAGATTCGGTAACTATTAAAAAGCTGTAACGTATATATAATCTCGTTTTCTTTAAATATATTACTATTTCCGCTTACTTTACCGATCTTATAAATTACGACCTTCCTATACCTAAAATACCCGTAAGCGACTATATGATTATAAGATACTTAATTGTAGTTATATACGTAATATAGGGGAAAGGAAGGGTATAGGATTATAGGGACTAGGCCTGCTAAAGGGAGGATTTAAAGGAGTTATAGTACCTCTACGCCAGATATCTAAGCGTAGATACGTTTAGTAAAATGGTAATATATATAAGGAATATCTAGATTAATAGGATTAAAAGGATTAAGTACGAGACTTATTCTAAAGTATTTATTACTAAGGTTAATACTTCTTCGAGGACCGCCTATAATAAAGTAATTCTAAAAAGGTCCCCCCGCCCGTTTTAACGGATTAGTTAGGATTACTTTAACTTTCTCTCGGTATACGATAATATAAGGTAACTTCTAATTATTAAGAACGATTTTAATAAAAAGCTATTTATATATACCTTACTTACGAAAAAAGGGCTGGTAACGTTTAAAGTCCTAATAAATTTTATTAGCTAGGTAAAGACGTAATTCGGCTTTTTTATATACCGAATCTGTTAGGATGGCGATATTAAAACGATTATAGTTAAAGGTAGAACCTATTATAAGATTTAGACGGAAGAAATAGGAATCGAAAGGGAGGTTTTACTACTTAATATATACGAACCTAATAACGGCGTAAAGCGCGTAGGTTAATAAATTACTACTAAAGCCATTACTATAATAAATAACGTAGGTCTCCCCTTAAGTATATAGTTAAAAGCGGTTTACGCCGTTAGGTATTTTATTAGTATAAGCTTTAGTATACGGAACTAATAAAAGTTACTTAATAAAGTCTTATATAACTAGTTTAAGTAGTACTTCCGCTAATATACGACCGTCCTAAAGTTCTTCCGCTCGTTAACTACAGACCTTTAACCCGACTAAAATAGTATTTATACCTATAGGTATAGGGCTTACCCCTTATACCGATTTAGGAAGGCGAACGCGGAGAAAACTAAGTTTAAAGTAACGCTTAGGGCTTATATTAGGTATTTAGTAAGTTATAAAGCCTTAAATATCTATTAGATCTAGATCCCTACCCTTAACAGGGTCGTAACTACGCGAAACGTTACATTTAATAAAGTAAAATTTTACTTTAAGTAAGACGTATAAAAAGTTATACTAATTCCCCTAGCTCGGGAAGAGGTACGGTTAATCGAGCTTTAAAAGGGGGTTTCGTATATAACTAGTATATAAAAGCTTTTAGAAAGCTTTATAACGTTAAATACTACCCCTAAGAGTAACGAAGCCCTCGAGATACTACTAGTAGTAAAGAGACTAGATTTTAATAAGTAACTCCTATACTAAGGTTAGGACTTAGGGGTAGGGGCGTTAGCCTTAGATAGTAAAGGAGAATACTCCTCCGAAAAAGAATATCTAAAGGATTTATCTATATTAGGAGGACTTTTAACCCTAGAAAATACTAATAGTCCCCTAACGCGTAACGCCTTTAAAATAAGAGACGTAAGGGCTTAGCCGGGATACTTTAACTTAATAGAAAGTAAAAGCGGCGAAGAGACGGTTACTCCGTTTTATACGCCTTATAGCGAGGATTATCCTTAGATATCGTAGTCCCCCGTAGGCGCTATAGTACCTACGGAAGAGGATTATAAGCGGGAGAGAACGGAAAGTATAGACCTTTTAAGGGAGCCGGGCGAGGAGTAAACGACTCCTACGCCTACCTTACCATAGTCGCGTCCTTACGGAAAGGACGAAATACTAGCTCTATATTTAAGGCTTAACGTTAGTCCCGACTTAATAAAATAAGTACTAAAGAAGATATAAAATTGTAAGAAGTGGTTAAGGTAGCCTATTAGGTAAAGCGATCGCTTAAGAAAAGGTTTTAATAATAATAATAGCGGCGGTTTTAAAGATCTAAAGGGTACTACCGGCTAGGTAGTATTCTTTTTTACTAAACTAATATATAAAGATAACCTTATAGTATTACTTAAGTAAGACGATAATAGTTAAACGGACATTTTTAGTATATATATATTAGTAATAGTAAGTATAGTAAGGTTTAGTACTACTTTATATTATACTTTATATATAGTAATAGCTACGGTAGTACTTTTAACGTCCTTAACTTAACTGATTATTAATACAGTAAAGTCGAGGTTATATAAGGATAACTTTTTAAAAATAGTCTTTTTAAAGAAATTTAAGGACTTCGTTAACTACCTTTTCGGAAACTAGTTTTAAGAAGGCTATCTTACTAAGATTAGGATACTAATAAACTGAAAAACCTAGAGGAAAGTTAAACGAGATATAGAAAAGGGTAAACTATTCCCTTTAAAGTAGGTATTCTCTTATAAACTGGATTTTAAGGGGTACTTAGATAAGTATAAAGCTAGAATCTATATCTACGGAGATATATAGCTGGTTAATACCTTATAATCGATATACGTCGTAACTTTTACTGTTAAAACCTTCTGTACTATAATAGTAATTACTACGGAGAAGGACTAGGAGATTCGTTTATTCGACGTAGTATAGGCTTTTCTATATATATTACGCGACCTTAACGGAAAGGTAGTCGTATATAAACTCCCTAAGGGCTTCGAGGATTTAGGATATATAGTCGAGTTAAGTAAAGTACTATATAGGTTACGGAACTCCCTTTTTCTTTAGTATAAAGAGTTCTCGGTAACCCTTAAAAAGCTTAATTTTAAGTACTCGGAAAAGGAACTATACCTATTTTATAGTAAGGAGCGTACGGTATACGTCCTTTTCTATATAAACGACTACCTTATAATATACTACCGCGATTATTAGGACGTAAGGGAGCGTATTATAAAGGAAATTATAAATACGTATAACGTTAAGGAGTAAGGGGATATTACTACCTTTTTAGGTATTCGCGTAGTCCGGGACCGTATATAAAAACGCTTATAACTAGTATATAACTAGTACTTTAAAAAGATTATAACCCGATTCTCCCTTAACCAAATTATCTTCCTACCGGATACTCCCCTACTAACTTAAAAGCTAGTAAAGTATATAGGGAAGATAACTTAAGGATAGATTAAGGAGCACTAGGAGTTAGTTGGTTCGATCCTGTATATAGTAATTATAACCCGCCCGGACGTAACTTTTACCGCGGTATACCTTTTACATTTTCTTACAAACCTAAATACTATCTACCTTACTGTAGTAAAATAAATAATCCGATACTTATTTAGTACCCGTTACTTAACTATTTATTATAAAGGGTTAAACCCCTTTATACCCGCTTTCCTTATCGTTAGTAACTCGTTCTTTATAAATAACCCTAATACTAGAAAGTCTTCGTTCGAATATATTATATTCCTTTATAAAGGCGTTATTAACTAGAAAGTTACGAGATAAGATACCGTAATTACGTCTTCTACTAAGTTAGAACTCCTAGCCTTTACTACGACGGGTAAAGAAAGTATAGTAATGTAACGCCTCCTTCGTAATATCCTACAAGATTTAGGTATAGGATTAGTAATCTGTTATAATAATTAATAAACCATCCGCCTCGTAATAAGCGACTATAAACGTATTAGTACGAAGCTCCGTTACGTAAATATCTATTACCTATAGGTATAGTAAAAATATAAAAGAAGTTCGTTTAAGGTGGAATACTTTCTTACGAACGAGATACCTACGGACGGCCTTACGAAGGCGTTATTACGTTAGAAGTTTAAATACTTTAGGCGGTTAATTAATCTTAAAGATATAAGTTATATAATTATAAGTATAAAGGGGATAGTTAAGTTAGGTAAAGCAAACCCCGTAACGCTTACGGCGTAAGACGTTTTATAGGGATAAGCCTTAATAACTAACTAATAAGCGGGGACCGTAGCCCTAAAGACTTATAAAATACTATATATAAACGCGCTAGCTAACCCTTTATTACTCCTCCTCGGAGCTTTCCTCCTCTAACTCCTTATCTACTACTTTTATATAAGTAGCTAAAGCGACGGAATAGGCTTAGGCGGCCTTTTAAAGCGAAAGGGCCTTAGGGAAGACCTTAATAATACTAGCCGGTAACGCTTAGCCATTTACGCCACCCTGCCGTAACGTATAGAAGGTAGTACAAAGCTTTTTAAGCTCTAACGACTATTAATAGTAATAGTTAGTATATATCTAATAGTAAATCTAGTAAGTAGGTTACGTACTAATATACCCGCGAAAAAGCGCTTTATAAGGCGCTCGGCTATAAAGCGTAGCCAGATAGGTATAACCTACTAAAAGTAAAGTATACGGCCTATAATCCTCGTATAATAGCTAGGGTAGCTTATAACCGATATATAACTAAAAGTAGCTTTACCTAAAAGGGTAAAGACTATAGTAACTATATATAGCTACGGAAGTACAGTACCCGTTACGTACTTCTTTTTCTTCCTTTTGTATTTTTATTAGTTAAATAACTTAGGAATAAGAAAGCTGGATAAAAATATACGTAAAGGTATTACTTAGGGTAATTACCTCCTCCTCCTTAACCTCGTCCTTATTCCCTTTTAAGAAGAGAAGTTCCATAAGGGAGCGCTTAGGGCGCGGGTAGTAGGCGGCGTAAGTAGATATTAGGGCCGATTATTACTAGTTAGAATAAATAGGTATAAAGTACGGGCACGTAACGTAGAAGTAGTATAGAAGGGGGGTAGACGTTACATTAAACTCTAGCTCTCTCTAAGTCTAAGGCCTTCGCCTGGTCCTTATAACCCGAACTCCCAAAAGGGCGCTTACTTAGTATATACGTAGCTTTCGCGATCCGTAACTACTTTAGGTTAAACCTTACGCCTACGCGTAGGGTACGCTCCGACCCCAGCTCCCTATACCTATAGCTCCTATAGCCTCCGAGCCGGCCGGAGCCTCTGGGCCTTCTTACGGCTATAGGGCTTAACAGGGTCCCCCTCTTTCTAAGTTCCGTCCCCGGAACCTTTTAAACCCTTTTACGCCCTCAAGGTACTCCTACTTCTCCTACGCCCCGTATCCCCGTTCCTACCCTACGGCCTATCCCTGGTATACCGATATCCTCTAACCTAACGTTAGCCATCGCATATCCTTATCGGGTCCTCCGCTACATTTACACTATACTAACGTCCTTCCTTCGTAGACAGGCGCCCGTTACATCCTCTAGTACTACAGTCGTAAAGGGACGGCAAACCCTATTAATCGTAACGCCTACAGGTCTGTAAAGCAGGTAAAGGCTCGCTACCTTAATCGCTGGAGCGTACTCCGGAGTAGTAGTTCCTTTATAGTCGCGGATTCTACGTAAGGTAAACGCGAGGTAGGAGCGTTAAAGGAGGTTAGCCTTAAGCTCGTCGTCGTCGCTAACGTTATAACGCCTATAGGCTAATAGGGTAGAAAAGGTAGTCTCGTTAAAGTAGTTAGTCTCCTATACGCCTTCGCGTTACCGGCGTACTTCCCGTTAGGGTCCCGAATTCGACCCTACGCTTAGAGATTCGCTCCGGACTTCTAATAGTTGCGGTAGCTTATAGCGAGCAGATCTTCGAAAAAGAAGCGTACGTCTGGATAAAGTAAATTAAGGCGATTAAAACGCTGTACTCGTTAGGCTAGCGCGCGTTCGGCGCGGGGCGTAAGCGTAGGTAAAAGCGTAGCGCCGTCCTTATCGTCGCTGTCGAAAACTGTAATAGCGCCGGGTACGGCTTCGTAGGGTTAAGTCCCAGAGGTATACGCGTTACGTAGGCGCGCGCGAATCCGAAAGTAAGGCCGCTAAAAAACCGTCTTAGCTCTTTACCTTTAACGCCGTCGTAACATCTACGCCTATAAAACTAAAGTAGGGCCCCGAATTTCTATTTTAACGGAGCTAGCTACCTTTTACTTCCTCCCTCCTTCTCTTCCTCCCTAGTAACGTAGTTAATAGTAGGTAACCCCTAACGCTTTAACCCCTCCTTCCTCCCCCTTCTTTACCTTTTTCTACTACCTTTTTAAACTTATACTCCGAAAGTCCTACACTTATATTTCCGAGCCCGTTTACCGTTATAGAATTTACTAACCTTACGCCTAGATTTACCAAATTTACCCTTATAACGTTATTTAACTCGTAAGTCCTTATAGTCCCTCTTAACGTATATATTACGCTAACGTTTACTAATATCCTTTAGAATTTAATATACTAGTCGTCCAGTACCACCCTCCCTTCCAGAAGGCCAATAACGGTAGTAATAACCCCGGTAATCCTATATAACGCGTATGTTACTACCGCGCCGACTACGACTATAGCGACGACTATTCCGACCACCTTTCCGATACGGGCTTTATTACCTCTATTTTCGATTCTAATAGTAACGAGTCGACTACAGTACGTTCGCGCTTCTCTAACGTTACGCCCGCGCTCCCCTAACATTATTTATAGTTTGCGCGTAAAGGCGGTAAAACGGTAATCTAGGGCGACGAGCTTAATAAGTATATATAAGTCCCCTCTCGTATCCGCGCTATACCTACGCTTACGTTAACTTCAGTATATAGGTATTATTAGTACGTTCCTAAGGTTTAGTATAAAGGTTTAAACAGCCTTTGTTACCCCTAAGATAAGTATAGCCCACCCGCGTTACTTTTACGTATCTCGTACGCTTTACTAACCCTTACTAGCTCTAGCGTTCGTTATTTCGGTTATTTACGTTTTAACCGTAAGTATATTCCTGTAGGTAGCCCCTCTTCCTACAACGCTTTTATACCGCGCCGGCGCTTCTTACTAACTTTAGTAATAGATACTTAAATAGCTTTATCCTTTAGCTACAGCCTTAGTTACTACTATACGAAAGTCTAGCTCGCGTAAGCGTAGTTTACCCGCGTATAAGGCGTTTACTACGCTTAATAAACAGCTCCGGGCCTTTAAAAAGAAAAAGGAACGTAAATAGGTCGCCGCCGTTATACCTACGCCTATACCTACGTCTACAGGTACCTCCCTCTAGCTCCTACGTCGTATTAAGCGTTTTAGGAAGGTTATCTTTAACTATCTCGTAAGTTCCTAATACTTCCGCGTTATTTATACGCTTTTAATAATATTTGTAGTAAATTCCTAAGGATAAGCTACCTCCAGCAGTAGCCTCCGTATCTAACTTTAATATAGGTTCCTCCCTTTCGTATACGCTTCTCTCGCGCTTTGCTAACCCTTACAGTAAATATTAGTTTATTAGAAAGTAGGAGGGTAGGTAGGTTTGTAGGGCGCGCGCGCTACGTAGGCGAAGAATATAATAAATAAGTAAAATCCTACGGGATATTAATAGAGTAGTATCGGTATATACGTTACGTCTACGTAGATAGGATAGGTTCTTCGCGCCTTACGCCCTAGTTAGTAATTTTTAATAGTTATAAGCCTATACGTATTCCCTGCTATATATATTTTACTTCTATGCTTATAACTGTTATTTGTAAATAACGGCCTCGTATTTCCGGATTATAGGTCTGTTATCGATATACTTACGCGGCTTTTACGAGTCGTCGTCTACCGTAAAGCCCCTCTATCGTACTAAGAACTGGCGGTTATTCTTTAGCCCTTAATGGTTTAGAATAACCTTTACGTTATAGTACTCCTCCTCGGGTTCGACGTTAACGGTTTTACGCTACGCCTCCGCGTCGCTATCGCTCCCCTCGAATAGTTTTAATACCGTAATTGGGAACGTATTATGGATTCTATAGCGCGGGGGTAAGGTAAGTTCGTATACTATCTTCTTAACGCCTATAATACGCGTAATCTAAAAAGGGCCGATAAACTTGTCGGATAACTTACTACTTGGCTTATACTAATATAGGTTACACGTTAATAACTAGACTTATTAGTTAACTTTAAAGGCTTTATCTAAGCGCTTCCGGTTATACTACTTCTCGTAGGTCTTATTAGTTGTCTCCAGGAGTATTACCACGGTTATACATTAATTAAGGAGGTCCTTTACACGCTTATCCGCCGCGGGGGCTATTTATAAGCGTACCGCCGGTACGTCCGTTAGGCTACAGGGATAGAAACCGAAAAGAAGGTTCGTAAGGGTATCCCTAGTAACCAAGTACTACGAGTTATTGTACGTATACTTAGCGAGAAGGAGTTAGAACGCCTAATCGGCTTATTCGTAGGTATAAAAGGTACGTAGGTAGTATTCCAGGTTTTGATTTTACCTCTCGGTCTAACCGTCTATCTAGGGGTAGTAGGCGGTACTTAGGCGTCGCGAAATCGTAAAGTAGGAGTATAAGGTTAACCAGAACTTACTCGTAAAGAGGGAGCCCTTATCCGAAGTAATAGTCGCTAGTAGACTAAAAAGGCAGAAAACGTATTGGAAAAACAGGTCCGCGAACTTAAAGGCTATAAGCTTCTTATACATTACGATATAAAGTACGTATTTAGTAAACTTGTTAACTATAACTAAGATAGAGTCGCTCGGCTTACTTATACAGGGGTTGATAGAGGTAGGGAGGCCGGTAACGAAATCGATAGTAATATCCTGCTATAGCGATAATAGAATTAGTAACGCTGCGAGTAAGCTATATAGACGGTAATACCGCGGCTTCGTTTTCTAGTATAGGATATACTTCCGGACGTAGTTAGCAATATCGTCTCGAAGCCCTAGCTACCAGTATTAGCGTATAACCTTTACGATCGTCTTTTTACCCTTTAGATAGCCCGTAGTCGCTACGTCGTAATAGTACTTAAGTATCTCTTCCCTTATAGCCTCTGGTACGAAGACCTTACCCTAGTAGTATAATATACCCTCTGTTAACCTTTTCCATACGCGCCCTCTACGCCCGACCTACTTCTACTCGCTACTTTACACAAAAGGGTCTTTCTCTTATACCTATAATAGGCGCTCTTATAATAGTAACTTATCTACGATATCCAGGCAGGCAGCGGTAACTAGTTTAATAAAAAGCCTTAGGTTATACTCGGAGTTATTACCCTAATATAAACGTAGCTTTAAACCCTTACTGGACCTAAAGTCTACGTTAGCTTACCCTATTACGTTAGTTAGCTACCCTCCTCCTAGCGGTACCTATCTCTATTAACCATTCTGTCGGCGACCTATAGGAGATACGCTTACGTCGCGCGAAAGAAATAACTCTGGACTCTGGACTCTGGACTCTGGAACAGAAGGGAAATTAGGCACTTTAGCGGCCAACTCTAAAGCGTAATCAGGCTTTACAGCGCGTAAATCCGCTCGGATCGCTGCTACTTACTCCTCCGTTACACTTATAAGCCGTACTAGCAGCTCCGTATTATCTCCCGGTTCTCGTAGGTCTACAGCGGCGCCTCTCCCAACTCTAGTTTCGATTAGCTAAAGTAACGGGTACGCACCTACCTTCTCCAACTACCTTCCACGTATATAATCTGGCCTCCTTAATAAGCCATCTACTAGGTTCTACGGCCTAGGCCGATACTTAAGAACGAAGTTATACGCGGCGAGCTCTTCGCTCCAGCGTAGCTACCGTATACTTAGGCGTTTCTTCGTCTTTAAATACTTAAGGTTAAGATAGTCGGTTAAAATTAATACTAACGTAGGCGTATAAAGGAGGTAGTAACGCTAGTAATCGTAGGCGTCGACGATTATAAGCAGCTCCGAATCACCGGTAACGTAGTTCCGCTCCGCCTAAGAGAGCTTACGTAAGCGGAACGTAACAGGGTACTATACGCCATTACTAAGCTACGACAGTACTACGCTTAATACCTATATGGAAGTATCGGTCTCTAGGCGAGTAGGTAAGTCCGGGTTAAAATACGTAAGAATAGGGGCCTCCTGGAATCGTTACTTTAAATCCTTAAACACTTCGCGTACGGCGGGTATAAGCTGGAAAGGCTAAGGGTTAGTACCGCGGAGGAGGTCGGTTAATAGTACTGTTAACTTGGAATAGTTACGAATAAAGCGACGATAGAAGCCAGTAAATCTAATAAAGACTTGGATATCGTGGACGCTTTACGGGAGTAGCTACTACGTAATGGCTTCGACTCTCTCCTTCTCTATAGAGATCCCTTTAGGGGTGACTACGTAGCTAAGGAAGCCTATAGTAGTAGTATAAAAATCGTATTTCTTTAAGTTAACGTATAAGTCGTTACGACGTAAACGCTTAAGGACTTAGTATATATACTCCGTATACGACTTACGGTCGTTACTATAGATAAGGATGTTATCTAGGTAGATAATATAGATAGAGTTAACTAGTCCAGCCAAGGTATAGTTAATATAGGTTTAGAATGTAGCAGGCGAGTTAGTAAAGCCTATAGGTATAACGAGGAACTCGAAATAGCCGTAGCGCGTACAAAAGGCAGTCTTTTATTTATCGCCAGCGCGTAGTCGGACCCGATAATACGTATTACGAAGGTCGATTTTAACATAGATCTTAGCTACTAATAAGTAGTCGAGGATTTTAGAGATTAGGGGTAAGAGGGTACAGTTCTTACGGGTAAGACGATTTAACGTATAGAAGTTAATAACAAGGCGTAATTTACCTCCCTTCTTTAGTATAAAAAGGATAAGCGCACCGGTAGGGCTAATAGATAGCCTAATCCAACCCTTTACTTCCGCTTTAGTTAGCTATACCCTTAGGATATCCAGCTCCTTCGTACTAAGGGCGTAGATTAGGCCCTACAGGGGTTACGCTCCGTTAATAAAGTTAATAGGGTACTTTATCGTAGAGAGGATAGGGAAGTTGTCCGTACCGTTAGGGTCGAATACGTCGGCGAAGTACGTATATTTAGGTAAGAGTTACAGAAGCGTAACGTCTGTACCACTAAAGGCCGCCTCGCCCTCTTCCTTCGTTACCATCCCCTTCTCTTCCTCCAGCTCCTTTGGTATTACCGGGTATATACTAGCCTGGAAAATGGTACGCGCTGTCTTTAGTTCCTCCTTCGCTACGTATACCCTACTTAGGCGAAAATCCTTCTCTTTAAACAAAAACCTCTAAATCCCTATACTCCACTAGATAATAAGGTCGGCCTATACCAGCTAGAGGAAACCGAGTACCGCTTCCTTCGGTATCTCGACGATTACGAAGGGTACTCGTATTATCTACGCTAATCTATTAAAATCAGCCGTTCGGATAAAGAGGGGGTAGGTACTATAGACGTATAAGGGCTTCTTATTAAAAGTAATTATCTTAAAGCCGGGTTTAAAAGTATAAGATTAATACGTATAAGCTACGAAGAAGGAGTAACTAATCAGGTTCGCCTTAGCTCCAGAATCTATAATCCCTTTTATATATTACCATCGTAAGTCTAATCTAACCTTTAGGCGGATCGTTAAGGATCGCCTTACCTACCCCTTTTTATCCTAGCTAATCTCTATTACCTTATTAACGCCGAGAGGGACGTTATTCGTATCCGTTACGTTAACGGGCGCGCGGGCGACTTACGGGTACCGATAAGCTAGGTAGCTATTCTGGTTATAGATACGGTAGCGGTTTAAAGGGTAAAGGGTAGATATATACCCTAGCTGTCCGTAGGTCTAGTAAAAGCTACGCGGCTTTAGCTTAGTACAGACGCGGTAAAGGTAACCGTTATTACCGTAATTACTATAACAGCTTACTAAGGTCGCGGTAGTAATGCCCTTAAGGGTAGGAGTAGGTCTAGCTAACGTAGGCGTAGATATTACGACGGGAATAACTGGTATAATAACGGTACCGTTAGCTACTAGCGTAATAGGGATAATAAGCGCGATAAAGGCTAAAGGCGTAACAGAAGCTAGGGTAGCGTACGTCGGCTATTAGTAGCGGCCGTAACCGTTATAACGGGGTTATTAGTTCGCCTTCTTCGCCTACTTATATATCGAAGTACTATATACGCGCTGTATACTTTCCATACGTCTGGTTAGGTTAACAAGGTCTCGCATTTACTAAGGGAATTTAACAGTACTACTAATAGCAAGGCCTAGTTTAGGGCGTAATTTATTAAAGAAGCGTAATATACGTAGCTCCTCCGGTATACCTACGGGTAGATCGGCCTCGAGGTCTAGGAAGCGTTCGTAAAAGGTCGATACCAGTTCGTTAGGACGCTATTTAACTTCTTCGCTATTAAGGCGCGTAGCCGTAATAAGGGAGCGCGACTAGAAGTTAGAAAGAAGGTTTTAAAGGAACTTAGTAAATTCTAGCTATATAAACTGTACGTTAAAGCTACGTTAGCGGTACTTCTCCTTAACGTACCGTACCTACGCGTTTTTAAGGGCTCTCCTTAGGTAGCTAACGGTAAAGCGGATCCGATCTTAGTCGGTATAGAAGACGTCGGTCGTTTCGAACTAGATACAGTAATCGTATAAAAAGTTCCGAAGAAGCGTAAAGCTATTACTAGCGTAGCTTAGGAGCTCCAGGCGTAAAGGGCGAAAAGGCGACGGGGCGTAGGAGGTAGGGTCCCTAGTAGTAAGATCGAGGGAGACTTAAAAAGGCGTAGCTTACGTTACTATAATTAACGTAGTAGGTAAAGCTATATAGTCGAATAAAAGGACGGGCGGGCAAAGCTCTAGTACTATAGGTACGACGTTATAGCGTAGTAAAGCCGTAAGTTAGGTTCTCTTCTACCGAATCGCTTCTTCCTTCTCCGTAATTTAAAGTTCGGCTTTAACCCTGGCTTCCTCTACCTTTAGGGCCGTAAGTTACGCGTTTAGGTTCTCTACTACGCCTTCGCCGCTTTGGCCCGGACTAGCTATCGAGGGGCTGGCTTAATTACCTATAGAAGGTTCGTAGGTACTACTACTACCTATCGAAAACTAAGTACGTAGGCCGCCCTAGGTAGGGTTAAGTTAGGTTATATTACTAAGCGACTATTAGGTGGACTCTTAGGTAGCCGAATCTTAGGTAATAGTTTAGGTCGAATCTTAAGACTACTACGTAGCTGTTACGTTAGTAGGCTCGTAAACTAGCGCGGACGCTAATCTTCTAGTCTAAACCAGTATCTTTACCCTAAATAGTCTAACTCCTTTAGAGGGTAAGAGAGTTTAACATATTAGGGCTAATTATTACTGGTTAAAGTAAATAGGTATGGAGTACGGGTATATAGCGTAGAAGTAGTATAGGAGGGGGGTAGACGTTATATTAAACTTTAGCTTTCTTTAAGTCTAGGGCCCTCGCCTAGTCCTTATAACCCGAACTCCCGGAGGGGCGCTTACTTAGCGTATACGTAGCTTTCGTAATCCGTAACTACTTTAGGTTAGACCTTACGCCTACGCGTAGGGTACGCTCCGACCCCGGCTCCCCGCACCCATGGCTCCCATAGCCTCCGAGCCGGCCGGAGCCTCTGGGCCTCCTTACAGCTGTAGGGCCTAACAGTAGATATAATTACCGGAGTAGCGATACTATATATAGTAGTATTAGTAAGGGCGGGGGCGGGGATATTAGTACTACCAAGGGTAGTAGCGGTAGCGGCGACGTGGATAGTAGTAGCGTAGGCGGACTTCCTCTTACTACTAGGAGTAGTAGCGGCGTAGGCGGGACGCGCGGGAAAGGGGGGGTTAACGGGGAAGGCGGGGGCGCGGATAGGTTCTTAGGATAACGTTAAAGCGCGTAGCTTCTTTACGACGGGAGTTTTATATATAACGATACGTTAGGATTAAATCTCTAAGAGGGAAGGATAAAGAACTTATAAGGTAAAGTTAACCGATAAACGGCGGCGGTAACGAGACTTTATAGATTTAAGAA
>Ga0247817_10000393_pt1 | contig 25144 bp, 19 predicted proteins | sample UWRJL212509R1_FD_178010 | JGI IMG/M metagenome (GOLD analysis project Ga0247817, IMG submission 178010) | Plant litter microbial communities from Arlington Agricultural Research Station in Wisconsin, United States - UWRJ-L212-509R-1 | ecosystem: Environmental > Terrestrial > Plant litter >...
TCCAGATTATCAAACTCAAATTCGTCTCCCTTTTTGTTGTAAAATTCTTTTGCTTCTTCATTTACCAGGTTGTGGTGTTTTCTGAAAATGCTTGTGGCCATGCTGGCCATTGGGCTGTCAACAAATACCTTTACTTTAGGTAGTAAACCGCTGCTAAAGATCTTATTCAGGCTAAATACCAGCGATTGCGTACGCCCGATACTAAACGCCGGGATAATTAAACGTCCCTGCTCTTTTATACAAACCTTATCAATTACTTCAACAAAGGTTTCTTCAACGGTTTTATCGTGGGTATGCGTGCGCCCACCATAGGTTGATTCTGTTACCAGGTAATCTACAGCCGGGATAGGTTCAGGATCATTTAAAACCGGATAGTTTTTACGACCAATATCCCCTGTAAAAGCTATTGATTTTTCCTCGCCTCTATCATTCACTTTAAAAACCACAGATGCGGCGCCTAATAAATGCCCGGCAGGTATAAAGGTAATTTCTACGTCGCCCGTTATTTTAAAAGGTTTATTAAAGCCAATGGTTATAAAACGTTCCATGGCATCCATTACGTGCTTTTGCAGGTAAAGTGGTTGCGCGCCACTGTTAAATTTGCCTTTGTTTTTGCCGTACTTGTTCTTTTTGCCGGCTTTGTTCATAAAAATGTTTACAGAATCAAGCAGTAACAGTTCTGTAAGATCGGCAGTAGGAGGGGTGCATAATATTTGGCCGGAAAAGCCCAGCCTAACCAATGTTGGTATATTACCGGAGTGATCTATATGCGCATGGGTTAAAACAACAACATCAATATCCCGCGGATCAAAAGCAAAGTCTTCGTTTGACTGAATACTACGGTCTTTCTCATAATCCAAACCGCAGTCTATCAGTATTTTGTAATTATCAAGCTCAAGCAAATGCATGCTGCCCGTAACCTGCTGCGCAGCGCCATGTATGGTTAATTTCATTTTTAAGTAGATCAGTGTTTGGACCCTGTGTTAAAAGTCCAAATTGTGCTGTGCCGAAAGATACTTAATTTCAGTACTTATTTACACAACAGATTTTTTAAAGGTGCGCAGATTAAAGTTGGCACTAATTACCAAAGTCTATCAAAACGCTATCACCTAAATTAAGCCCTAGCAAACCGCTGGCGTTGCCTTTATTAATGGCTATTTCCAGGTGATCGCTTATACCAAACAGGCAAAGTTTTTCGCCCTCGGGTACTTCATTATAGTGCCAGCTTAAATGGGTAATGGTCTCGTTACGTTTAAAGTATAACGTAAATTGCCGGCCCTGTTGTATACTGTTAAAAAACTCCTTGGTAATGTTGGTTATCACATTCTGAAAAGAATCTATGTAGATAACTACACCCTTAATCAGGTTTTTTTCAATAACCGGTTGCAAATTCATTTTCTTTTCAACGCTGCTAACCGGCAGGCCAATTTCGCTTAGCTTTCCGCCATTGGCCATGTGCACGGCTGCCTTAACAAAAATATCAGCCAGCGGAAAATGCAGAAACTTCAAATCCTGCATAATGTTAAGCTCCACCATATCATCAGGCATCTCGTTAAACATCAACGAAAAAATGCCGTTATCGGCCCCAATAAAATAGTGTTTTTTATATTCTACAGCTAAATAACTGGTTTGCTCGTTAAAAACGGTATCAATGCCTATCAGGTGTACCGTCCCTTCGGGAAAGTAGTAATAACTATTTTTTAAAATAAAGGCGGCCTGCTGCACATTAAAGGCGGCAACACTGTGTGTTATATCAACAATTGTAGCTGTAGGCAATAACTTTAGGATGCTTCCTTTAAGGGCGGCCTGGTATATATCCTTGTCGCCCAAATCAGTAGTTAAAGTTATAATTGCCATTAATTTTTTAAATATTTATTACTAATCTTGTAGAGGCAGCAAACGCTGCAAATATTCAATTTTAATTCATAAAAATCGGCAACAAAATAATCATTTACTATTGAACGAACTTAAATTATCTATCGAAAACGTAAACCCTGCAGTGTTATGGGGACCGAATAATGATCATTTTGAGATCATTAAAAAGCAATATCCAAAGCTTAAAATAGTTGCGCGTGGCAATGATGTGAAGATACTGGGCGACGATGCAGAACTAAAAGCGTTCCAGGAAAAATTTAACAATTTATTGCAGCATGTTGAGCGTTATGATAATTTGAATATTACGGACATTGAGCGGATCCTTGGATCAAAGGTTGATGCTGCCCCGGCACCTGATAGTAACGATAAATCAACCACCGGCGAGGTGATTGTTTTTGGCCCTAACGGTGTAATGGTTAAGGCACGCACCGCCAACCAACGCAAAATGGTTGATTGTATTAACCAAAGCGACATTTTGTTTGCCATTGGCCCCGCAGGTACCGGTAAAACCTACACCGCGGTTGCATTGGCTGTAAGGGCATTAAAAAATAAAGAGATCAAACGGATTATATTAACCCGTCCTGCTGTAGAAGCGGGTGAAAATCTTGGGTTTTTACCGGGCGACCTGAAAGAAAAAATTGACCCTTATTTGCGCCCATTGTATGATGCGCTGGACGATATGATACCTGCCGAAAAGTTAAAGTTATATCTGGAGAATCGTACCATAGAGATTGCTCCGTTAGCATTTATGCGTGGCCGTACGCTTGATAATTGCTTTGTAATTTTGGATGAGGCGCAAAACGCTACCGATATGCAGTTAAAGATGTTTTTAACACGTATGGGCCCATCAGCTAAATTTATTGTTACAGGTGACGTTACACAGATTGACTTACCAAAAAAGCAGCAGTCGGGCCTGCACACCGCCTTGCGTATACTAACAGATATTAAAGGTATTGACATAGTTTACCTGAGCGGCGAAGACGTGGTAAGGCACAAGCTGGTACGTAAAATTTTAGCTGCTTACGGGGATATACAATAGTTTAGTGATTAGAGATTGGTGATTAGAGATTAGGCCTGTTTGGTTTATAATTCTTTATAACTAATCACTAGTCACTAATCACCAATCAACTAACCAATGAACGCAATAAAAGAAACACATTTTAACTTCGACGGACAAACCAGCTTTTATAAGGGTAAGGTTCGCGATGTATATACTATAAACAATCAGTACCTGGTAATGGTGGTGAGCGACCGCATATCTGCTTTTGATGTGGTGCTGCCTGAGCCTATACCTTACAAAGGGCAGGTACTTAACCAAATTGCTGCCAAGTTTTTAAAAGCTACAGCTGATATAGTGCCTAACTGGGTAGTTAGTGTCCCTGACCCAAGTGTTACCATTGGCCGCATTTGCGAGCCGTTTAAGGTAGAAATGGTAATTCGCGGTTATCTGGCCGGCCATGCTGCACGGGAATATGCCTTGGGGAAACGCCAGGTTTGTGGCGTAAGCTTACCCGAAGGTTTAAAAGAGAACGATAAACTGCCCGAGCCAATAATAACACCCACTACAAAAGCGGCTGTTGGGCACGACGAAGATATTTCTAGAGAAGACATATTAAGCCAAGGCATAGTGACCGAAGGTGATTACCTGCAACTGGAAAAATACACCCGGGCACTTTTTGCCCGCGGAACTGAAATAGCCGCATCACAAGGTTTAATATTGGTAGATACTAAATATGAGTTTGGTAAAGTTGGCGATACCATTTATTTGATAGACGAGATCCACACGCCGGATTCATCGCGTTATTTTTATAGTGAAGGGTATGAAGAACGCCAGCAAAGCGGCGAACCACAAAAGCAGCTATCTAAAGAGTTTGTGCGCAGGTGGTTAATAGAGAATGGCTTTCAAGGCAAAGACGGGCAAACAGTACCGGTTATGACGCCGGAAAAAGTGCAGTCAATATCCGAAAGATACATTGAGCTTTATGAAAAAATTACCGGCGAAGCATTTGTGAAGCCAGGTGAAGAGAATGTATTAAAAAGGGTAGAGGGCGCTATAAAAAATGCCCTGTCGGGTTTATAAGCTTTCTTTTTAAGAATATTTATATATTAGCAGATTAATAGAAGGAAATAAAAATGAAGTTTACTGTAGATAAGCACGAGAAATATATTTTGTTGAAATTGAATGAGTCTAAGTTAAACTCATTGATAACACCTCAGTTAAAATCAGAACTGATATTGATCAATACCGAGGGTCAGCGTAATATCATCCTTGATCTGTCGCATGTTAAATTTGCAGATTCTTCGGGTTTAAGCAGCTTATTGGTTGGTCATCGTTTGTGTAAAAACGCTACAGGCTCATTTATCCTTACCGGGTTGAATGATGCTGTTTCCCGCCTGGTAACCATATCACAACTAGAAACTGTACTTACTATCGTTGGTTCTTGCGAGGAAGCTATCGACCTGATATTTATGGAAGAGATAGAAAAAGAGCTAAAAAAAGAAGCAAGATAACCCCTTAATTGTTTACCTGGTATGAGATTCGAAGTAACCATATTAGGGAGCAGTTCGGCAACGCCGATCTATAACAGAAACCCTACTTCGCAGGTGCTTAATGTTAACGAGCGCCTGTACCTTATTGATTGCGGCGAAGGCACACAGCAGCAAATGCTGCGCTTTGATGTAAAAGCAAGCCGCATAGACCATATCTTCATTAGCCATTTACATGGCGACCATTACCTGGGCCTTGTAGGCCTGCTTTCGTCACTGCATTTAAACGGGCGCAAAAAACCGCTTTTGCTTTTCGGGCCGGCACCTTTGATGGAAATCATTGATCTGCAGTTAAAATATTCTGAAACGGTGTTGCAATATCCCATCGAATTTACTGCTACAAACGCCGGTAAAATGGAGACTTTGCTTGTAAACGATGATGTAACGGTAGAAACCATGCCACTTGATCATAGAATACCCTGTACCGGTTTCCTTTTTAGGGAAAAAAAACGCCAGCGCAAGTTGATAAAGGAAAAGGTTGAACGATTGAACATTCCTGTACCATTTTATTCTGCAATTAAAAAAGGTGCTGATTACACAGCGCCGGATGGTACTGTTTACGCAAATGATATACTATCAATTGATTCTGACGACCCGCGTACCTACTGCTATTGCTCTGATACTTGTCCATCAGAAAAATACTATCCGCAAATACAAAAAACAGATCTGCTATACCACGAAGCTACTTTTTTAAATGCTATGCTAGACAGGGCGCAGGAAACACACCATACAACCGCTTTACAGGCCGGCGAGATAGCTTTAAATAACAACGCGAAAAAACTATTGATAGGCCACTTCTCGGCCCGTTACAAGGTTTTAGATGAATTGCTTGACGAAGCCCGCACGGTATTTCCCAATACCGAATTGGCTGTTGAGGGTAAAACGTTTGTTATTTAGTATTAAGTATCAAGTAGGCGGGAGACTCTCGCTCAATAGATTCGCATACCAATCTCAAAACGTTAAATTTTGTCTTGCTACTTGATACTAACTGTTAGATACTAATAAAACTACTTATCCTTCCCGCCGCCAAATACAGAGAAATGTACATAGCGTTTAGGGTTAGCTTTTATATCGATAAACAAAGCATCTAAGTTGTTAGATGTGCTTTGCAAATTGCGGTACAATTGTTCATCGTTTAACAGCAAACCTAAAGATCCTTTGTTGCTGTTGATTCGTGCGGTAGTGGCTTGCAGATCGGCCATCGCTTTGTTAGCACTATTGAGCGTTTGGCTAATGTTGCCGTTGGCTATATCAGTACTAAACCTATCAAAATTGCCTGTTATCTTATTCAGATTGGCAGCACTTACCTTTAAGCTGTTGGTTACATCTTCAGTATTGGTTAAAATGCCGTTAATGTGCCCGGTTTGCGCGCCAACTAAGTTATCAATCTTTTTAGTGGTACCTTCTAAAGTTTGCAATGAGTTGGCAATGCTGTTAAAGCTACGGTCAACATTGCGCTGAAAATTAGGGTTCAATATTTTATTGATAGCCGCTAAAGATGAATCCAACTTATTCATCAAATTTTCTGCCTTGGTTTGAATAGGTTGAAGGCTTTCGGTTAAGCTTCCCTGTATATCAGCTTGCAGGGTGTCTTTGTTCTCTTTAAACTGTTTGCTGTCGCCTAGTTCAAAAACAATGGCTTTGCTGCCTAACAGATCTGTACTCACCAGGCGGGCAACGGTATTTACCGGAATGTTGTATTTTGAATCAACCTTAAACTCTACCGTTGTGCGGCCAGATTGGTCAAGTTCCATTTTTGATACGTGGCCAATAGGGAAGCCGTTTACTAAAATTGGTTTTGAAACAGAAAGCCCGTCTACACTCCTGTAAATAGCATAAAATTTATTTGAGCTTGAGAATACATCGTTCCCGCGTAAAAAACTATATCCTAATATAAGTATGGTTATAGCTACAGCTGTTAGCGCGCCTATTTTGGTTTCGTTATTGATTTTCAAAGTATGTTATTTAATTTCTTATTACAGTTTGCTCAACCTGAACCTTGTATTGCTGAATAGACCTAACTATTGTTGCAACTATTTCTTCCTGGCCTTTTTCAGAATTAAGGTATTCTTCTTCTTCTATATTGTTAATGTATCCTATCTCTATTAAAACAGAGGGCATAGCGGCGTGGCACAATACATTAAGGGGTTGTTCTCTTATACCTTCAAGCTTTCTTCCGTCTGTGTCAACAAATTCTGATGCTAAAATGTTTGCCAACGTGATGCTTTTCTGCCGGAATCTTCTTAAAAACTCGTTACTTAAAATAATGGTAACCGGGTCGTTTGGGTCTACTTCATCGTTCGTATCATTACCAATCGAGTTGCTTTTAATTTCATTTTGCTGTTCGCGGCTGCGGCCTAAATTGTACACCAACATTAAAACACCTTTGCCAGATCTGTTAGGAACCCGTACAGATTTATAAACAGCTTTTCCTTTTTTTGTACCTACCCGTTCGCGCACTGTCCTATCAGCAAGTGAATTACAGTGTATGGAGATAAAAAGGTCACCTTTGTTTTCATTTGCAATTTCGGGTCTGCGTTGTAATGATACATCTGTTTCGGTTGTGCGCGTCATCACCACATTAACTCCGTTAATATCTTTATCTATTGCTTTTTGCAATTTTTGAGCAACCATCAGCGTTACATCTCTTTCATTGGAAAAAGTGCCGCTTGCGCCGACTGAAAATTTGCCCGGTCCTGACGGATTAGGCTTAACACCATGCCCTGCGTCAACAACAATAGTTTTTAATTTATAACCGGTGTTTATAATCGTATCGTTTAGTACCGAATGTGGTAATACAGAAGCGGCTGACGTAAGTGAGAGTAGCAAAATAACTGCTGCTATTACAGGCGGTGTATAAATCAATCGTTTCAATGCCTTATTTTTCATTATTTTTGAGCGCTGTTAACTATATCTGCAAATATATTATTCGAAATCAATTTTGAAATTTAATAACCTTTTTTTTCTATTTGCAATTATTTTAATGGTTAGTATGATGGCTGCGACAGGTCGCACGCACCGTACTAATAACGTAGCAATACGCGATACTATTATCCCTCTTGAAACTACAGATAAATATCCGCTTTTAAACAAAAAGCAAGGTATACCTCTAGGCTCTTCTGCAAAAGAAAAACTGCCGGGCGATACCCTGCGCGCGCAAGACACTGCAAAAAGGGATACAACTGATGGGCTTCAGTATCAGCTTGAGGCAACGGCAAAGGACTCAACCGTAACTATAGGCACCGATACGATGCGTTATTATGGCGAAGCGCGTGTAAAATATGGTGATTTTGAATTGGATGCCGATTTTATAGAAGTTGACAAGGTAAACAAAATTGTATTTGCGCGCGGTAGTTATGATAAGGTTACGGGTAGGTACTCTGGCAGACCCATTGTTAAACAGGGTTCAGACGCTCCTGTAACATCAGACTCATTACGATCTAATTACGAAACTAAAAAGGTTAAAACCTGGAATGTGCTTACACAACAGGAACAAAATTATATCTCGCACGGGCAGGCAAAAAAAATAAGTGAGGATGAGGTAGCTTATCATAATATAATATTCAGTGCCTGCGATAAACCCGACCCGGATTATGGCATAGTTATTACCCGCGGTATTGGCGAAAAGAAGCGCATCATATCCGGCCCGGCCTATTTAGAAATAGCCGGAGTACCAATGCCAATAGGTTTGCCTTTTGGTTTTTTTCCAAAACCTGATACCAAATCGTCGGGCGTTATTTTACCCACATTTGGCGAGGATGCCACGCTAGGCTTTTTTCTGCGCGGCTTTGGCTATTACCTGGCACTAAACGATTATATGGACCTTACCACCACGGGTACTTATTATTCTAATGGATCTTATGAGGTAACAAGCCTTATGAACTATCAAAAACGTTATAAATATAATGGTGGCATATCCCTTAGTTATGGTTCGCACAATTACGGTTTGCCCGGTGATCCTGCCGCTACAGATTTTCACATCAACTGGACCCACTCACAAAATGCTAACGCTAATCCGGGCCGTACTTTCAGCGCGTCTGTAAGTGCAGGTACATCAAGTTTTTACCAAAACAACCCGGCAACTACAGGTTATAACCTACAGGCTTTAACACAAAACCAGTTACAATCGTCGGTATCGTACTCGCGTATATGGCAGGGTACCCCATTTGCACTTAACATTAGTTTGGCCCATAATCAGGATCTTACCAGAAAAACTGTGAATCTTGATCTGCCGCGTATCACGTTCAGCATGTCAACCATTAACCCGTTTGATAACAAAGACAGGGTAGGTGAGCAAAAATGGTATCAACGCATTACTGTGGGCTACACTTTAAGCGCTTCTAATAGTTTAAGTAATGTTCCCGAAAAAGAATTGTTTACTACCCAAACGCTTACTAAAAGAATGCGTAATGGTGTAAGTCACCAAATTCCGGTTGGTTTAAGTTTAAACGTATTAAAGTATTTTCAGTTTAATTCAGGTTTTAACTATAACGAGCGTTGGTATTTTCAATCTATAAGGCAACATTACGCGCGGGCAGACTCATTGGTAACAGATACCATCCCTGGATTTAAGCGTGCGGGCGATTATTCTTTAAGCGGTGGTTTCAGTACAAAAATTTATGGCATTAAATACGTTAAAATAGGTTCGTTAAGGGCAATAAGGCACGTAATGACACCGAGTATCAATTTTTCTTACCGGCCAGATTATGCGGGTTTAAACAGGCCTTACAATAAAGTAATTGTAAGTAATGCTACAGTTCCCTATCCGGTAATATCAAGGCGTTACTCTATTTATGATGGATCCATATTCGGCGGACCGGGAGGAGGCACAGCAGCAGGGGTGGGTATTAATCTTGATAACAACATAGAGGCAAAAGTACGTCCAAAAGCCACAGACAGTGTACAAACAGAACGGAAGATAATGCTTCTTCAGGGTTTAACCTTTAACACTTTTTATAACTTCGCCGCCGATTCTTTTAAATTGGCTAACATCACTTTTTCGGGCCATACCAGTATAATTCATGATAGGGTAAGCATTAACTTTGGCGGAACTTTTGATCCGTATAGCACCCGGATACTTGATTCTATATCCAACAACCAGATAGTTAGAGTGGCACGCCGAGTAAACCGATACAGCTGGCAAGATGGAAGGTTTCCTGCACTTGTAAGTTTTTCACTGACTGTAGGCGGAAGCCTTAATTCGACTGCTTTAAAGCAACAACCTAACAGGCAGCTGTTGCCCGGCCAAACCATGTTGGGGGCAACGCCGCAACAGGCTGATAAATTAGCATTACTAAATAGTGATCCGAGCGCATATATAGACTTTAAGGTGCCATGGAATTTAAACTTTAACTATAATTTTAGCTATTTTAACAGCTTTATAGGTTCAACTACGGCAAATACCATTATGGTTAACGGCGATGTAAGCATAACGCCAAAATGGAAAGTGCAGTTTAATACCAACTACGATTTAAAGTTGGCCAAACTAAGCAGTGCTACATCATTTGCCATATATCGTGATCTGCATTGCTGGGACCTTTCAATAAGCTGGCTGCCTTTTGGTTATTATAAATCATATAATGTTACCTTAAGGGTGCGGTCAGACATATTGCAGGCGCTTAAATTAACCAAGCGAAGCGATTACACGAATAATGGCTATTTTAACAGATACTAATGCGCGCAGAGATTATTACCATAGGTGATGAAATATTGATCGGTCAGATAGTTGACACCAATTCGGCGTGGATGGCCCGCCAGTTAAATAATACGGGCATTAAAATAAAGCAGATATCATCAGTATCTGATGATCGTCAGCATATTTTAGCTGCATTAGCAGAGGCGGCTTCAAGGGCAGATGTTATCTTAATTACCGGTGGATTGGGGCCCACAAAGGACGATATTACCAAAACCACCCTGGCCGAATACTTTAACGTGGGCATGGTTGAAGATGCTGAAACCTTAGCTAATGTTACCCGCATTTTTGCCAGATCAAACCGCCCTATGTTGGATATCAACAAAGCGCAGGCGCTGGTACCCCAAAATTGCGAGGTGTTAATAAACCATAACGGCACCGCGCCGGGTATGTGGTTTAACAGCAATGGGAAGATATATGTATCTATGCCGGGTGTACCGTTTGAGATGATGTATCTGATGGAAGAGCAGGTTATTCCGCGCTTGAAAGCAGCATTTAAACTGCCCGAAATTATCCACAAAACATTGCTTACCGCAGGCGAGGGTGAGTCGTTTTTAGCCAAGCGCATAGCAGATATTGAAGATAGATTACCGCCGCATATAAAGCTTGCTTATTTACCCAAATTAGGGCAGGTAAGACTGCGTTTAAGCGCATATGAGGTTGGCGACGAGAGCCTGCAACAACAAGTTGATCAATTTGCCAATGAAATTGCCGAAAGGGTAAGTGATATATTAGTTGCTACCGAGGACATTGAACTTGAAAAAGCTGTGCTGAACGCCATGGAACTTAAAGGGCTTACACTTTCTGTTGCCGAAAGCTGCACCGGCGGATACATTGCACATCTGCTCACAAAACATGCTGGTTCTTCAAAAGTTTTTGCGGGTGGTGCCGTTACCTACAGCAACGTTTTAAAGCAGCGGATACTAGGTGTGCAGGCGGAAACATTGGATGTTTTTGGAGCCGTTAGCCAGGAAACCGTAACTCAAATGCTGGCAGGCGCATTAAAAAATTTCGACACCAGTTTTGCTATTGCCGTTACCGGAATAGCCGGCCCGGATGGTGGTACGGAAGATAAACCCGTTGGAACTGTCTGGATTGCAGTAGGTTCTTTGGATAAACAGTTGGTCAGGAAATTCATTTTTGGCAGTAAAAGAATCCAAAACATTGAAAGAAGCGCTGCGGCTGCCTTATCAATGTTGAATTCTTTAATAAAGGATAGTGATAAATAACGCGGTATTTTTATATTTTTGATTTTATAACTATAGATTCTGTATGGCCAGATACGAGCTGTTATTGCCGAAGATGGGTGAAAGCGTTGCCGAAGCAACGATAATTAAATGGGTTAAAAATCCGGGCGATCACATTGAGGCGGATGATGCCGTAATAGACATAGCTACCGATAAGGTAGATTCTGAAGTACCATCACCGGTATCAGGTACCCTTGTTGAACAACTTTGTAAGATTGATGATATAGTACAGGTGGGAACCGTTGTTGCAATTATTGAAACAGACGAGCCTAAAGAGGAAGAACCTGTGCCAGCTGCCGTACCGCCATCAAAGGCAGATAATACTAAGAAGGCACCACAGCAGGCCACTAAACCTGCTGCTACAGAACAAAAACATGAGGAGCAAATACCAGGAACTGAGCTTTTAGAAAAGACGCAGACCTTGTTGCCACAGCGCTCTCCGAATGATCCACAACGCTTTTATTCTCCGCTTGTAAAACATATTGCTTTTCAGGAAAAAATGGGTGTAGAAGAGCTTGACCGTATACCGGGCAGCGGATCAGACGGACGTTTAACTAAAGACGACCTTTTAAATTATTTAAGAATAAGAGACCGGGCTCAAACCGTAGAAGATGATGCGCCACCAACATCACCGGCAGGTTATGAAATAGGGGTAGAGGTAACGCCTGTGGTAGAATTACCTAAAGAACCAGAACCAGAACCGGAACCAGTTGTTGAACCAGAACCGGAAGCTGCACCAGAGGCTGATGCTGGAGAGAAAACTAATACCTCTGCGGAACAATCCACAAGCTCTGATGAGCAAGGCGAAGAGGAATTGGTAATGGAGGTGCAGCCCCCTGCAACATCCGTGTCTGGGTCTGACGAAATAATTGAGATGGACAGAATGCGCCGCCTTATTGCCGAACATATGGTAATGAGCAAGCATACATCGCCACACGTAACATCATTTGTTGAAGCTGATGTTACTAACCTGGTTGCATGGCGCGATAAGGTAAAAAGCACTTTTGAAAAACGCGAAGGTGAGAAGATAACCTTTACGCCAATATTTATAGAGGCGGTTGTTAAGGCAATAAAAGATTTTCCGCTTATTAATTCTTCTGTAAACGGTACACAAATTATACGTAAAGCGGCCATTAATATCAGCATGGCTACGGCTTTACCTAGCGGCAACCTGATAGTGCCCGTTATTAAAAAGGCAGATGAGCTTAATCTATTAGGCCTTACTAAGGCTGTTAATAACTTGGCTACCAAAGCCCGCAATAACAAGCTACAGCCCGATGATGTAAAAGATGGTACATTCACCATTACTAACGTTGGTACTTTTGGCAACCTGATGGGCACGCCTATAATTAACCAACCGCAGGTAGCCATTTTAGCATTAGGCGCTATTAAGAAAAAGCCGGCAGTTATTGAAACACCGGGTGGCGACTTTGTAGTGGTTAGGCATATGATGTTTCTTTCTTTATCGTATGATCACCGCGTGGTAGACGGAGCGCTCGGCGGATCATTTGTAAAGCGGGTTGCTGATTACCTTGAAAGCTGGGATATCAACCGCGGCATTTAATCTTTCGCTTATAATTTGCTTGTTGTTGCAAACAAGTACCTCGCATTATTAGTTTAATATACGTGCTTAAGGCACTATACTTAAACTAATTTACCATGGAAAATTATGAAACCTTAGTGGATGCCACTAATGATTTGATGAAAAGGGGATATACCGCTAACCTAAGTATTGAAGGTGATACTGTTGATGATAAATCGCAGGGTATACATATGACGGCTGATGAGTTTTCAATAGATGAATTCTACCGTTTTGAAGGACAAAGTAACCCGTCTGATATGTCTATCGTTTACGCTGTAAACTCTCCAAAACATAACTTAAAGGGCATTATAGTAGATGCTTATGGCACCTACGCTGTTGAGAGCTCATCAGCGGTGCAGGCAAAACTGCATCACTGGATGATAAGCCATAACCTGCATAGCAGCGACAGGCCGACGGCATCTTAAAGACAAAAATTTATTCAAAAAAATAGCGATGTGTTAAACACATCGCTATTTTTTTTGGGTGTTAAAGTATTATTGAGCTAATACTTCTTTTACTCTTTCTGCAGCTTCTTTCAATAATATAGCAGAGAAAACTTTCAGTCCTGAGTTATCTATCAGTTCTTTTGCTTCTTTGGCGTTAGTGCCTTGCAAACGAACAATAATTGGAACCGGAATGTTACCAATTTCATGGTAAGCATCAATAACACCTTGCGCAACACGGTCGCAACGCACAATACCACCAAATATGTTGATCAGGATAGCTTTAACGTTCGGATCGCTTAATATGATGTTAAAACCTGCTTTAACAGTTTGCGCGTTAGCGGTACCGCCTACGTCCAAAAAGTTAGCTGGTTCGCCACCGGCTAGTTTGATAATGTCCATAGTAGCCATAGCCAAACCTGCACCGTTAACCATACAACCAACGTTACCGTCTAGTTTAACATAGTTAAGGTTTGATTTGCCTGCTTCAACTTCTGTTGGATCTTCTTCTGCAGTATCGCGCATAGCTGCAAAATCAGCATGGCGGTATAGAGCATTGTCATCCAGGTTTACTTTAGCGTCAACAGCTAAAATTTTGTTATCAGATGTTTTTAATACAGGGTTGATCTCAAACATTGATGAGTCTGTAGCCTCATAAGCTTTATACAAAGCGGCTATAAACTTAGTCATGTCTTTAAATGCATCACCAGATAAACCTAAGTTAAAGGCTATTTTACGGGTTTGGAAACCTTGTAAACCAACCTTAGGGTCTACTTCTTCTTTAAATATCAAATGTGGCGTGTGCTCTGCAACTTCTTCAATATCCATACCACCCTCGGTAGAATACATAATGATGTTACGGCCGGCAGATCTGTCAAGCAAAACGCTTACATAAAACTCCTTAGTTTCACTTTCGCCGGGATAATAGACATCCTGTGCTACTAAAACTTTGCTTACCAGTTTACCTTCCGGGCCGGTTTGCGGGGTAACCAATTGCATGCCCAAAATAGCGCCTGCTTTTTCTGCAACCTCATCCAGGTTTTTAGCCAATTTTACGCCACCACCTTTACCACGGCCACCAGCATGTATCTGAGCCTTAACCACAACCCAGCTTGAGTTGTAATCTTCTTTTAACTTCTTAGCTGCCTCAACAGCTTGTTCAACAGTATCGGCAACTATGCCTTCCTGAACTCTAACACCGAAACTTTTTAGTATGGATTTACCCTGGTACTCGTGAATATTCATGTTTTTAAGCGGATTTTGCGGTAAATCTACAATTTTATAGCCACAAAAATTGCGTTTTTTGCATAATTTGATTGTTACAATAGGTAAGTTGTAGGTTGTGTGTTTTAAGTTGAAGGTTTTAAACCATGAATCTGATGAACTGGTTAAGTTGCTCACGCCAAAACCTACAACCTGTAACCTACAACATACAACAAAACCACTACCTTTGTACTATGTTAAAAGCAACTGCCATTCAAAAGGCATACGGGCAGCTCCGGATATTAAAAGGGGTTGACATTGAAGTAAATAAAAGCGAGATAGTTACCATTGTTGGCGCATCAGGCGCAGGCAAAAGTACGCTGCTGAATATTTTAGGAACGCTGGATACACCTGACTCAGGCCAGCTGTTTATTAATGGCGTAGAGCTCAATAAGCTAAACAACAAAAAATTAAGTGATTTTAGAAACCGCCAGATAGGTTTTATCTTCCAGTTTCATCATTTACTGGCTGAGTTTGATGCGCTGGAGAATGTTTGCATCCCGGCGTTTATAGCCGGTACCCCTAAGGCACAGGCCGAAAAACGGGCCAAAGAACTATTGGATATGCTGGGCTTAAGCTCCCGAATAAATCATAAGCCCAATCAGCTATCAGGTGGCGAGCAGCAGCGCGTTGCAGTTGCACGGGCCCTGATCAATGAGCCGGCTTTAATATTTGCAGATGAACCATCGGGTAACCTGGACTCCAACAACGCGCGCGAATTGCATGAACTGTTTGTAAAGCTGCGTGAGGAGTTTGAACAGACGTTTATTATAGTTACACATAACGAGGAGTTGGCTAATATATCAGACCGTAAGGTGTTTATGAAAGATGGTTTAATTGCTTAATTGGCATAATGGCAAATATTTTAATAACATGTGCGCTATCCGCGCAAGCTCATAAACTAAAAAGCGAATATTCCGCCAATGTGGTGCGCATCATTATGGGCGATTTTAATGATGTGCCGGCGGTGATGCTAAAATCAGGTTCAATAAAACAACTCCCACGGCCAGATGCAATTGCTTACCCACATCAAATACTAACTTTTTGCCTGGATAATGGTGTAGATACTGTTTTTGTATTAAGCGAGCTGGAAATTAAAGCAATTGAGCCTGCCTTGCAATTGTTTTTTGAATATGGTATTGATATACAATTTTTTAAAAATGACTTATAGCGATATAGATAAAAAAAAGACAGCGTTTATATTTGAATTAGATAACGTTATATATCCGGAGAAGGACTATTTGTTCCAGATCTATTACCTTTTTGCAAGCGCTATAGAATATACTGATCTGATTGATGCCAAAACCACAACCGATTTAATGGTGGCAACGTATAATGAAGAAGGTAAGGACGTTGTTTTTGAAAGAGTTAAAGAAAAATTAGGTATAAACGAGAAATATCGCGCAAATTTTGAAAATTTATTGTTAACCGTTAAACTTCCGCTTAAGTTATTGGTCTATAGATACGTTCTGGATCTGCTGCAGGAAATTGTAGTGGACCGTAAAAAGATCTTTATTGTTACTAACGGTGATCCGCAGCAACAACTTAATAAGATAAGGCAAATTGAGTGGAACGGGTTGGAGCAATATTTAACCTGCTATTTTACTGAAGAAAACCGGCCCAAGCCCGAAACTTCATCAATTGAACAATTGCTGAAGGAACATAATTTAAACAGACGCGATTTATTGATGGTTGGCGCAACTGCTGCTGACAGCCTGTGTGCCGAATCAATTGGAATTGATTACATAGATGTAAATAACTTATTAAAAAGTGCTTAGATAATTGTAAATTGAGTTTATGAAAAAGATATTGACTTTAGCCACCATACTTATCACAGTTGTTACTATATCCTGCAAAAAGAATAGTCCTGAACCCGACCAAACCCAAACGCCAACAACAACTCCACCAACGGTGGTACCCGCAGCTAAGCCTACGGCTTTTGATTTGATGCGCGATTCGATTTTTCTATATGCCAAAGAAGCTTATTACTGGAATGATGGTTTGCCTGATTCTGCAACCTTTAAACCGCGGGGATTTACCGGTACTAATGATCTTGATGCTTTAACAAAAGAGGTAAATGCCATATCGCAATACAAAATAAATCCGGCAACGGGAAAGCCATATGAGTATTATGCACCTTCACCGGGTGAGGCAAAGTACTCTTTTATTGATGGCGGTGAAACATCATCTGAATTAGGCGGAGCGCAGAGTGATTTTGGTTTTGCGCCTTTTTATAATGCTACCGATGATCTTCGGATAAAATATGTTTATGCCGGCTCCGCTGCTGCTTTAGCGGGTATAAAAAGAGGATACAGGGTTATATCAGTAAATGGCAGCACCAACATCTCTTATGATAATGGGGGCACACGTACGCAATTTGTTGTTAACGCCTTTTTTTACAGTAGTTCAATAACCTTAATTTTAGAAAAGCCAGACCTAACCCGTTTTACAACTACCATAACCGCCAGCCCGTATACTACAAACCCCGTAATTACTTATAAAGTAATTGATACAGGCGGTGGGCGTAAGGTAGGTTACTTTGTATTTAATTCATTCACATCGCCAACTAACGCCAGTGCAAAGCTTGACGAAGCGTTTAATTATTTTTCATCAAATGGTGTAACAGACCTGGTTGTTGACCTGCGTTACAATGGCGGCGGGTATGTATCTACTGCCGAGTATTTAAGTAACTTAATAGTACCTGCTGCAAAGAACAATACGGTGATGTACAGTACCTATTTTAATGATATTTTAACTAACGGAAAGGCTAAGATACTAGCTAATCAGGTACGTCGCGATCCAACTACTAATCAGAAGTATAATTACTCTCAATTTGATTACTCGGTAGCAGGTAACGCGGTTTCATTTTCAAAAAAAGGTTCTCTTAATAGTTTAAACAATGTGTTTTTTATAGTAGGTAGTGGTACAGCATCTGCCAGTGAGCTGACTATCAATAATTTACGCCCGGTAGTAAATGTTAAACTTATAGGTTCAACTACTTATGGAAAACCGGTTGGGTTTTTTGATATCAGAATAAATAAATATGAGATGTATATCCCTGAGTTTGAAACAAAAAACTCTGTGGCTCAGGGCGGATATTATACAGGTATGGAGCCAGAATCTGTAACCTATCCCGGCAAAAAGGCAACTGATGATGTTACCCATGATTTTGGAGATCCTGAAGAAAACCTGTTAAAGCAAGCTTTAAATTATGTTAAAAACGGTACGTTTTCAACACCGCAGCAACAGGTGTTAAGCACCAGTAAATTAAATACCTTCTCGTTGGAGCAGTCGGTTAGTGCGGCACAAGCGCTTAACGGCGGCGGTTTTAGCGGTATGATTTACGATAAGCCTTTAAAGCTAAAACAAAATTAGTCTGCAAGTTGCCTGATATCAACAGGTACAACTCTTGAAATACCTTGTTCAACCATTGTTACACCGTAAATTATATCGGTGCTGGCAATGGTTCTTTTATTATGCGATACGATTATGAATTGCGATTCGCTGGAGAATTTACGGATAATGTTGTTAAACTTATCAATATTAGTATCATCCAGCGGCGCGTCAACCTCATCAAAAATACAGAAAGGGGCCGGTTTAAGCAGGTAAAGCGAAAACAGTATAGCTGTAGCCGTAAGCGTTTTCTCGCCGCCGGATAGCTGATTGATAGATAGTGGCCGTTTACCTTTTGGCTTCGCGATGATATCAATGTCAGATTCCAGCGGGTTTTGAGGGTCAGACAATACCAGGTCACAAGAGTCCTCCTCATTAAATAATGACCGGAATACATGGATAAAGTTGTCGCGCACCATGGTAAAGGCCTGCATAAATTTTTCGCGGGCAGTGTCGTCAATTTCTTTTATGGTTGACAGGAGGGAGGCTTTAGCTTCCGCCAGATCCTTTTTCTGATTCTGAATAAACTCGTAGCGTTCATTCATTTCTTTATAAGCCTCAACCGCCATGGGGTTAATGGCCCCAAAATCGTCCAACTGGGTTTTTAATTTTTCTGTACGTGCGCGTAGTTCAGTTTCGTCCTCATCAGCCGCGGCCTCATTCTCCGGCAGATCCTGAATATCTATATTAAACTCAACAGATAAACGCTCCTTTAAAGCGTTCAATTCAATGCGTAAGTTGTTGCGCTTATCGCGTAGTTCGGCTTCAATAAGCTCTGTGTTTTCTTTTTTGCGTCTTAACGCGGTTATAACTTCTTCAGCTTCCGTTATTTTTCCACGCAGTTCGTAATATTCCCGTTCGGCTTCCTGCGTTGATTTCTCCAGGTCATCTTTTTGGGTATACATTTCAAGCAGGGTATCATCAGACAGGTCTGAATGCTGCAAATGTTGTTGGATAGCTGCCTTAACCTTCTCTAATTCGGCACCGTTAAGGCGTATACGGCCTTCCAGGCTTTCCAATTGTGTATCTTTATACTCAAGGTCTTTCACTAACCCTGCAACCTTATTTTGCTGCTGATGGAACCGGATGTTTTCCTGATTGTAAGCATTAGCATGCACTGTTACCGCTTCGTTCACTTCGTTAAAGGCAGCTTGCTTATCCAATAGCAATTCGCTTTGGGCTTGTTTGCGCTCTTTAAGCTCTATTAATAACGGTTGCAGGCCGGCCATTTCTTCTTTGATGCCGGCTATGCGTTTGGCTATATCATCTTTACGATTTAAACTGGTTTCTATAAAGGTTTCGTACTGCTCACGGCGGGTTTTAACCGTTATCAGTTCGGTAGTGAGGCGGTTAAGTTCTTCCTGTTTTTGTTTAACAAGCGCAGCCTTGCCAGCCGCCTTTAACTCGGCAGATTGTGCCTGTAACTCATTAGCACGTGTTTTTAACTCGAACAGGTCTACATCCAGCGCTTTTATTTCTTTAGCCAGGTTCTCTAAATTCTTGGCACGACCAATGCGTTTACCCTCAAACAGCCCCACAGAACCGCCCGCCATAGTATATTTTGATTTGCTGAACTTACCGCTCTGCGCCAATAAAACAACGCCGTCGGGTAATATGCTGTTATTCAATTCGGCCTCATCATTAACCAGGTAAACATTTTTTAGCAGGTGTTTACAAAGCGACTGGTATTTTTTCTCTACCTCTGTTACGTTCAAAGCAGGTATGCGGGTGCCATTAGCCCCTTCTTTAAATTGGATTACTTCGGCATCATCTGCATAGTTACTCAAAATAAAAAACTGCGCTCTACCGCGCGATGAACTGCTTAGCAGGTTTACAGCCTTTATAGCATCATCGTATGTATCAACCACATAATGGTTCATTAACGGCTCCAGGTAATTTTCTATAGCTACCCGGTATTGCTCCCTGCAAAACAACACATCACTAAATAGGGGTACATTCTTTACCCAATCGCTGTTGTTCTTTAAAAAACGTATAGATTCCGGGAAACCTTCCAGGTTATCAACCAAACTTTTGGTAAGGTTATACTCGTTTTGTTTAGCATCCAGCTTACGGCTCTCGGATGTTATTCTTTCTTTTAAAGTTGTAAGCTCTTCATCTGTAATAGCAATCTGCTCTTGCAAAGCGCTTTCACGCTCAACTTCCTGCTGCACTTCAGCTTCTAATTTTTCTGCCCGCTGCTCCAAATCGGCAACTACCTCGTTAAAGTGAGATAGTTCAACAGTTTTGTTAGTGGCATCATCCATATTGCGCTGAATTTCCTGTTCAAGCGCCTGCTCTTGTATTTGCAGGATATCGATATCCTTTTCGGCTTTATAAACCTGATTCTGTAAGCTGTTGTTGATGTTATTGAGTTCGTTTAGCTCATTGCGCGCAGCAGTTTGCTCTATACGTACGTCATCTGCCAGCGACTTTAGTTCAGCAACTTTCTGCGTAACAGCTTTCAGATTATCTTCTTCTTGCGCTTTTTCTTCAGATAAACGCTTAATGCTGTACAGCACATGGTCACGTTGTTTACGGTCGCGGTCAAGCTCCTCGCTTAATCTGCTTTCTTTATCCTGCTGAAATTTCAGCTGCTCGTTCTTTATTTTCTTCTCACTCTCGTATGCGCGGATCTTGCCAACAAACTCATTGGTTGCCTTTTGCTGTATAGACAGATTTTTCTCTTTGGTAACGCTTTCCAGCTTTTGCTTTTGTACATTGGCTTCCAGCGTATCCATTTGAGTGGTTATTCCGGTTTTTTCTTCGCGCTGTTTTAATTCTTGCCCTTCAATGTTGCTTAATGATTCGGCGAAAGACGCCAAACGGAAAGAGGCCAATTTAATACTAAGTGTTTTATACTCTTCTTTCAGCCGATAATAACGCTCAGTTTTTTTAGCCTGATTCTCCAGCATTTTCAGGTTCTTCTGGATCTCAAAGAGAAGGTCTTCTACACGTTCGAGATCGGCTTCTGTGTCTTTTAACTTGTTGAATGTTTGTTTTTTACGAAGTTTATATTTAGAAATACCTGATGCCTCTTCAAATAAATTACGGCGCGATCCTTCCTTGTTTGAAATGATCTCTTCGATCATTCGCAACTCAATTATGGCGTAAGAATCAGAGCCGACACCGGTATCTAAAAAGAGGTCGGTAATATCTTTTAGCCGGCATTGTACATCATTAAGTCGGTACTCGCTTTCGCCGCTGCGATAGAGCTTGCGGGTTAAAGTAACCTGCGAATATTCAGTAGGGAGGATGTTTTTGGTGTTGTCAAACGTAAGGGATACTTCGGCTAGGTTGGCGGCTTTACGGCTTTTGGTGCCGTTAAAGATCACGTTATCCATCTTCTCAGAGCGCAGCGCCCGGGTACTTTGCTCGCCCAATACCCAGCGGATGGCATCAACCACGTTAGATTTTCCGCAGCCATTCGGGCCAACAATGGCAGTTACGCCCTCGTTAAAATTAATGGTGATCTTATCGCCAAAACTTTTAAAACCCTTTATCTCTAATTGAGTAAGCTGCATTCTATAGGTAATTCCGCCTTAATGTTTTCCAGGCTTCAAATTACATCAAAAAAATGGTTAGGTAAAAATTTGGCGCTGATATTTGTTATTTTATCATAACCCCCGGCTTGTTAACAAGCGGTAGTTTAATAAAATTAGAGTCTACTATACTCTCGGGCAGGAAAATGAACTTTTTATCATAGATCTGGGTGCCTATGTAGTAGCTTACCCAATACTCATTATTCAGGCCAAACGTTGCTTCGTCAATAGGCTCTATTACCTTAAAAGCACCGCCCTCAACCAGCGGAAACATGTGGCGTAAAACAGAAGTTTTTACCTGTTCGCCATCTTTTTCGCCGTAGCCTTTTGATGTTATCAACACGTTTTCAATAGGCTGTTGCTTAAGATTGATGAGATAAACGTACCAGGTTTTTGCCTCAACGCTTTCACCCTCAAGCGCTACAGCTACCGCTATATCCGTTACTTCGTTATCGGGGAGGTCTTTTATCATCTGGTTGATTAAGTTGATTGGTTGATTAGGTGAATAGTTGTTTTTAACCATTCACTCAATCAACCTAATAAACCACTCACTTCTTTATTGGTTGATTATGCTAACTGGTTTAAGTGGTTGATTAAGTTGAAAGAGACAAACCACTCACCTAATAAACTCAATAAACCAATTACTTCTTCTTAGTAAACTTCTTTCCACCTTTTTTAGGAGCTTTGCTATCAGCGTCTGCAAGTGCCTTGCATTGTTCAAATGTTAAGGTAGTTGGATCTGTTACGTCCTTTGGGATCTTAACGTTTTGCTTGCCGAATTCAATGTATGGGCCCCATCTGCCGTTCAGAATCTTTACGGTCGGGTCCTCGTCAAACGACTTGATCAGCTTCTCGGCGTCTTTCTGGCGTTTGGCTAATATCAGCTCTATCGCTTGCTCCTCGGTAACATCATGTGGATCAATTTCTTTGGGCAACGATACAAAAGCGCTATTATGGCTTATGTATGGGCCGAAACGTCCGATAGCAACCTTCATTACCTTGCCTTCAAATTCGCCAACATTTTTGGGTAGTTTAAATAGCTCTAAGGCTTCTTCAAGTGATATCGTCTCTATGCTTTGCCCTGTACGCAAACTCGCGTAAAGTGGCTTATAATCTTTATTATCGTCGCTGGCATTCTCGCCCACCTGCACAAACGGGCCGTAACGACCGATACGTACAGATATCTTCTGCCCATTCTCAGGGTGCAGACCTAATTCACGTTCGCCGGTAGCTTTGTCTGCTGTTTGGATGGTATTTTCTACATCTTTATGGAAACCTTCGTAAAACACCGAAAGCATTTTTGTCCATTCTTCCAGTCCCTGGGCTATTTCGTCAAATTGCTTTTCAACTTTAGCGGTAAAGTTAAAATCAACAATGCCGTTAAAATGCTGCACCAAAAAGTCGTTTACTACAGCGCCAATATCAGTAGGAGAGAGCTTGCCTTTTTCGGCACCGGTAGTTTCGGTACGCTCATCTTTGCTGATGCTTTTATCCTTCAAAGTTAATACCCTGAATTTGCGTTGTTTACCCTCGCGTTCTTCTTTAACTACATAACCACGGTTTTGTATGGTAGAGATTGTAGGCGCGTAAGTAGACGGGCGACCAATACCCAACTCTTCCAACTTTTTAACCAAACTTGCCTCAGTATAGCGTGATGGCGGGCGGGAGAAGCGCTCCGTAGCCGTCATCTCCTGCAGTTCCAATAGCTGGCCTTTGGTTAAAGGTGGCAGCATGCTGTTGTCACCGTCGTCTTGCTGTGTATCTTCCTCGTCGTCGTTTGATTCCAGGTACACTTTCAAAAAGCCGTCAAACTTCATTACCTCGCCGTTGGCTACTAACTCATCCTTGCGGGTAGATATGCCAATTTTAGCCGTAGTTTTCTCAAATTGTGCCTCGCTCATTTGCGATGCTATGGCGCGTTTCCATATCAGTTCGTACAAACGCTGTTCAGAATTGTCGGCTTCAATTCTGTGATTATTAAAATAGGTAGGGCGTATGGCCTCGTGAGCTTCCTGCGCGCCGGCGCTTTTGGTTTTGTAGGTACGGCGGTTATAATATTTATCGCCGTAGGCGCTCATAATTTCCTGTGATGCAGCGTTTAAAGCTGTCTCAGATAAATTAACACTATCGGTACGCATATAGGTGATGTGCCCGGCTTCGTAAAGCCTTTGCGCCACCTGCATGGTGCGCGATACTGAATATCCCAATTTGCGGCTGGCCTCTTGCTGCAAAGTAGAAGTAGTAAAAGGTGCAGCCGGCGAACGTTTAGTTGGCCTTGTATCTAATGAGTTTACGTTGAATATCGCATCAACACAATCTGTTAAAAACTTTTCGGCATCATCCTGCTTGGCAAAGCGCTCGGCTAGTTCTGCTTTAAAGGCTTGCTTGCCTTTGCCAAATATGGCTACGATTTTAAAAGCAGCCTCTGAGCTAAATTTATTCACCTCGCGCTCCCGGTCAACGATCAGCCTTACAGCAACTGATTGTACACGACCGGCAGACAGGGATGGTTTTACCTTTTTCCACAATACCGGCGACAGCTCAAAACCCACCAATCTATCCAACACACGGCGTGCTTGTTGGGCGTTTACCAGGTTATAATTTATTTTACGCGGATTTTCAATAGCTGCTAAAATGGCAGGCTTGGTTATCTCATGAAAAACAATGCGTTTGGTAGTGGCCTCTTTTAAATTCAAAGTATCAAACAAATGCCATGATATGGCTTCTCCCTCGCGGTCCTCGTCCGATGCCAGCCAAACCATGTCGGCTTCCTTGGCTAATTTCTTTAATTCGCTTACTATCTGCTTTTTATCGGCAGGAACCTCATATTTCTGTTTAAAATTATTGGCTACATCAATGGCATCTTCAGACTTCACCAGATCGCGGATATGGCCGTAGCTAGACTTTACGGTAAAGTCTTTGCCCAGGTATCCTTCAATAGTTTTGGCCTTAGCCGGTGATTCTACTATGAGTAAATTTTTAGCCATTAAAACAGTATTTTCTGCAAATAAAACATAAAGAACCCGAAACGCAAGGAGAAAGTTGTAAAGTTTTAATGTTAAAAGGTTTCAAGGTTAAAAAATTGATAGCGAAAAGGTGAAAATTTTATAAAATTGAAATATAAAAACCGTTAACGTTAGTAACATTTCAACTTCCCTGCATTGAAACATTAAAACCTTTAAACTTTACAACCTTATAACACCAAATTACATTAAAAAACCGCCGCCTAAAAGGTCGTTACCTTCGTAAAAAACTGCCGATTGGCCCGGCGCCACGCCAGATACCATATGCGTAAAGTCTACCTTCATATGATCGCCCATTTGTACAATGTGGCTTTCGGCACCCGCATCCTTATAACGTATTTTGGTTACGGCTTCAAGAGGCTCGGTAATGTTAGCGTATTTTATCAGGTTAAGGTCTTTAACCCAGGCCTGTTTGCGGTGCAGTTCTTCTTCGGTACCTAAAACTACCGTGTTGGTATGCGGATCAATCCGGGTAACAAACATGGGGTGACCCAACGCAATGCCCAAACCACGGCGCTGCCCAATGGTGTAGAACGGATA
>Ga0247817_10000394_pt1 | contig 24914 bp, 23 predicted proteins | sample UWRJL212509R1_FD_178010 | JGI IMG/M metagenome (GOLD analysis project Ga0247817, IMG submission 178010) | Plant litter microbial communities from Arlington Agricultural Research Station in Wisconsin, United States - UWRJ-L212-509R-1 | ecosystem: Environmental > Terrestrial > Plant litter >...
ACTCGGCTCGCGGCGGCTGGGATCCGTACGAGGGCTGGAACGGCGCCCTGGGCTAGCGGTGTCGTTGGTTGAGTAGGCCGCCCGCGGCCGTATCGAAACCCCTCAGCTCGCCAGGTCTCGATGCACTCGCTGGCGCTCGCACTCAACCAGCGAGGTTGTCGTTGGTTGAGTAGGCCGCCCGCGGCCGTATCGAAACCCGCCTAGCCCGCGCGACAAGGGTTTCGATGCACTCGCTGGCGCTCGCACTCAACCAGCGAGGCTGTCGTTGGTTGAGTAGGCCCGCCAGGGCCGTATCGAAACCCGCCTAGCTCGCGCGACAAGGGTTTCGATACACTCGCTGGCGCTCGCACTCAACCAGCGAGGCTGTCGTTGGTTGAGTAGGCCGCCCGCGGCCGTATCGAAACCCGCCTAGCTCGCGGCCCTCACCCAGTACAGCGTCGTGTCCCCATACGCCTTGGCGCGCTCGAGCGTCAACCCAGCGGGCCACTCCGGCTCTGCCGACCGCGACGAGCGTTCGAGCACCAGCAGCGCATCCGGGGCGAGCCGCGCAACCAGCGCGACCAGTGAGAGCTCGAGCTCCGCGTTGCCGAGCTCGTAGGGCGGGTCGGAGAAGACGAGGTCGTACTCGCCCGGAGTTGACTCGAGAAAGGTCTGCACGGCTCGCGGCACAACCTCGATCGACAGCGGCTTGGGCGACTTGGCAGAGATGAGCGCGGCGTTCGAGCGGCAGACGCGCACGCCCTTTGGGCTGCTTTCTACGAGGGTGACTGACGCGGCGCCGCGACTGGCTGACTCCAGCCCGAGGGCGCCGGAGCCCGCGTAGAGGTCGAGTACGCGACATCCAACGATCGCATCTCGTGATTCGAGCGCAGAGAATATTGCCTCGCGGATGCGGTCGCTCGTGGGGCGGGTTCCGGTTGCGGGAACAGCGAGTCGAAGGGAACCGGCGAACCCGGCGATGATGCGTGTCACATCGCCAACCCTACAAGCGTGCGCCCTCGGCGGTTGAGCGGGAGCGCCAGCGACGCATCGAAACCAGATCCCACAAGCGCACGAGAGAATGGAGCCATGCCCGACCTTGAGTTTGAGACTGTTGACGGCCGCTCGCTCGATCTTGCGCGCGTGCTCGACCTGTACGGAGCCGTCGGGTGGACTGTCTACGCCAACGATCCGGGCACGCTCGCCCTGGCGCTCGCCGGTTCGACGAGCGTTGTCGTTGCCCGCGATGCCCAGTCGATCGTCGGTCTCGCGAGAGTCGTGAGCGATCGCGCGACGATCTGCTACCTGCAAGACGTGCTTGTGCACCCGTCTCGGCAGCGCGAGGGAATCGGCCGCGCTCTCGTCGAACTCGCCCTGCAGCCCTACGCGCACGTGCGCCAGAAGGTGCTGCTCACCGATGACGAGCCGGCGCAGAAGGCGTTTTACGAGTCGCTGGGTTATGCACAGGTCGAGGGAAACCTGCGGGCGTTCGCGCGGTTTGATGCCTAATCTCGGCTTCGCTCGATCTGGTTTCGACAAGCTCAACCACCGACAGGCGGGTACCCTCTAACAGTGACTTCTCCGCTCGACGTGAAGCTGGGCAACGCGCTCGGCGGGCGCACCGCTGCCGCGATCGAGAAGGGCCTCGGCCTGCACACTGTGGGCGACCTGCTGAGCCACTACCCGCGGCGCTACGCCCAGCGCGGTGTGCTCACGGCGCTCACCGATCTGCCGCTCGATGAGAACGTCACGATCGTTGCAGAGGTGCTCTCGACCGAGACTCGTTCGATGAAGGCCAAGAAGGGCTCGATTTTCGAGGTGCGCATCACCGACGGCACCGGAATTCTCGCCCTCACCTTCTTCAACCAGCCCTGGCGCGCAGATGAGCTGCGGCGCGGCGCGCGCGGCATTTTCTCGGGCAAGGTCGGCGACTACAAGGGAATGCGCCAGCTCGCGCACCCCGACTACGAACTTTTCAAGACCGACGAGATGGATGTCGCAGACGGCGCCGAGAAGGCGAAAAGCTGGGCCGAGCTGCCGATCCCCATCTACGCCGCGACCTCGACTGTTGCCAGCTGGCAGATCCAGAAGTCGATTGAGATTGTTCTCGATACGCTTCCGGTGCTCGACGATCCGGTGCCGGCCGAGGTTCGCACATCCCGGCGCTTGATGCCGTACGCGCGCGCACTCGAGCTGATCCACCGGCCCGTGACCGATGCCGACTGGAATGGCGCACGCAAGTCGCTGCGCTTTCAAGAGGCCTACGTACTGCAGGCCGCGCTACTGCGCGAGCGCGCCGTGCTCAGGGAAATCGCTGCGACACCGCGCATCCAGGGCGACCTGCTCGACAGCTTCGACGCGGCGCTGCCCTTCGCGCGCACCGGAGACCAGGAGCGCGTCGGTTTCGAGATCAGCCGCGACCTCGCCGAGGGCGTGCCGATGAACCGACTCGTGCAGGGAGAGGTCGGCTCTGGCAAGACGCTCGTTGCACTGCGCGCGATGCTCGCCGTCGCGGAGAGCGGCGGGCAGTCGGCACTTCTCGCCCCGACCGAGGTGCTCGCACACCAGCACTTTCGCTCGATCGTCAAGACGCTCGGTCCCCAGCTCACCGAAAAACTTCGGCCGACGATCCTGACCGGGCAACTGCCCGTCGCCGATAGGCGCAAGGCACTCCTCGGCATCGTCGCGGGAGCATCGCGCATTGTCATTGGCACCCACGCCCTTCTCGGCGACAAGGTCGAGTTCATCGATCTCGGGCTCGTCGTCGTCGACGAGCAGCACCGCTTCGGTGTCGAGCAGCGCGAGAGTCTTCGGCAGAAGGGCGCGACACCGCCGCACGTGCTTGTGCTCACGGCGACTCCGATTCCGCGCACGGTTGCGATGACCGTCTTCGGCGACCTCGACATCTCGACAATCGCAGAGCTGCCGAGTGGCCGTTCGCCCATCGTGACCCACGTTGTCTCGAACAGAGTTCTTTACGACCGCGCGTGGCAGCGCGCCGCGGAAGAGATCGCGAAGGGCCACCAGGTCTTCGTCGTCTGCCCCGCGATCGACGACGCACAGACCGAAGAGCCGCTTGAAGAAGTCGACGACACAAAACACAAGCCAGCAAGCGTCACCCAGACCCTCGTCGAGCTCGCTGCCAACCCCGCGCTCGCCGGCGCACGCATCGCTCCGCTACACGGGCGGATGTCGAGCGACGAGAAGGATGCAACGATGCAGGCCTTCGCAGCGGGCGAGATCGACATTCTCGTCGCGACGACGGTCATCGAGGTGGGCGTCGATGTGCCCAACGCGTCGACGATGATCATTCTCGACGCCGATCGCTTCGGCGTCTCGCAATTGCACCAGCTGCGCGGCCGGGTCGGCCGTGGCGGCGTGCCCGGGCTGTGTCTTATGGTGACGCGGGCGGAGCCAGAGACTCTCGCGCGCGAGAGGGTCGAGGCCGTTGCATCCACTCTCGATGGTTTTGAACTCGCGCAGAAAGACCTCGAACTGCGTCGCGAAGGCAACGTTCTCGGAACCGGGCAGTCGGGCGGGCGCTCGAGCCTGCGACTGCTGCGGGTTGTCAAAGACGGCGACCTCATCGCGGAGGCCCGTGAGCTCGCGTCGAAGGTGCTCGACGACGACCCCAAGCTCAACGATCACCCCGCGCTGCGCGAGGCCCTCGACCGTCGCCTCGACGAATCCGAGAAGGCGTTTCTCGCCAAGAACTAGCTGGGAACCGTGCGCGCGCCCAGCCCACTGCCATGAACGTGGCACAGGCTGTGGGTATGACTTCCCGAGTCCCGATCGCCATTCTTGTGTGCGTGGTCTTCGTGGTCGCCGGATGCAGCTCGGCACGACCGAGCGACAAATCGTCGATGCCAGACATCCAGCCCGTCGGAAGCATTGACCTTCCTGGTGAGCTCGATGGCGGTTGGGTGCCTCGCGATAACGACGATGATTCCGTGAAGGATGCCGAGAACATCTCCCGCGCATACGATCTCGTCGCGGCAGCGAGCGTCGTCTACACGCGCGGAGCGACCGAGGTGCGGGTTCGCGCCGTCGAGGCCCAGTCGCCGCGGTACTTCGCCCACCACTCTGACGCCGAGCACCACACAATTCTGTTCGGCGATGTCAGCTGCCTGCTCACTGCAGCCGCCGCCACCTGCATGCGCACCTCGACTGACCTGACACTGTGGATCGGCCCGCTCGACGGCCCCGCAGACGTCACGGCCGCTCTCGTCGAGTCGACCTGGCAAGCGCTCGGCGGCGGTGCGAGCGTCGAATGGCCGGTCGGAATGCGTGACGCGGTGATGCTCCCTCAGACCCTCGGCACCCTTACCGCGTACGTGAACACGCCGTCGATCGAACCGCTGGGCGTCGAAACCGCCGCAATTATCGATATGGATGTCGCGGCGCTCTCTGACGCGTTCGGGGGAGCGCCCGCTGCCGAACAGATCTACACCGATGAGGCTGGGCTTGTGACAGTTGTCGCGACGGCCGTGAGTTCGACAGCGCCCGACACTTACGTGCCCTACGTTGACCCGACACGGCTAGGCCTGCTTGCTGCGCCGCTCGAGCGCATCGAGACCGACAGCTCGGCGGCGTGCCTCGTTCGCAATTCTCCGGTCGCGGTCGAAGGCGACCCCGCAGCCCTCGACACCACTGTCGTGTGGTGCGAGCGCATCGGGGATGGGGTCACGGTACGCATCGATCAGGTTGACGGCGACATCGGCTCCGACATCCAAACCGTGCAGGATTTGACCGATGAGCTGTACGTCGCTGTGACCGGTTAGTCACGGAACGGTAACAAAGACCCTATACAGTGAGAGCTATGAGCAGGATCGCCGTAGTTCCTGGGTCGTTTGACCCCATCACGCTTGGCCACCTTGACGTTATCGAGAGGGCCGCAGGCCTCTTCGATCAACTGCACGTTCTTGTTGTGCACAACCCTGATAAATCTGCCCTTCTCCCCATCGCGCAACGCGTCTCGCTCATCGAGCAGGCGATTGTCGACGGTGGGCTTCCGTCGAATATCACTGTGACGAGTTGGAGCGTCGGCCTCCTCGTCGATTACTGCACGGATGTCGGAGCCAGCGTTCTCGTCAAGGGAATTCGCTCGCAGGTCGATGTCGCCTACGAGACGCCGATGGCAATCGTGAATCGCAATCTCGCGGGTGTCGAGACAGTTTTTCTTCTACCCAACCCCGCGCACGCTCACGTTTCGAGCTCGCTTGTGCGCCAGGTTTCGGCGCTCGGCGGCGATGTCGCGCCGTATGTGCCGAAAGTTGTCGCGGATTACCTTCAATCCCCCTAGGCTGGATTAGCTCATTGCGGAGTGGTTATCCGCGAGGGCAAGGGGGAAACACGCATGCTGGGGCCGATCAGATCTGTCACTATGCCTGCCATGCGCGCGTGGGTTGCGGCGAAGAATCGAGAATTCAGCCAGCACCCGACGCCGGCTGATTCCGGCCAGACTCTTATCGCTGGCCCCGACGCCGATCGCGTTCTCGTCTTCGGCTCCGGCCCGGCTGTTGGTTGGGGAGTGGATAGCCAGGATCTCGCGCTTCCGGGAAACCTCGGTCGCGTTCTCGCAGACCTGACGTCGCGTGGTGTTGTTGTCGACGTCGTCTCTGACCCAGAGTTGACTCTTGCCAAGGCACTGCCGAGGCTCGAAGAAATCAAGCTCTGGCGCTACGAGGCGATCGTCATTCTGTTCGGGCTCGGCGATGTTGTGAACGGCACGTCGAAGCGCGCCTGGGAGCGCGACCTTCGCGCAACGATCTCGTTTGTGCTCAGCAATGCGTCGCGCGATTCGTGCGTGTTCTTCGCCGGTCTGCAGCCTCGGCGCACGTCGTCGACCTACGACAACTGGTTCGGCGCGCTCGCGGCAAATCACATCCGAGCCTTGAACACGCAGACCGAGGAGATTTGCGCGTCGTTTGACCGCGTGCACTTTGTTGCGCTGTCGACCGACGTGCGGCGACCCGTCGACAACTATGACGCGTGGGGCACCGAGCTTGCCGACTCGTTGTTCGAAGCGATCGAGGATCACCGCATCGACCGTGGCGCGAAGCTCGCCTTCGAGGCCGTGTCAGAAGAGCAGCGTCAGAAGGCCGTCGACGACCTCGGAATTCTCGACACGCAGCCAGAAGATCGCTTCGACCGCATTGTCACGATGGCGCGACAGCTCTACGGCACGGATTCCGCGGTCTTCTCGATCATCGATCGTGAGCGTGAGTGGCACAAGTCGATGGCCGGCACCGATACCGTCGAGGTCGCTCGCAGCTCATCGTTCTGCAACGTGACGATCCGCCAGACCGGCGGCATGGTGATCGAGGATGCGACGGCCGACGAGCGCTTCTCCGACAACCCGGTCGTCACGGGTGACCCCGGGATCAGGTTCTACGCGGGTGTTCCGGTCGAGGGTCCGCAGGGGGAGCGCATCGGCGCCCTCTGCGTGTACGACCCCAAGCCGCGCACCGGCGAAGAGGTCGACGAGACGATGCTGCGCCAGCTCGCGCACCTCATCGAGGCGGAGCTGCGGGTCGCGCCAGCCCGCTAGCCCATCCGTTCCGTGCCCGGGCACCGCACGCTGGCCCGGGTTGCAACCCCTGCGACCGTGCGTAAACCCTGCCGCGATGGGCATTTCGCCGCGGGCTACCTGAGCCCCGCCACCATCCGCGCCGTGCTGACGAACGTCTCGCGAATGGTGTCGGGCCCGTCCAGATAGCCACCGACGAGCGCCGCATCGCGCAACAACACGAGCGCCCGCGCCTTCTCGGCGGCATCATCGCGACCCGCAGCGACCAGTGCCTGCTCGAGCGTCGCGGCGAACCAGTCGCGATGCGATTTCACGGTTGTACGCACGGAACTCGTCGCGTCGGGATACTCCGCGGCGGCATTGATGAACGGGCAGCCACGGGTGTGATTGCGGCCGACATCGTCGGCAATGCCCTGGATGATCGCCTCGAGCATTTCATCAGGGTCGGCAATCGATGTCGATGCCTGCTCGAAGAACGCGCGCAGCGCAGCATCCTCGGCCGCGAGGTACGCCGTCACGAGATCTTCTTTGCCCGGAAAGTGTCGGTAGAAAGTCGCGCGGGTCACCGAGGCATCGGCGACGATGCGGTCGACGCCCACCGAGTGAATGCCCTCGCGGTAAAAGAGCTCCGATGCTGTGGATAACAATCGTGCGCGCGGCTCAGATGTGCGAGGTTGTGCGGAATTGGAGGCCATAAAAAGATGATAGAACGATCTTTCTCTTTTTGCTTGACATCTTCCCAACCATGCGAGTAAGTTCTCAATCAGCAGAAAGAACGATCGTTCTTCCAAATCGGAGGAGCGGCACTCCGACAGAAGGAATGAAGAAATGACCACCACAGACAAGGCAACAATCGTTCTCATCCACGGACTCTGGATGACCCCCACGAGCTGGAACACCTGGGCAGACCGCTTCCGCGCCCAGGGTCATAACGTCGTCGTACCGGGATGGCCTGGCATTGATGACCGTTCGGTCGAAGACATCCGCCGCGACCCGTCAGCGCTCAAGGGAATCGGCATCAAGCAGATCGTCGACAACTACGAACGCATCATCCGCGCACTTCCCGGTTTCGCTGAGGGGCGCAAGCCCATTATCATGGGCCACTCGTTCGGCGGTCTGATGACGCAGATGCTCGCCGACCGCGGCCTCGGTTCCGCGTACGTCGGTGTCGCACCCGGACAGCCCGCAGGCATCACTACGCTTCCGTTCTCGACACTTCGCACGGGCTTCCCGATCCTCAGCAAGCCGTGGACGAAGACCGACGCAAGCCCGTTCTCGAAGGCGCACTTTCACTACACCTTCGGCAACGACGTGAGCCGCGCTGAGTCTGACAAGCTGTGGCAAGAATCCGCAGTCAACTCGTACAACCGGGTCTTCTTCGAGGGCGTAGCGGGAGCCTTCAACGAGAAGGGCGGCGTCTCGCACGTTGACTACAACCGCCCGGAGCGTGCACCTCTGCTTCTCATCGCGGGAAGTATCGACCACGTGGTTCCGCCGGCCATTGTTAGGGCGATCAACGCGAAGTACACCGGCCCTGCGCTCGTCGAGTACAAGGAATATGCCGGCCGCACCCACCGCCTGGTCAGCCAGAACGGCTGGGAAGAGATCGCCGACTACGCCCTCAGATGGGCAGTCGCGCACTCGACCGTCACCGCGTAGTCGCTGGCCGAACTCAACGAATGGCGCGCAACCCTCAGGGGACTGCGCGCCATCGCTGTTCAAGCCAGTCGGTGATTGAGCGTGTCGAAGTCAGATCGGCTGAAGTTCCGGCCACTGCAGCGTCTCGGGATAGATGACAATACCCTCGCCCTCGGGGCGACCGGTCTTGGGATCCACTCCCAAGCAGCGATAGATCTCGCCCCACAACGAGCTGAAGCCCCCAGAAGTCCGGCCGGTCAGGCATTCCATCGCGCCGTACGCCGCGATATCCGCTAACTGAATAATCTCGCGATCCCAAGAACTCTGGTTCGTGTCGATCCAGAGCGGCTTGTCGAGTATCAGCTCGTACTCTGCGCGGCGCTTTCCCTTTTGGTTCATCTTTCCCACGAATGCGAGAAGGTCACCAGAGTCAAAATGTCGTTCATGTTCCGCCTGCTGGTCAGCGACAAAGACGCCACCCTCGCCCTGAAACACATTCTGAAGTGTCAGAGCAACGCGCCGATAGAGAAATGCGTAAGCAGAATTGAGAGCATCCATTCCATTTGCTCCCACCAGTCGGCGTTTGTCGATGCAGATTGTGAAGATGATTGGTCGGTATCGGGCGAAGATGAGCCGCAAGTCATTCTCAAAATCAAGAATCTGAGCCTGTTCGGTGAACAACTCGTATCCGGAGGGCAGCGGTTGTGTGTCTGGCGAGATGAGATGAAAGCGCCGCTTTGACAACGCGATGTACCTACCTTTGATTTCAGTCTCGCCCCATGCGCCGTCAGTGGCTAGAGCACCAAAGTGCTTGAGCTTGACCCTCGTAATTTCCGCGGCGAGCGACTTTCGAGTCGAGTCTCGCGCGCCAACCGCGGCAAGCACGAAGTAGTCAGACGATCCGTGCGCCAGACGATCAGGATTCTGTGGATCAGCCTTAAGGGCGTGATGTCCCGACTCATCGACGTAAAAGATCAGCACGCGGCATCCATACCCCTGATTTTGGTGGTTGATCTAGACGAGTGCACGCCCCAGTGTCGGGGTGATAGCAGAATAGACACATGACCCTGAAACTCGGATACAAGGCATCAGCAGAGCAGTTTGACCCGCGCGAGCTTGTCGAGATCGCCGTCGCTGCAGAAGCACACGGCATGGAGAGCGTCGCGGTCAGCGACCACTTTCAGCCCTGGCGCCACGAGGGCGGTCACGCTCCGTTTTCCCTGGCTTGGATGTCGGCTGTCGGAGAACGTACGAGCACCATCACGATTGGCACCTCCGTGATGACACCGACTTTCCGTTACAACCCTGCGGTGCTCGCTCAGGCTTTCGCGACGATGGGCGTGCTGTACCCGGGCCGCATCTTCCTCGGGGTAGGAACCGGCGAGGCGCTCAATGAGATCGCAACAGGATTCCGCGGCGCTGGCGAGCAGGAGTGGCCCGAGTTCAAGGAGCGCTTCGCGCGGCTGCGCGAGGCGGTCGAGCTGATGCGCCAGCTCTGGACAGAGGATCGCGTCAACTACGAGGGTGAGTACTACTCGACGCACGATGCATCCATCTATGACCGCCCTGAGGCACCCATCCCCGTCTACGTCGCAGCCGGCGGACCCTTCGTCGCGCGCTACGCGGGCCGGGCGGGCGACGGCTTCATCTGCACATCGGGCAAGGGCATGGAGTTGTACACAGAGTCGCTCATTCCGGCCGTGAAGGAGGGTGCCGACAAGGTCGGACGTTCGTTCGACGACATCGACCGCATGATCGAGATCAAGCTCTCGTACGAGACGACACACGAAGCCGCTCTCGAGAACACTCGTTTCTGGGCGCCGCTCGCTCTCTCGAAGGAGCAGAAGCACGACATCACCGACCCGATCGAGATGGAGAAGGCCGCCGACGCGCTGCCGATCGAGCAGATCGCAAGCCGCTTCATCGTCGGCTCCGACCCCGATGAGGTCGTCGCGCAGGTCAAGCAGTACACGGATGCCGGCTTCAACCACCTCGTTTTCCACGGGCCGGGTGCAGACCAGCGCCGCTTCCTCGAGCTGTTCGAAAAGGATCTGGCGCCGCGCCTGCGCGCCCTGTAGCTCCGTCGGTCGTCGAGCCCGTCGAGATCGCGGCAAATTTGTGAGTTGCGCACGTTCGCGGTCGCGCCGAGGGTGCCGAACTCCCAATTTTCACCGCAGGCGAATGGCTGTCGCGCTAGCGCTCGAGCGCAGGCTCTAGTAGCGCAGCCCTCGTGTAAAAACCCGGGTCGTCGGGGCCGCACCCGGCTCCGCTTGAGACGACCGCGAGTAGGGCACCGTCGGCGAGAACTGGTCCGCCGCTGTCACCGGTGCACGTGTTGAGGTCGCCCGTGGGCACGGCGCACAGGTAGTCGTCGAGCGACCCGGCGGGTGTGCCGACACACTCGTTGGTCACCGCAAGTGCGACGGGTCGCGCGGTGCACGAGCCGAGTCCGCCGGGGGAGCGAGTGCCCCAGCCCCAGGCGACGGGGTCGGTCGTTGAGCTGGTGAAGGCAGTGGGTGAGACCGATGATGATGAGGCCAACCGCAGAAGCGCGATGTCTGCCGCGGTATCCAGCGGCTCGAACGCGGCCACGGCCAGGCGGTCGCCACCGATCGCAGCTGTGCTGCACAGGTTGTCGGCGCCGACGATGGCGTCGATCGAGGCGGGGGAACGATCCGTCAGGCAGTGTGCGGCGGTCGCGACGAGGTCGGGCGCGACAAGAACTCCTCCGCAGAAATGTGTGGATGCGACGTCGTCAGACGGCGCTGTGTGCGAGACGAGCGAGACGAGGGTCGGCGGCGGCGCAGGCGAAGAGCAGCCGGTGAGTGCGACAAGCATCAAAAGTAGGAGTGCCCATTTCATGGGGCGAGGGTAGAACCAACCGCCGACGCAACGCCCCCCCAACGCGGAAGGCCGCCGCCAAGGCGAACCTCGGCGACGGCCTTCGTGGGGGCGTCATGTGTATTCATGATCAGACTCAGCGCGGTGGAAGCGTGAGTCGCAGGCTGCGCTCGGCAGCCCGTTCGCGGTCCAGGCGAGCAAGGTTCTGCTCGTACTGGTGCGCGCGACGCTCGCGACTTTCGGCACGGTGGGTTCTGCGGCTCCAGGTGATGAGTGCCAGACCCAGGTGCAGGGCGACGCGGTCAACGAGACTGACGCGGCTGACGTGCTGCGGTTCGAGGGCGACCTCGAGTTGCGGCGGGTGTTCTTGTCGAGTTCTCGACAGTGTTGTATTCATGTGGGATTTGTCCTTAAAGACTGTCGCGCTGGGCGCAACGGAGAGCCGCTTGAGCGCGGCAAAACTGGCTGCGGAATGCCGAGATGGAGCACACCGCGAGAGGGTGGATGACCAGACACTGAAGAGAGTGCTGGTCGGGCTTCGATAGCGGCCACCGTCGAGATCGGTGGCGAGAGCTGTCAGCCGATCAGGCGGAGTGGGCGCGGTCGAAGCCGGCGGCAAATGGGAAGATTCCCATTGTTGTGAAGTCTGTCTTCGTAATCATCACGCACGGCTCCTTTCGTCTAGTTGGCGCGTCAACACCATATGGGAGGCCTCGCCGGGAGCGCAAGTATCCCGGGCGTGTCGCGCGAAAAAAGTTCGTCGCAGCACGCGGCGACGCCCGGCTGGGGCGACAGGCGAGGGCTGCGGTGGCTTCCATAAATCAACGTAACCACCAGCCACTGACATGATTGCACCGTGCCTGAAAACGAGAACGAAGACGGCTGGAGTGACGTCGCCGCCGAGTGGTCGCGACTCTGGGGGAGCGCCCCAGAACCCGTGTGGCGCGAGATCGAGGCGGCAGCAGGCATCCAATCGGGTGTGAAAATCTTGGACGTTGGATGCGGCGGAGGCGAGTTTCTCGTTCACGCCCGCGCACTGGGTGCCGAGGTGGCAGGCGTTGACCCGGCGGCGGGTATGCGCGCGATTGCCGAGGCTCGCGGGCTCGATGTTCGCGATGCTGGGGCCGAGGAGCTTCCGTGGCCCGATGCGACGTTCGATGTCGTTACTGCCATCAACGCGCTGCAGTTCGCCGACGACACTTTTGACGCCCTCGATGAAATGGCGCGCGTGCTCAAGCCCGGCGGACGCATCGTCATCGCGAACTGGGCCGAGCGTGCGCTCAGCGACCTCGATGCGATCGAGTTGGCGTTGAGCGACGATGAGCCCGAGCCCGATGGCGAGCTGCGCGTCGCGGGCGGGCTGGAGGCGCTTCTCGATGAGGCCGGGTTCACTCTCGTAAGCTCTGGCGTTACCGCCGCCCAGTGGTACGCCGTAGACGCTGACGAGCTCGTGCGCGCCGTGTTGCTCGGTGAAGACGAGAGCGTGATGACTGAGCTCGCACCGGTCGTGGTCGAAGCCGCAGCGCACCTCAGGCGCGGCGACGGCTACGAGCTGACCAATGCCTACCGCTGGGCTGTGGCGACTGCGCTCTGAACGGGGGTTAGCGCACCTCTTCGCGAATCCGTAGGATGCTCACATGATCCTGATATCCGCCGTGATTTTCGTAATGACGATCCTCGCGCTCGCCGACATCATTTCGGGCGGACCCGACAAGTTCAAGAACCTCGACAAGCTCACGTGGGTCTTCATCGTGATCATCATTCCGGTGATCGGAAGCATCCTCTGGCTCGTCGTCGGACGCGAGTGGGGCAGCGCGCCCGCGCAGTTCAGCAGCTTCGGCGACCCGCGTCGTGCAGAGGCCGCCGGCTTCACGCAGCCGCTCTCGACCGAGGCCGAACTCGCGGCCCTCGACCGCGAGATCGAGCGCGCCGAGAAGCAAGACCGCATCCGTCGCCTCGAGGCGTCGCTCGAAGAGAAGCGTCGCGCGCAGAGCTAGCCAGCCTCGTCGCCCCGGCGTACCGTTGCCCCATGGGCAAGCTCATCTACTCGGCGAACTGTTCGCTCGACGGCTACATCAACGACGCGGAGGGCAACTTCGACTGGAGCGTTCCCGACGAAGAGGTGCACCAGGCGATCAACGACCTGATGCGGCCGACGACCACGATGCTGTTGGGTCGCCGCATGTACGAGACGCTCGCCGTCTGGGAGACCTGGGATGTCTCAAACGAACCCCCGGTCATCGCCGACTTCCAGCGGATCTGGCTCGGTCTCGACAAGGTCGTCTATTCAACAACGCTGATGGATGTCGCGACCTCCCGCACCCGCATTGAACGAACGTTCGACGCCCCGGCGGTCGCTTCGTTTGTCCGCTCTAGTGCGGGCGACACGGTGATCGGCGGTCCGACGCTAGCGGCGCACGCTATTCGCGCGGGGCTCGTCGATGAGTTCCACGCGTTTGTCGCACCGGTCATCGTCGGAGGCGGAACGCACTGGCTGCCGGAGGGGTTGCGCGTCGACCTCACCTTGCGGGTCGTGGACAGATTCCAGAAAGGGTACGTGCAAGCCTCGCTCGCGAACTACTAATGGGTAACTGGCCCTACTTGCCTTGGAGATCTCGCATGAGTGCGAGCTACCAATGACTTGTGGGTTTCAAGGTTTCACTCATCGGCCGGAAGCGGAACTTCAGACGTCGAACAGCCACAACTACGGGGCGCTCGACTATCGAACCGGTCACGACGGCTTCCCCAGGGGGGAGCAGCGGAATCTGCTCGAAGGACACTTTGTCGAGGTACGGGACCAGCCGCTCGATTGCTTCAATGTCCTTCACGTTGACCAGTCTGTGGATGAAGTAGTTGTGTAGTTGTGAGAGAACCGTCGGGGAGATGTCCGAGGGCCGCTGACTTGAGACCAATAGGAACGCGCCGAACTTGCGCCCTTCTTTCACAATCGATTCAAATACGGAAAGTCTGTAGTCGCGCCACTGCTCGCTTTCATTGCTCGACTCCCGCGTGAGTACGTGGTGAGCTTCGTCAACGACTATTGCGAGATACAAGTTCGGGTTACTACGTCGCGACTTCAAATGACTATCGAATGCGAAACGAGCAACAAGAACTCCGATCACGCGCTGCATATCAGCGCTCAGCTTGTCCATTGCGACAACGGTGATCGGAGGGCCGGGCGTAGGTGCGGCAAACTCTATGACGGCGTCGAGATCGTCGATTCGCGTTTCGAGCCGCTTCAAAAGTGGGGAGAGGAACTCCCTATTCGCATATCCACGAGCTACCTCGATGTGGAACTGCAGAATTATTCGCAGCATGACGAGCTTCACACTTGAGAGCTCGCTCGGGTCAAGAATCGGAATATCTGCAATTCCCTCGATCCAGACTTCAAATTCGCTTTGATCGGCAAATATCCGACCTACGCCCGGAGGGACGGCGTAAAAAGTCTGGGTCGTCGTGTTGAGTATTAGGAAGGATCGGAGAGACTCAATTGCGTCCTCCAGCGCGCTGTCAGATGTTTCGAAAACGGTCTGCAAGCTCTCCAAGAATGCGACTGGGCTGTTCCTTTCGATCGACGAGTTGTATTCGCGCGTCATGTCAAGAAGTGTCTGGACCACGAGTCGTTGCAGACCGCCGAGTTCTTGCAAGGCGGAGTCGATCCTTCGATTCTTGAACGCACGCCGAATTAGCGGAAGCTGAGTCTTCGGCGTTGCTTCGAGCAGCACAGCCCAAAGTTCCGCATCAAGCATTGCGCTTAGAGGTAGAGGAACGCGCGGGAAGTCGGAGTTGGCGTTTCCGAGATCTATGTCTCGCTTCACTCTCGAATCGGCTGAGATCGGATATCGCTCCAACTCCGGTCTGCTCAGGTACTCGCCATTGAAGTCGAGCACCAGGAAGGACGCGTTCCGTCGGAATCCCCGAGACCGACCATATTTTTTTGCGACTGACGCAAGGAGAAACGCCAGCGTATTCGACTTGCCGCTGCCAGTATTTCCGAAGATCCCAACGTGGCTGGCAAGCAAGCGGTCGGAGGAGACCAGCAAAGTTTGACTTTGGTCTTCCGCGAAAGTCCCGATGGGCATGGAGACTTCATCGCTCCCCACAAACGCAAACAGACGATCTACCTGTCTGGGCGCGAGCAAGTAGGCAACGTTGGAAATGAGCGGGAGTTCGTTCACTCCGCCGAAAAAGCTTCCGTCCCGGCCGAACTTGCCAATCACCGCGAGAGTAAGGAATCGGTTCAAGCCGTCGGAGTCATCGGGAAGCTTCGTCCCGCGTTTCGTCTCCGTCATGAATTCGCCTTCGACTCGGCCGACGATCTCCATCGGTCCTTTGAGGATCCGAACAAAGGTTCCGACGGCCACGCCCTTTATCAGCTCACCCCTGAACGACGCGTAAGCAGAATTCTTGTTTTCGTCAACTTGAACTCGGACGGATCTGCCGACCACCTCTACGACACGCCCGATACGAAGCGCATCTTGCAACTCGACTTCGGCTCGGAAGTCGAATGTCACGACGTCGATCCAACTGTCACGTTCGGCTGCAGAACCAGCCTCGTGAAGTTAGTGACGTCCCATGGATATACCTTTTCTACGCCACGGACTTTTCGCGTGGTTGGCGCGACAACTCTCACGTTCCTATTTCTTCGTATCTCAGGCGACAGCAAGGCTCGTAGTCGCGTCTCCGCAGCCGCATCGTAAGCAAAGATATAAACGCTCAGCGTTGGATTGGTGTCGAGTCCGCGAATTATCAAATCTCGGATGTGCACATCCTCGAACGAGAATCCCAGCACGAACATCGAACTGTTCGTGCGCTCCAATTCGTTCGAAAGTATCCGGAGTTGGTCGTAGTAAGCCTGCTCAAGCACGGTCGAAGAATACTTGGCTGAACTCGGGTTCACGATCGCGAGTTGGTCGTACGCGACGTCGAAGTCTTCGTGCGAAGCCGGGGTCCAACGAGCAATCTCGGCCTCAAGATCCGCGACACTCTTGCCAGAAATTCCACCTGCGAACCGGCTTATCGGATTGGCGTCCAAGACGGATTGAATGCTTCGAATCGTGGACATGTCACCGTCGAATTCGAGCCCAGTTAAAGCTCGTTTCCAAGTTATCGAACCGTGGAGTTTGTGCAAATCTACGGTGGGCGACTCTCTGCTCGTTGCATAGTGAAGCGACCGCATGTACCGAACTGTTCCATAGTTCCCGATGTCAAACTGCGGCTTCAAGCGTCCAGCGAATCCGTCCTCGTAGTCGAGTCCCACCTTCTCGAGGGCCAGCTCAGAAATCGGGTCGTAGTTCGTTGTGAAAACGCGCGCCCTCATCCCTTCCGTGGCTGAGTCGCGACGAAACAACAGCCCCTGAAGCGTGCGGTAGAAGTAGGTCATCGCTTCTAGAGATAAGCGCGCGTCGCGAGGAATCGGCGAGATGAGAAGCCTGAGACTCGGTGCGATCGATTCCGCAAAAAATTCATGTCTCAGTACTCTGGCGGCCTCAGATCCAGCTGCTTCAGCTTGATCTAGGAGGCTTTCGATATTGCCGAGCGTGCCAAGCAGGGGCCTGGACACTCCTGATCCGAGAAGGAATGTCACGTTCGTGCTTGAGATGCGATTTCCGACTTGCGCGGAGAGTGCGCTCACTTAGTCTCCTCTGGCTTCACGTAGTGCCTGAAGAGTAGCGCCCTACTGAACTGGTCAGCGGTACGCCATCCAGCGAAAGCGCCACAATAGACACATGCCCATCCCCACCTCGGCCGGCCACCCGCACATCGGCTACGCCGCAATGCTGGAGCGCTTCCACCCGACTGAAGCGATCGAGCTGGCGCAGCTGGCAGAAGTAAACGGCTTCACCGGCGTTATGGCCGCAGACCACTTCCAGCCGTGGGTTCCAGCGCAGGGCCAGGCATCCTTCGTCTGGAACGTGTTGTCAGCTCTGGGCCAGGTCACAACCGGGGACCTCGGCACCGGCGTCACCGCCCCGACTTTCCGCTGGCACCCGGCGATGGTCGCCCAGGCCTCAGCAACCCTCGCAGCGATGTATCCCGCACGCCACTGGCTCGGACTCGGCAGCGGCGAAGCCATCAACGAACACGTCGTCGCGCAGTACTGGCCCGACGCCCCCGAGCGCATCAACCGCATGTTCGAGGCCGTCGATGTGATCAAAAAACTCTTCGCGAGCGGCCTCGCCAACCGCGACGTCAAGCATGACGGACAGTTCTACAAGCTCGAATCCACCCGCCTCTGGACGATGCCCGAAACGGCTCCCGAGATTCTCATCGCGACCGCCGGGCCCGTCACCGCGAAGCGCGCCGGGCGCACCGTCGACGGACTCATCACCGAAGGCGCCCCGCTCGACAAGATCGCCCCGCTGCTGCAGCGCTTCGCCGAGGGAGCGCGCGAGGTCGGCCGCGACGCGAGCACGATGCCCAAGGTTCTGCGCCTGCACCTGAGCTGGGCCGCCACCGACGAAGAGGCAATGAAAAACGCCCTGCACGAGTGGCCGAACGGCGGTATGAGGTTCTCGAAAAGCGACATCCGATCGCCGTATGAGCTCGAGCAGATCGCGCGACTCGTGCGTCCCGATGACTTTGCTGGTCGGATGCTTGTGTCGAGCGATACGGACGCGCACCGTGCCAGCATCCAGAGTTTTCTCGACCTCGGATTCGATCGCATCTATCTGCACAACGTGGGGCGCAATCAGAAGGAGTGGCTCGAAGTGTTTGGGCGCGACGTGCTGCCGAAGTTGGTGCGCTGATGTTGAGCGTGTGGGGGCTTGAGGGGATTCCCGAGGTCACGGCGGGCGATGATGTTGCGGAGTTGATCTCGGCTTCGCTCGATGTGGTTTCGACAAGCTCAACCACCGCCTTGGTTGACGGCGACATTTTGGCCATCACCTCGAAGATCGTCAGCAAGGCGGAGGGGCGCAGCATCCGCGCGGACGACCGTGAAGACGCCATCACTAGCCAGACCGTGCGGCTCGTCGCCTCGCGCAAGCATCCGGGCGGCATCACCCGCATCGTCGAAAACCCGCTCGGGCTCGTGCTTGCGGCAGCCGGCGTCGACGCGAGCAACACCCCCGACGGCACAGTGCTGCTGCTTCCCGTCGACCCCGACGCGAGCGCTCGCGCCATCGCCCAGAAGCTGCGCGACCGCTACGGCGTCACGATCGGCGTCATCATCACCGACACCCTCGGACGCCCTTGGCGCACCGGCCAAACCGACGTCGCCATCGGCGCCGCAGGTGTGCGCGTGCTCGACGACCTGCGCGGATCAACCGATGCAAACGGCAAGCGATTGGATGTCACGGCCCCCGCCGTCGCCGACGAGATCGCCGCCGCCGCCGACCTCGTCAAAGGTAAGGCGAGTGGCGTGCCCGTCGCGGTTGTGCGCGGCCTAGGGCATCTTGTCGCCGATCTCGACGAGCCGGGAGCGCGTGCCCTCGTGCGCCCGAGCGAGGACGACATGTTCCGCCTGGGAAGCGCGGAGGCCTACGCCGAGGGCTTCGAGGCCGGTAAGAACGAGCGGCCTGTTTAACTGGAGCCTGCGCAAAGGGACGCGGTCGCCCCGGCGTCCTGAAAAACGGGAGTGCCCGCAAGGGGCGGCAGGTCGCAGCGCGGGCCGGCGGCGAAGCGAAACAGCAGCCGCGACATCCACCCCCATAAGACACCGCAAATTTCCAGTGAGGATTCCGCAGGGGTCTGACAGACTGACGAAGTGAACAGTTTCGGGCAAGACGTCGACGTCAACCTCATGCCAGCGGGCGCCACAATGCCGATGGACGAGTTCTACCGCTCGAGCGTTGCGATAGTCACGGCGATCGAAACCGTCATTGATGGCAAGCGCAACGCGGTACTGATGGCACTCACCGTGCTGCTCGCCGAAGGGCACCTGCTCATCGAAGACGTTCCGGGTGTCGGCAAGACGATGCTCGCCAGGGCTCTCGCGCAGAGCGTCGGGTCATCGGTGTCGCGCATCCAATTCACGCCCGACCTGCTGCCCGCCGACATCACCGGTGTCTCGGTCTACAACCAGAACGACCACGAGTTTGAGTTCAAACCCGGGCCGATCTTTGCCAACATCGTCATCGGCGACGAGATTAACCGCGCGAGCCCCAAGACCCAGAGTGCCCTGCTCGAGAGCATGGAAGAGCACCAGGTCACCGTCGACTCCAACACCTACGACCTCGCGACTCCTTTCACCGTAATCGCGACGCAGAACCCGATCGAGATGGAAGGCACCTACGCTCTTCCCGAAGCGCAGCGCGACCGTTTTATGATCCGCATGTCGATGGGCTACCCCGACGTCAACGCAGAGCTCAAGATGCTGCGCGACCGCGCGCGCTCCAAGCCGCTCGACGCGGTGCGAGCCGTCGTGAGTAACGTCGACCTGCTGCGCATGATCGCGACGGCACAGGCCGTTCACACGAGCGAATCGATCGAGCGCTACGCCGTCGCCATCGCCCACGCGACCCGCAACGACCGCGGACTTCGCCTCGGGGCGAGCCCGCGTGCCGTGCTGCAGCTCATCCGCGCATCGAAAGCCCGCGCGGCCCTCGACGGACGCAGCCACGTGCTGCCCGATGACATCAAGGCCCTCGCAGTTCCCGTGCTCGCCCACCGGCTCATCTCGGCAAGCAGGGTCGCAACATCCGGACGCACAACACCCGAGACCGTGCAAGAGATCATCACGCGCATCGTCAGCGAAACGCCTGTGCCGCTGGAGTCGGCCGGAACGGTCTGACCCTGTGGCGCGCGACACAGACGCCCGGCAAAAGCCGCGCAGAACGACAGTGAGTTCGCGTGGTCGTGCCTTCGTAGTGTTCGGAATCATCCTGCTCGTCGTCGCCTTTGGCACCGGCAACCGAATCATGCTGCTCACCGCGCTGCTGCTCGCGGCGATGCTCATCATCGCGACAATCGTTGTGCGAGTTCGGCGGCTCAAAATCGGCGCGCAGCGAACGTTCCGCCCCGCAACCGTCGAGGTTGGCGGCACGGCGGAAGTGACACTGCTCGTGAGCAACCTCGCCTCACGCCGCAGCCCCGCCGCCTTCTGGCGCGACACACTGCCCTGGGCACCCGGGTACACGGTCGACAGCGTGCTGGCCCCGCTCGACGGAAAACGCGCCCGACAGACATCCAAAAGCATCGTCAAGCTCGAGTACGAAGTGCATCCAAACCGGCGCGGACTCTTCGAGATTGGCCCGCTCTCGATCGAGAGCGGCGACCCGTTCGGGCTCGTCGTCGGCTCTGTCGACCTGCGCGAAACCCACACTCTCGTTGTGACGCCGCGGGTGTACGACCTGCCCGGTGCAGGGCTCATGCTCGACGCCGGATCCGGATCGAGCACCGTCACCCAGCGCTCGTCGAACGGCAGCGAAGACGACCTGATGACGCGCGAGTACCGCCGCGGCGACGCGCTGCGGCGGGTGCACTGGCGCGCGTCGGCCCGGCACGGCGAGCTGATGGTGCGGCAGGAAGAGCCGCGCTCCCGCCCCGAGACCCGCATCATCATCGACACGCGCGTCGACGGCTACGACAGCGGATTTCCGTTCGGCCTCTCGGCCGACGATCAGGGCGCAGAGAGTGCAACCTTCGAGTGGATCGTCTCGTTCGTCGCCTCCGTCGGCGAGCACCTGCACAACGCCGGCTACGTCGTCACGGTGCTCGAAACGGCGGGCTCGGTCATCGAGCAACCCGGCTCAAACAGAGGGGTGGATGCCGCGGCCGACCCTTTTCTCGAGAGCCTCGCCGCGCTGCGACTGGTGCGCGATCTCGAAGACCTGCATGCGGAATCGCCAAGCGTGCAGCGATCCGAGGCAACCCTCGCGCCCGTGTTTGCCGTGCTCGCGAGCCCGAGCGAGACAACCCTCGAGTGGGTGCTGCACCAGCGCCGTCCGTATGAAGTCGGCACCGCGATCGTCGTCGACTGCACCGACGAACTCGCCGAGCGCATCGACGCGGCCGGCTGGAACCTCGTGCGGGTGACCGACCTGACTACGATCAGCGAGGCATGGGCTCTCGCGATGGCGGTGATCTCCCGTGGCTGAACGAGCGCGCAGGGTCAGGGGCGACGCGACAACGTGGCCGCTCAGCATCGTGATTCTTGTCACCCTCGGCATCACCGCCGCGAGCATCGGCAGCCTGATCGATGACTCCTGGTGGTGGTTTGTCGCGATGGGCGCCGCAGTGATCGTCACGGGCGCGATGGCGGCAATACGGATTCTCTTGCGCGGCAGGGGCTGGCCGCTGTTGGCGGGGGTCGTCACACTCGTCGGAACGTTGTGCTTGTTCTTCGCGACATCCACATCGATTCTTGGAATCATTCCGACGCCCGACACGATCAAGCGCCTGAGCGAACTTGCCCTCGAGGGGGAGCGCTCGATTGCCGTGCAAGAGACGCCCGCGATCGTGACGCCCGGCATCCTTATGCTGCTCACGGGCGGGGTTGCTCTCGTCGCGATTCTTCTCGATTTGTTTGCCGTGACCCTGCGACGACCAGCGCTCGCGGGGCTCGTGCTGCTCGGGGTTGTGCTGATTCCGACGTTCATCGACCCCGACCTTGGCGACACCTTCTGGTTTGTGCTCGTTGGGGCGGCCTGGCTGTTTCTCATTCACGCCGGGTCACCGTATTTCGAACCGCGTGCGGCCGTCGCGATTGGCGCCGCGAGCATCGTGACGGCGATCGTCGTGCAGCTCGTTGTGTTGCCTTCGCCGCCAGAGGCTCAGCGCGCGAACGAGGGCGATCTCGGCTACACGACGGGGCTGAATCCGCTGCTCACTCTCGGCGAGAACCTGAGGCGCGACGACCCGGTTGTCGCGATGCGTTACATCACGAGCTCTGAGACCAACGAGTACTTCACGTTCTCGGTGCTCGACGTGTTCGACGAAGACGGCTGGAGCCCAGGCGCCCTCTCGGCCGACGAGCCGACCGATCTTGCAAACATCGCCCCGGCCCCCGGGCTTGACTCGGAGATCGCGACGCTGAGCATCACTGCCTCGGTGTCGATCGGTCAGGTCGGCGGGCGCTGGATTCCCGTGCCGTACGCGCCAACACGCATCCGCGGCCTCGAGGGTAACTGGGTCTGGCAGCGTGACAACCTCGGAATCCGTTCGCCTTCCGCCTCGATGCAGGGGCAGAAGTATGAGGCCGACCTCGAGATCGCCGTGCCGACCGCGGCGCAATTGCGAGCGAGTGGCCTCGATTCGTCTCCGTCGGTCGCGGAGTACACAGAGGTGCCCGAGGATCTGCCCGAGATCATTCGCGAGCGCGCGCTTGAGGTCGCGGGCGACGAAGACACCAACTACGACAAAGCTGTCGCGCTGCAGGACTACTTTCGTGACGGCGCGTTCGAGTACTCAGAAAGCGCCCCGGTCGAAGAGGACTACGACGGTGACGATGCCGACATCATCGCAGTCTTTCTCGACGAGAAGTCGGGCTACTGCGTGCACTTCTCGTCGAGCATGGCCCTGATGGCGCGCACGCTGGGAATTCCCGCGCGCGTCTCTGTCGGGTTCACGCCGGGGGAGTTGCGCGACGGCAAAGACGGCCCCGAGTACGTCATCACAACCGACAACCTTCACGCCTGGCCGGAGCTCTACTTCGACGACATCGGCTGGGTGCGTTTCGAGCCGACACCCGGTACCGGTAACGTTCCGGTCTTCGCGGGCCCGCTCGACCCGTCGAGCGACCCGGAGCCCGAGCAGCCCGACGACGAGCCAACCGAACAGCCGACCGGCTCTCCCATCGCGCCGACTGCAACCCCGACACCGACACCGACGCCTGGCTCAGCTGGCGAGGCACCCGTCGAGTCGGCGAACACGTCGCTCTGGGTGGGGCTCATACTCGGTGTTCTGCTCATTGTGTTCGTACCGTTCTTGCCGGCGATCGTTCGCGCCGCACGTCGACGCTCGCGGTTCGCTGCCGTGTCGCGCAGCGGGGATGCCTTCGCCGCCTGGCGGGAGATTGTCGACACGGCAGTCGACCTGCGCGTGCCTGAGGTGTCGAACCGCACACCGCGCGAACTCGAAGACAGCCTCGTGGCCTCGGCCGCGCTCGGACGGTTGCGCGCCGCCGTCGAGGATTCGGCGTACGGATCGACCACCGGCGTCGCGACCCGCGACGACCTGCGGCAGGCGCTCGCGGCGCAGCGTGCGGCGGCCTCACGGTGGACGCGTCTTCGGGCACGGTTTGCGCCGGCGTCGTTGTTCGCCCGCGCTCCCCTGTCGTTGGTTGAGTAGGCCGCTCGCGGCCGTATCGAAACCCGGTTGGGCCTCGAAACTCGGCCTCGTTCGCCGCACCGGGTTTCGATGCGCCCGCTGGGTTTCGATACGCTCGCTGGCGCTCGCTACTCAACCAACGACTGCTCATCGGCGACTACATTCGGAACCCGTAGCTGTCAGCGCAGACTCCTGTTTCTCAGGACGCAGGATCGAACGTCCTGAGAAATGGGAGCACGCCGGAAGAAGGTTTCCTTGCCGCACGCTCCGGTTAAACAGGCCAAATATGTGTGGCCTGTTTAACCGGAGTGTGCGCGGGAGGAGGCAGGTCTTGACGCGTCCATAGTCGTTGGTTGAGTAAGCCCGCCAGGGCTGTATCGAAACCTCGGTGCCGCGGGGGTTTCGATACGGCCGCGAGCGGCCTACTCAACCAACGACACGAGCGGCCTACTCAGCCAGTTACAGGGCCGGCCGGCGGGCTGAACGCTATTACCGGGCGGCCCGTCACGGGGTGCTCGAGCAGGGACGCATCCACCCCGTACACCTCGCGGATGAGCGCGGGAGTCAGCGTCGCATCCATTCGTCCTGCAGCGACAACGCGTCCGCTCGACATGACGATGACCGAATCGCACCATGCCGCAGCGAGGGTCAGATCGTGCAGCGCGGCGAGCACGGTCGTGCCGCTGGCTGCGACACTCGAGAGCAGTCCGAGAGTCGACAGCTGGGCCGAGATGTCGAGGTGGTTGGTCGGCTCGTCGAGCAGCAGCAGCGACGGTTGCTGAGCGATGGCCTTCGCCAGCAGCACGCGCTGGCGTTCTCCGCCCGACAGGGTCGTGAAGTCGCGGCGCGCAAGGTCGGAGATGCCCACCTTCGCGATCGCCTGGTGCACGAGGGCGGTGGATGTCGCATCCGGAGCCTGCCACATCGACAGGTACGGCGACCGACCCAGTGCCACGACCGCTTCGACAGTGAGCGGAAGCTCGGTTGCGGCATCCTGCTCGACGAGAGCGACGAGTTGTGCGCGCTCGCGCCGCTTGAGCGCGAAGAGGTCGGCATCATTGAAGCTCACGCCGCCCGACTCGGGCTTCTCGACCGCAGCGAGCGCGCGCAGCAGGGTGCTCTTGCCTGCACCGTTTGGTCCGATGAGTGCCGTCAGCGAGCCCGGTGCGACGCTGCAGTCCACCCCGTCGACGAGCAGCTTGCCGTCGGCACGGATGACGATGTTGCGAGCGGCGAGACCATTGGAGCCGGGCCCAACCGAACCGGTCCCCGTCACGCGTCGGCCTTTCGTCGCGCGAGCAGCAGTGCAAACACCGGGGCACCGATGAGCGCGGTCACGATACCGACAGGCAGCTCGCGCGGGTCGAAGAGAGTGCGCGCGATCGTGTCGGCCCAGACGAGAAAGATTGCCCCGACGAGAGCCGAGAGCGGTAGTAGCGCGCGATGCCCCGGCCCGATGATGAGACGCACCGCGTGCGGGAGGATGAGGCCGACAAACCCGATCGATCCGCTGACGGAGACCATCGCGCCCGTAAGCAGCGCGGTCGCCGCGAGCAGTGTCCAGCGGGTGCCCTGCACGTTTACTCCGAGCGCCGCGGCCGAGGTGTCGCCGAACGCGAACGAGTCGAGAAGGCGACCCGTCGCCATGACCGGAATACCGATGACGATGATCGCCGTGCCCGCGATCGCAACGGCGGGCCAGCGTGCTCCGCTCAGT
>Ga0247817_10000395_pt1 | contig 24903 bp, 19 predicted proteins | sample UWRJL212509R1_FD_178010 | JGI IMG/M metagenome (GOLD analysis project Ga0247817, IMG submission 178010) | Plant litter microbial communities from Arlington Agricultural Research Station in Wisconsin, United States - UWRJ-L212-509R-1 | ecosystem: Environmental > Terrestrial > Plant litter >...
GTTATTGAGGTATTAAACCGCTATTAAAATTATAAAACAATACTTTGAATTCATTACATGTTGTGTATTAGTAGTTTATAGGATTGCCAGTTAAAGCTTATGCTATTCGTGAAATATGATCAAAAAAAATGGAATGTTTGCGAGATGATTTTTTAGTGTTTAGTCATTTTGGTCAAGACATAACCTTAATTATATAATTTCCCCTTTGAATGATATAAGTAAGGGAACAAATCATTGTAGACATTTGTATAAAATAGAAGTAATTATTTTAGGCATCCTACAATTCTAAAAACAGATTGAATTTTTAAAAATTATATATAAATCAAAAACGAAATGGATATCAGAAATACTAAAAAACGCATCGCAATTTTAGGAGGAGGTCCAAGCGGACTTTTTGTTTATAAAAGATTGGTAGAGTCTGGCTCTAATGATTTTGAGGTCACTATTTTTGAGAGAAAAAAAGAGCTTGGTTCCGGAATGCCTTACAGCGTTGAAGGTTCTAATGTAGAGCACATTACGAATGTATCGGATAATGAAGTGCCGCATATAGCATCGACAATGTCGGAATGGATATATAGCGCCCCTGCGGACTTACTGCAAACATTTAATATTAAACCGGATGAATTTAACGAATATAAAGTCGTGCCGAGACTTTTGTTCGGAAGTTATCTTAGTGCACAGTTCGACATTTTAATCAAAACAGGAATGGAAGCTAATATTAGCACCACCGTACATTTTGAAACTACAGTTACTGATGTTAGTTATGATATAACAAAGGAAGCGGTAAAAGTTGAAACTACAAATGGGGATATACATGAATTTAACTATGCTGTTATCTGCACCGGTCACAACTGGCCAATTCGATATGAAGGTAAAGTTGCAGGCTATTATGATGCACCATATCCGCCTGTAAAACTGGCAAAGCATTTTAACCATCCGATTGCGGTAAAAGGTTCTTCTTTAACTGCTATTGATGCGATAAGAACCCTGGCAAGAAACAACGGTTTGTTTGAAAAAGGAGCTGATGATACTTTACATTTTAAATTAAATCCGGAAAGTGCTGATTTTAGGATAATGATGCATTCCAGAAGCGGTATGCTTCCCGCGGTTCGTTTTCACTTAGAAGATTCGCATCTTTCTAATAGCTCTTTATTGGTTAAGGAAGAAATTGAGCAGCACAGAAAAAGTAATAATGGATTTTTATCGCTTGATTTTATTTTTGAAAAGGATTTCAAAGCAATATTTAGAGAGAAAGATCCGGAATTTTATCAACGAATTAAAGATTTTTCAATTGAAGATTTTGTCACTGATATGATGGAACTGCGAGAACGACTTGATCCTTTTCAGCTTCTGAAAGCCGAATATGTACAGGCCGAGAAATCTATTAAAAGACAAGAATCAATTTACTGGAAAGAAATGCTGGCTGTTTTAAGTTTTGCAATGAATCATCCCGCTAAATATTTTTCGGCAGAAGATATGCAGCGGCTTCAAAAAGTGTTAATGCCTCTTATTTCAATAGTTATAGCATTTGTTCCCCAGAAATCATGCGAAGAATTACTGGCTCTTCACCAAGCTGGTGTATTAGACTTGGTTCCAGTTGGTGATGATAGTACGGTTGAACCGCAGCATGGAGGAGGAATTTTATACAATTTTAAAGATAGTGACAGTAATGATCGTTCAGACTACTATAAAACATTTGTAGATTGTGTTGGACAGCCGCATTTATCCTATGAGGATTTCCCGTTCAAGAGTTTGCTGAATCATAAAGCGATTAGTCCGGCGCGTTTAAAATTTAAAACAGCTGAGGCAGGACAAACTGCACTTACAGCAGATCCTGATAAAGTGGATCAAGATGAGCACGGAGACTTTTTTCTTAAAGTATCAGGAATAGCTATAAACGATAATTTTCAAATTATAGACCAATATGGCGCTTACAATAAAAATTTATACATCATGGCTGTACCTTATATTGGCGGTTTAAATCCCGATTACTCTGGTCTGGATTTTTGCGAAGCAGCTTCTCTGTTAATAGTAAAAGATATTTTAGGAACTTCTAGTTTGTAAATGCTTTTATTGAAACTAATAGTATAATTAAAAATTAAAAATATATACTAAACACTAAATGACAGTAAAAAAAGCCCATTTCTTTATAAATGGGCTTTTTTTGTGTTTTTGAAGTACTCTAAACAATTCCAAATCGATCCTATTTAAGTTCTCTAAAGAAAAATTATCTGTTTTTCTCATTATTATATTTTATAAAAGATTAATAATCTTTAAAAAATAACTAAAAAAGAATATTTGTCTGATTTTGAATCTAAATAAAAATAATTCATCTTTTATTTACAAATTTGCAAGGTAAAAAAACTAAATATTGTTATCAGATGAAAGCGGACATACAAGAAGATTTGAGAATAAGCGAAAAGAAAAATATTGAAAACACTCCCAATGCAATCCAAAATGATTTTGCCTTTACGTTAGAGAGTATTTATTTCAATGAAAACTATATTCCATCCAACAGCACACGTGCAACAACCAACTTTGCTAATTTGGCAAGGGGAGAGAGTCGTCAGGAAAACTTGCGCAACACTATTACTATGATCAACAATCGTTTTAATACGTTGGCGAACTGGGATAATCCTAATAAGGATCGCTATTCGGTTGAATTAGAAATTGTTTCTGTTTATATAGATATTGATAGCAGTGGTAAAACGTTTCCGTCGATTGAGGTTTTAAAAACGCATATTATCGATCACAAAACCGGTAAACGCATTGAAGGCATTGTTGGAAATAATTTTTCTTCTTACGTACGCGATTATGATTTCAGCATATTGCTTTCAGAGCATAATAAGGATAAAAACAAGTTTAGCATTCCTGATAATTTTGGTGAATTACACGGCAATTTATTTAAGCATTTTGTAAATTCAGAAACCTACAAAAAAAACTTTATCAAACCACCCGTTATCTGTTTGAGTGTATCAGATAGTAAAACCTATCATCGTACAGGAAACCATCACCCGATCTTAGGTTTTGAATACGAAACCGACGATTCTTCTTTAACAGAGCAATACTTCAAAAAAATGGGCTTGCAGGTTCGTTGTTTTATGCCACTTAACAGCGTTGCACCTTTGACATTTTATTTCTTTGGCGACTTACTAACGGATTATACCAACCTTGAATTAATCAGTACGATTAGTACAATGGAAACGTTCCAAAAGATTTACAGACCTGAAATTTATAATGCCAATTCTGTTGCACCGGTTTGCTATAAGCCGAGTTTGAAAAACCAAGATCATTCTTTAACAAAAATTGTATACAACCGAGAAGAACGTACCCAGTTGGCAATTGAGCAAGGTAAATTTGCAGAAGAGCATTTTATTAAACCTCACAAAAGTGTACTGGAACAATGGTCAGCCAACTTCGCTCTTTAATCAATACCACAATACATTAAAATTATTTTTATTATGAAGAAATTATTATTACCTACTTCAATTGTTGGAAGTTTACCAAAACCTGCCTGGCTTGCACCACCTGAAAAACTTTGGTCACCTTGGAAATTAGAAGGAGATCAGTTATTTGAAGGGAAGGAAGATGCTTTGCGTATTTCTTTGCACGAACAACAATTGGCAGGGGTTGATATAATTAGTGATGGTGAGCAAACACGCCAGCATTTTGTAACGACTTTTATCGAGCATTTAAGCGGTGTAGATTTTGAAAATCGTAAAATCGTAAAAATTCGTGACCGTTATGATGCGAGTGTTCCTGTTGTTGTAGATCAGGTTGCACGTCAAAAATCAGTTTTTGTTGAGGATGCTAAATTTTTGCGTAAACAGACGAATAAGCCTATAAAATGGGCATTGCCTGGCCCGATGACAATGGTAGATACCTTATACGATGACCATTACAAAAGCCGTGAAAAGTTGGCATGGGAATTTGCAAAAGCGCTCAATGAAGAAGCAAGAGAACTTCAAGATGCAGGGGTAAATATTATTCAGTTTGATGAACCTGCATTTAATGTATTCTTTGATGAAGTAAACGATTGGGGAATGGCAGTATTAGAAAAAGCCATTGAAGGTTTAAAGTGTGAAACTGCGATACATATTTGTTACGGTTATGGAATACAAGCCAATACTGATTGGAAAAAGACATTGGGTTCTGAGTGGCGTCAATACGAAGAAATTTTTCCGAAAATTCAAAAATCTAAAATTGATATTGTGTCATTAGAATGTCATAACTCAAATGTACCTTATAATTTAATGGAACTTGTTCGTGGTAAAAAAGTAATGGTCGGTGCAATTGATGTAGCAACCAACACTATCGAAACACCTGAAGAAGTAGCTAATACGTTACGTAAAGCGCTGGAGTTTGTTGATATCGAAAATCTTTATCCTTCTACAAATTGTGGTATGGCTCCGTTAACTAGAGATGTAGCCAGAGGTAAGTTAAGTGCTTTAAGCGCAGGAGCAGAAATTATTCGCCAAGAATTGGCTGTTTAGTCCCAATCTATAATTAGAAAATAGAATCTTTTTTTGATTCATTCTGTCCGTAGAGTTTAGCGACTCTACGGACTAACAAATAAATCTAGAGAATCCGATCCCGGATTTGGCTCTTAAAATTATACTTCTTTTCGTCTCGCCATACTTTGAGCGATGATGCTGGCAGCAATCAATTGCAAGGCATGATAAAGCATCAGTGGCAACAATACGATGCCGGTGATGGTACTGTGCTGAAAAAGTACTTTTGACATGACAGTACCGTGTACCAATGACTTTTTAGATCCGCAAAATAAAACAGTAATACGATCTTCCTCTGAAAAACCAAGCAAGCGACTGATTAGTCCCACACAAAGGAATACGGCAAAAAACAAGACCATCATACCTGTGGCGAGTCCGACAAGTTCAAGGGCAGTGAAGCCTTCAAAAAGATGTTGGGAGAATGACTTACAAAACGATGTGTAAATGATGGTAAGGATGATTGCCTGATCGAAATATTTGAGCTGTTTTTTATATTTTTCTGCAATAGCGCCAAAACGAGAGTTCAGGGTGATCCCAATGATAACAGGCAACAAAACTTGAAGAACTAACTTTATGACGATATCAGTGATATCAAAATCACCTGTTGCAGAAGCTATGAACAACCCAACCCAAAGTGGCGTAACAACTACTCCAATCAAACTGGAAATACTCGCATTGAAAATAGCTGCGGGAATATTACCCTTGGCGATAGAAACCATGACCACAGAAGAGGAAACGGTGGAAGGTAAAGCTGCCAGAAAAAATACACCTAACCAAAGCAATTCGTAGCCTGCGTTGATGAACAACGGACGAAATGCCAAAACGATAAGCGGAAAAAATAAAAAGGTCGTTAATTGTACGACAATGTGCATTTTCCAGTTGGCAAGTCCGGATTTTAGTTTTTCAACACTCAGCCGCAAACCATAAAACAAGAATATAAACGATACGCCTACATTGGCAATGTCCTCCAGCGAAACTGGTTCTTTGATCATGCCTGGCTGTGGCAAAAAATAAGCCAGCAGAATCATGGTGGCAATCATTAACAGGAAACCGTCGAAACCTGCTTTTTTCAATACTTCTAATAATTTCTTCAATGTGTTCTTGTATTTGTTAGATTTTTATACGGCAAAAATAAGTTTTACAGGTTATTAATCTTCAATATAGTTAAAATAAGGTTTTTGTATTGGTTTTTGTTATATTTGAAGATTATTATTCTATTTTGTAAATTAATTCAACCTATTTTAAGTAAAATATTCTATGGAGCAAATAGACGACATTGATCTTCAGTTACTACATATACTTCACGATAATTCTAAACATACTGTAAAAGAGCTTGCCAAGATGGTAAATCTTTCGGCATCTCCCGTTTTTGAGCGTATTAAAAGATTAGAAAACAACGGTTATATTAAAAAATATATAGCGCTGCTGGATGCAGAAAAACTAAATAGAGGATTCATCGTTTTCTGTAATATCAAACTTAAGCAGCACGATAGAAATATCGGGAATCAGTTTGTTAATGATATTATGAAAATAGAAGAAATCGTGGAATGTTATAATATCTCAGGAGATTACGATTTTTTAATGAAAGTATCTGCCAAAGATATGAAGCATTATCAGGATTTTGTCTTTAATAAATTAGGCTCAGTTGAAAGCATAGGCAGCACCCATAGTACATTTGTAATGTCGGAGATAAAACATACGCATGGATAATTATTTCCAAGAAGTTTTAATTTATTGAATTGGAATACAAAAATCTACGATACTTATTTTTTCCGGATGCTCATTGAAATTAGTATAATAAATTTCATAAGGATTTCGATCTGCTTTTTTATATCCGTTTTCGTTCATCCAAATAAAAAGGCCACTCCATGATTTCTCAAATTCATGTATTCCAATTTCAAAATGTCCAACGATAAATTTACCGCTTTCAATTGTAGTTAAACCAATTTCTCCGTCAACATTAAATTTTTCTTTCAGGGAAATACATGCACTCATTCTAACTTTATCAGGATCTGTAATTTTAAAACTGTCGTGATAAATAGTAATTATTTTTAAGTCTTCATTCTCTAAAAGCCCTTTTGGAGTTGCCCACTTAATTATTTTTGAATAAGCATCTTGCATTCCGTTATGCCCAATTTGTGTAATATAGGCAAGGTCTAATTTTGGTAATTCTTTAATTTCAATCTTTGCTTTCATTTTAATCCAATTTTTATGATTATTAATGTTGCAAATATATTGGTCAGCTATTCCATTTTCTTGTCCATTCTTGCTATCGAGTTTACCAATCTTGCTAAATTTGTCTGAGTGGGTTTTTCTGAACTCGGAAGGACTTATTGCGTAGAATTTCTTAAAAGTTCTGGTAAAAGAAGAATTCCTGTTAAATCCATATTGTAATGAAAGTTCAGAGATTGTAATCTCTTTTTTATGCATCAATATTGATGCTGCTTTTTCAATTCTTTTGCGAGTAACATATTCATTTATATTCTCGTTTGTAATTGCTTTAAAAATTCTGTGCAAATGAAATGGCGAGTAATTTCCAATTTTAGCGACAGTTTCCAAAGTCAGTTCCTGATCTAAATTCTCGTCAATAAATAGTAATATGTTATTAATCCTTTTTATGTAATCTTCTTTCATATTTCCGTTTTCTATCGTTCTAAATTAATCTTTTACAGAAATAGTAAGCAATAGTTGAATTAAAATTATTAATTAAAAAGTATTTACATTGCTGTTTACAATCTGTAGCTATAATGGTAAAGCAAATTATTCATTTGGGTTTGCAGGTCTTACTAGAAATTTGAAGAAAAAAAAATGTAATTTTATTGTAAACCGATCGGTTTATAATTTATCTTTGCGGTCTTATGGGAAGAAATAGAGAATTTGATTATGATCAAAAATTAGACATTGCGCTGGAACTTTTCTGGACGCAAGGCTATCATGTAACTTCGATCAATGATCTTGAGAAGCATATGGGAATGAACCGAAGCAGTATTTATCCGACGTATGGTGATAAAAAATCATTGCTTATAAAATGCTTAACGAAGTATCTTAAATCTAAAGTATCAGAATATGAAGGTATTTTAAATAATAGTCAAACTGATGCTATTGAAAGTCTTAGAAAAATATTGCGTTTGGCAGTTGATCAAAGTATAAATGAAGACAGAACATGTCTGGCAGTTAAAATGGCATTTGAAATTGCATTAACCGATGAAGATGTTAGACGTTTGCTGGCCAATAATGAGAAAAAGATCGAAGATATCTATTTTGAAACGTTAAAAATCGGGCAGGAGCAAGGAAGCTTCAAAGCGGATTTAGATACAAAATTGACTGCTGATTTCCTGGCATGCTCTTCGAGTGCGCTTTTTAAAAATTACGCTTTAAATAAAAATCGAAAAACCATCTACGAGATGATTGAAACTTTGATCGATATGATTAAAATATCGTCGCTATAGTGTTTACTATAGAATTAAATTAACAAATAATATTTTTTTAACCTTTTTTAAACCGATCAGTTTAATATGAATTTAAGTATAAACAAAAGAATAGCGTATATAGGATGCCTGGGCGTTATCGGAATTATAAGTACAGAATTTGGTGTAATTGGTATCTTGCCACAGATCGCTGATTACTACAATATAAATATTGGAACCGCTGGTTATCTGCTGAGTTTATTTGCCTTAACTATTGCTCTTACAGGACCATTCATGGTATTGTATGTTTCAAAATTTGACAAAAAGAAAATCATGATGTATGCTTTGGGACTTTTTTTAATTTCTAATTTTTTCTCGATTTTCAGTCCGCCTTTTTGGCTGCTGATGATACTTCGAATACTACCCACGATTTTGCATCCGGCATTCTTTTCAATGGTTATTGCCGCTGCTACTAAAGATACTTCTGCTCAAATGCAAATGCGCTTAACCAGTATTATAATTGGTGGTATTGCCCTTGCTTAGGTTACACTGATTCCCTTTACGACATTTATCGCAAGTATTTACACTTGGCAGCTTAGCTATGTTATTCAGAGCTTGATAATTTCGATAACATTGATCATTATTTATAAGTTTATACCCTCGATGCCAAATGAAGAAGTGAAGTCTTTTAAAAATCAATTGAGTATACTGACAAGACCTAAATTTATAGCCGGCACTGCTGTAAATTTGTTTTTAATAACTGCCTGGTTTTGTTCCTACAGCTATTTTGCAAACTATCTTTCAAAAGAAAAAGGTTTAAGTGCACAGCAAATTAGCTATATGTTGCTATTATTTGGTGTAATGGGCGTTATTTCTAACTTTCTTGCAGGTCGTTTACTATGGAAATATATGATCTATACTACTTTATTTTTCCTTGCAGGTACGTTTTTGCTTCCATTTGCATTTCAATTTACAACCGGTTCAATATTCAGTGTAGCGATTGTAGTCGGGTTTTGGGGAATTATGTATGGACCCTGTTTCTTAATTGGTGTCGGTCATATGGTTTCAGCGGCATCTGATGCTAAAGAATTTGCCAATAGTCTACAAACTTCTTTTGGAAATCTTGGTGTTTCAATGGGGACTGCTGTCGGAGGATGGTTTATTAATCAGTATGGAATATCCATTACGCCATGGGTTGGTATAGGATTTGGTGTATTGGCTCTTATTGTGATTTTATGGAGAGCTTGGCTGGATAGAAATATTACTATCTAAGAAATCCAAATTTTTTAAGAAATTGTATTTTAAAAACTATGATGTCCGGTATTCTAAATTAGAAGATTGTTTTGCTATTTGAAGATTTGGCAGATCAGAATAATGAGCTTAATTTAGCTTGCGCCTTGTTTGAAATATTAAAGCACGATAAAAATGAAGAAAATTGGATTAGTTGGAGGAATAAGCTGGACATCAACATTAGATTATTATAAATTTATAAACGAAGGCGTAAATGCAAAATTAAGGGGATTAAATTTTGCGGAGTGTATTATTTACTCATTGAATTTTGGAGATATCCAAACTCAAAGTTGGGAAAACTCATATGATCTGTTGCTGAATGCCTGTGAAAGTTTAAAAAAAAGCGGAGCAGATGGAATTGCATTGTGTGCCAACACGGCACATATCTTTGCTGATAGACTTCAGCAGGAGATTAATCTTCCGATAATTCATATCGTTGCAGAGACAGCTGTAGCAATAAACAAAAATGGGCTAAAAAAAGTTGGACTTTTGGGTACAAAGTTTACAATGGAAATGGACTTTTACAGGAACAAACTTGAATCATCCGGACTTGAGGTTTTAATACCTGAAAAGCCTGAAACCAGAGAATATATACAATATACCTTAAAGGAGGAATTGGGTGCTGGGATTATTAATCCTGAAACAAAGAAAAATTATATAGAAATTGTAAAAGACCTGGTCGAAAAAGGAGCAGAATGTATAGTACTTGGATGTACAGAAATTCCAATGTTATTAAGTCAGGATGATTTTGAAATTCCTGTGTTTGACACTACAAAAATTCATTCACAGGCGATTGTGGATTTTATAACGGACTAGAAAATAGAAGAACTATTTACTGATTGGTTTTTGTCTCCTTTTTGGTTTTCTACTTGTTTACGCATGGAATTAAGTTTAATTACTATTTTTGTTTTTTTCCGACTTTTTCAACTAGAGATTCTAGAAGTAATATTTCCTGTTCAGCTTGTTTTTCCGCAGATGCTAATTTTTCTGTTGGATATTGATGCCAGCGTTTTTCTGGATGCCTCCAACTATCTGCTGCATCAAGCACAGCTGTATGATTTTTATTTTGATTTATTTGCTGGGTTATATTTAGTTCTCTTATTCTTTTAAGAATTTCATTTATTCGTATAATAATTTTTTCTTGGATAGGTCTTATTATACGTATACGAGGTACCTCGCTATAGTTTTTGTGATAGACACGCGTTGTTAAGCCTAAATCTTCACGCATAGGGTTTTCTTCCTTAGTGATGTTATTGTATTCTTCTCCATCTGTCCAAAGCTCATTTTCGATACGATCTCCTTTTGCAGCTGGAACATCTACTTCTGAGCTTGCTGTACCTGCTAAATAATGTGATGCATGACCCAGTTCATGACCTAATTTAATGTATGTTGGGTCATAAATAGGGGCGCCATTTGTTCCCATTGAATTACTACTTGGTTCATCATAATTCATAGACACTGTACTACCTTCACCAATATTCCCGTCCTCATTCTTACCTTTTGGCGAATTGGCTGTTTCTCCAGCTATAGGTGCAATATCAATATTGCGTAAATTTCCGCCTGGCTGCGTTGCGTTTAAACTCCCAAGCATCGTGCGAGCGTGATTAGATTGTACCAGTTTTGAAATATCTGATAAGGCATTTAAACGGAATTTCGGGTCATTCTGAGCAATTTTTATATTACCTTGATTCTTGCTGATCGATGAAAATAGGTCCCTTGCAGTATCTCGATCCTTATCTTGAACGGAAGGCGGTAACCATAGTTCATGATCTCCCTTTATGGTTCTGTCAATTAAACTACGGCGTTTTATGTTAATTTTATCAAGTTCTTGCTCAACCTCAGATCTCCTTTCAATTTGGTCTGCTGGCATTTCACGAAGTACACCTAATAATTGTTCCTCCTGCTCATGCAATGTTTTAAATTGAGTATCAAGCTTTATTTTTTCCTTTGCTTTCTTTATTCTTACTTGCTCTGGGCTATTATCATAGATGCCTTTAGCTGCTGTACCAAGTGCTACTATTCCTCCAAGTCCTGCCCATATTGGAGCTGTACCTATTGCTGCTGCCCCGGCCGCGACTATGCCTGCTGTACCAAGTAAGTAATTTGCCCAATTTGGCATCATCTGAATAGGTTTATCGGTACTTAAATCCAAAGCTTTCGTTCCCATGACATCTGCCTCTTTTTCCAATCCTGCATCATCATTCACATTCACTCTCCCTTTCATTTGCAGGGTAGGTTTTGCACTATCTTGTTTTCGTTGCACCATGCGATTTCCAACTAAAATCGGCAACTCTTTGTATTCATCATTGAATTCTTCTCTGTTTATTAACACATAGCTTTTAACGTCATTGTGTTGCATTTCGTCTTGGATATGCGTAACATGGTCAAAACCTATTTTCCAGACACCAATTTTATCATGTGCAAAATCGGCAGCATTGTCCATTTCATACGATCTTAATTTACTGGTATCCGTTCTGCTTGCACCCCCAATTAATTCAGCATACATATTAAGAACTTCAATATTAGAACCGAAGACATTGAAAGAATTTAAGAATCTTTTTGAGATTAATTGTTCTAGGGTGTTACTTTTCCAGGTTTCAACTAACATGAGAAACAACTCTTCAGTTTTTGGCAGTAACTTATGGAGTTGTGTAATTTGGTCTGTAACGAATTTAGGTAGGGTTATAGACTCTTCATTGTATATAGAATAGGCTTGGGCTAGTCTGTTTGCTTCAAGAGTGTGGGTTTTACAGTCTACCAATAAATCATGCAATTCACCTCTTAATTTTTTGGATTCTTTTTCTGGCAGTTTTGGCTTAGCTGATTGAGACCATTTTTGTTCAAACTTATTTTTGGCATCATAAACGTATTGAATGCTTTCTGCAATTCTTAGATACAATGCATCCCCTAAGATTCTTGGATCTTCAGGAGTGTCTTTTGCATAATTTTCTTCGGATTCCTTTTCTCTAATTCTAAAATTATCTTCTGTCCAATATTCTCCGCCTACTTCTCTTGCTGCTAAATCAATTTCTTGCTCTCGTCTTTCGTCACTTTCAAAATGATGTTCACCAACGACATTTAGTTTTCCTTTTTCTAGTTTTTGGAGCTGAAATACAGATGAAGTAGTAGTCGGGTCTTTTTTTTCTAAAGGAACAGTTGTATGTGTATTGGCTATTGCCTGTAATTGAACCGCTTGTTTTACCTGCGGACTATTGTCTGCTATTTTTTGTAATTGCATTTGATCTGCAACTGATGAAGGATGGGAATCTGAAATAGGAAAAACTACTGCTTTATTATTTTTTTTCTGAGTATCAGCAGGAGTTTGTTGTTTATTGTTTTCTTTACTATTGTCGGCGTAAGTATTCATTGTTTATATCTATTTTAAACTGCTATTACTTTTATCAAAAATCAATGCAGAAAAAAGTAACAGAATAAATTATAAGGATGATTAAGAAGATCTTATAGTCAATTCCTTCTTGTTGATGAATCTTTAAAACTTTTCAAAAATACAATTTAATGTGATTGGAATACTTTATTTGTATTATTTTTTTTACAATAAATTAATGCGAATTGGTTGTGTGTGGTAATTTTTAGAATTTCATCTCTAATCTTAGGTATAAAAGAAGGTTCTTTAGATTTAAAATTTAATTTTTATATTTAAATTGGAAAAAAAACTCGCATATACTATTAAAAATAATAACCGCCTATATCCCTAAAATTTGATGAATATATTTTTAAGATCTTCCTGTATTGTTCTAATTTTAGGGCTGATGTGGCAATTTCCTGCTTATTCGCAAAATGGCTCAACGGTTTCGGAGAGCAAAATGATTCCGGAAGTTTTAGCAAAGCAATTTCATGACTTGTCCAAAGACAATGCTTCAGATCTAGTGTATCTGCAAACCAGTAAAAGCATTTATGAAACAGAAGAAGATGTATGGTTTAAAGGTTATGTATTGGATTCGCAATTTTTTTTGCCTTCAGGAAATAGTAAAATTTTGTTTGTGCAGTTGATCGAAGACAAAACAAATAAAGTTGTTTGGGAAAAGAAATATGAAATAGAAAGTGGCTTTGTTAATGGGCATCTGTTTTTGGATAGTAATCTCGCCGAGGGAACTTATACTCTGGCGGCTTATAGTTCCTTTTCTTATACCAGAAATAGTAAAGAATTTTACGCTCTAAAGAAATTAGAGGTTCTAAAATCAATAAGCCGCAAAGAAATCATTAAACCGGTTGAAAAAGACAATACTTTACATTTTGACATTTTTCCCGAAGGAGGGAAGTTAGTCCACGGAATTGAAAACACATTGGCATTTAAGGCTGTCGATTCAAATGGGTTGCCTATTGATGTTTCCGGAAATTTGTATGAAAATAATAAGCCTCTCCTTGATTTTAAGAGCATACATGCAGGCATGGGAAGTTTTGTTTTTACACCCGATGCAGACAAAAAATATCATATTCTGCTCAAATCACCTGCATCTGGTCAAAAATTTTCATTAGGGGAAATACACCGCAGCGGTAAAACGTTGCAATTAGCAGGTCAGACAAAAGAAACTTTGATTTTTAAAGTTTCGCAAAGCGCTGCCTTAAAGGAAGAAACGGTATATCTGAGGTTACAGGTACGGGGAATTGTGTACAGCATTGCAGTAGGTTTATTGAAAAAGGAGCTGATCATTAAGGTGCCCTTAAAAGATATTCCGCAGGGTATTGCAGAAGTTACTCTCTTTAACGAAAATTCAGTTCCTGAGGCAGAGCGCCTTGTTTATGTTAATCCAGACCAGAAATTAGATATTAATGTGCAACTCGATAAAAGCAGCTATGGTACAAGAGAGAAAGTAACTCTAAAAATAAAAGTAACAGACCAAAACGGCCAACCGGCAGCAGCTCATTTGGGACTCAGCGTCTATGATAAATTGTACCAAAATAGGGGGGACGCAAAAAACATATTCACCCATTATTTTCTTTCTACCCAATTAAAGGGAAATATTTATGATCCGGCATATTATTTTAACGAGCAAAATAAGAATCGGCACCAGGCGTTAAACCTGTTGCTGCTCACTCAGGGATGGCGAAGCTATGTGTGGGAAGAATCCAATTTAAAAGAGAAAGGAAAAACCCTGATACCAATTGTTTCTGATGAGTTAAAAGCCAAAATCAGTTTAAGAAAAAACGATGCGAAAAAAACGGAGACACCGCCGCAAGGCATAAAGGTATTTTCTGCAGACGAGCACAAAGGATCTGATATTGTGCTTGCCGATGAAGCAGGAGTCTTTTTTATTACACCCGATCATTTAAGAAAAGGGGAAGGAGGGTATACCTATCTAAAATTGATGACACCTCAGGAATCTAAATATTATATAGATATTAAGGACTTTTCTTTTGAAGAAATCAGCAGAGAGCGTAAAATAAAAACAGCAATTTATCCAATACCGGCATTATTAAATAAAAAGACGGAAGACTTGCAGCTTATTGGAGATCGTCCGGATATAAACAAATTGAATGAAGTTTTAATAACTTCAAAAAAGAAAATAATCTTCCGGGATAAATTTATAGGGAAGCTCGACAGTTTAGCCAAAATAAAGCCTTCAACAGATTATATATGTGAAAATGGCATACTAAATTGCCCCAAACATCCGCCTTATCCAAATTATAAGTTTATGAATACTATTAATAACCGACAGTTCTCCGAAGCAGAGCTTCTGGTGATGTTCAATATTGCAGCAATAAAGGGATATTACGGCAAGAAAGTATTTTATGAGCCTATTTACGATGAAGTAACAATAAATGATCCTGCTGCAGATTACCGCAATACTTTGTACTGGAAACCGGATTTAATTACAAACGAACAAGGAGAAGCGACCGTGTCTTTTTTTTGTTCAGATATAAATACTTCTTTTTTAGGAAATATAGAAGGTGTTAATGCAGATGGGTTGCTTGGAGCAGAAAATTTTGAATTCTTGGTTAGAAAAAAATAAATCCTAAAATTGGATGCGATTTAATGATTACTTGGAAGATTCGAGACACGGCAAAATTCCAAATGTTTGCTGTAGTACATACTTGAAATTTCTCTCTAAAATTTATTGTGAAGTTTGTGGAGAAGTTTTGAAAATATTATAGCATCACCGATAGCTTAATTAGCAATAATTACGCATAAAAAAAATCCCATTTCGTTAGAAATGGAATTTTTTGTGACAGGAGCAGGACAAATTTCTATAAAATTTGTGGAAGATTTGAAGATTGTCATACTACATTTAGTGTATGTCTTTCATTCGCTTTAGTAATTTGGTTTGGATGTCCTGTTGGGGATTGACATAAAATTGGATCTTATTTTTAATGTATTTATTTTAGTTTCAAATTCGAACAATTAGTAGAAAAACAGTATCAATATTGAATTTAGCAAAGCTAAATATATTAGGTTTCTTGAATTTAATTAAACGGTTCTTTTTTATCAATTTCGATACTTGGAGGCATTAGTTTGTACATAACAGGTGTTACAATTCTAGAAAGAATAGTGGAGCTTATCAGTCCGCCTATAAGAACAATAGCCAACGGTGCAATTAAAGGATTGGAATTCAAAGCTAGGGGAATAAGACCGCATATTGCAGTTATAGAGGTCAGAACTACTGGTAAAAACCGGGTTTCTCCGGCAATAGCAATCGCCTCGTCTATGGAGTGTCCTTCCTGTCTGAGCTGATTGGTAAAATCTACAAGAAGTAGTGAATTTTTAACCTGAATACCCGATAGACCAATAAAGCCAATAATAGCCACCAGCGACATAGGACTTCCATTAATAAGTAATAATACAACACCTCCTAAAATTCCCAATGGAATAATGGAAAGTACAATGATGATTCCTTTGAATGTTTTGAACTGCAATAAAAGTACTCCAATGAAAAGGAATGTGCTTAAAATAATTACCGAAAGGAAATTTCCTCCCAGTGCATCGCCTTCAGACTCTTTTTCGCCTGATAATTTATAGTAATATCCTTTTGGCAGTCTAAGTTTATCAAGTTTAGGTATAATCTCTACTAATAAATCATTAGCATAATAACCTTTGTCTGATAATGCTGTAACTTTTGCAAAACGTGATTTATTGAAATGATTTATCGCTGTCGGCGAAGTTTCAAAAGAGATGTCTGCAATCTGGTTCAATGCAATTGGCGTTCCCTGAATATTATTTACATACAGATTTTTTAAAGCATCCAGACTAGAAAATTTATCTCTAGGTAGTGTAAGGGTAACATTTCTGGCATCACCTCGGTCATCGATGTAGTCTCCAACCGTTAATCCGGCTACAGCAAGGCGGATTACTTTATCGGCTTCGCTTGTCATTACACCAAGGGTTCTTGCTTTTTCTTTATTAATTTTTACTTTGACATCTGTTTTGTAAGTATTCAATTCGTTGTTAATGTACACTGTACCTTCCTGATTTCGTAAAATCGTTTCAACTTCAGAAGAAAGTTTACGCAGAACGGTGGGATCTTCTCCAAAGAGTCTTACCACAATATTAGCCTCCAGAGGAGTTCCCTGCTCAAAATCTTTAACTTCAATTTTAGCATAAGGCATTGTTTTGAATTTTTCACGAAGCCTTTCAATCAAAGCTGTTTTTTCGGTAGGTTTTGCCTCATCTTCCAGCTGCACAAAAATCTGTGCAAAATCAGGTTTTCTGTCCTGCGGGTGCACGTTATAATAAATCTGCGGGTTTCCCTTACCGACATTAGCTGTATAAAATACAATTTCTTTATGATTTTTCAGTTCAGCTTCGACCAGTTTTGCTACCCTGTCACTTTCTGTCAGATTGGCCTGAAGCGGCATTTTGATATTAATAAGAAACATCGGTTTCTCTGAAGTTGGGAACAACTTAAATCCAGTAGCCTTAAAAAGCCCAAAAGCAGTTATGCTCAATGCTATGGATATAGCAATTGTTGTTTTGGGAAACTGTAATGCCTTAGGCATAATTCTGCTGTAAGACCTTGTCAGGAATTTTTGCAGGTATTGAAGAAAAACATTTCCTTCACCATGTTCATGCGTTTTTAAAAATCGGCTTCCCAAAAACGGAACCAATGTCATCGCTACAAGCATTGACGCCAGTACACTTGTAATAATTGCCATAGGAAGACTTCTTATAAACTCACCTGACACATCAGGAAGAAAGGCCAGCGGTAAAAAAGCAATAACAAGAGTGGCTGTACAGCCTACAACAGCAAGACCAATTTGTTTGGTGCCTTTTAAAACGGCATCCATTTTAGAATGACCTTCTCGAAGCCACCGCTCGATGTTTTCGACCACCACAATACTATCATCTACCAGAAGTCCTAAGGCCACCACCAAACCTACAATGCTTAATTGATTCAAGGAATAGCCAAATGCATTCATTACAATTAGTCCTAAAGCCAATGAAAGCGGTATGGATATCATAACAATTAGTGAAGCTCTTGATCCTAATGGTAAAAGCGTAATGATAACCAGAACAATTGCAAGCGTAAAATCAAAACCCAAATGCCCAAGGCGCTGCGATACCATATTGGCCTGGTCAAAGTTTTTAACCAGCTTTATATTTTGAGGCAGGTCTTTAGAGAATTCCTCTATTATTGGTAAAAATTCTTTTTGAACATCGGTTATGTTTACATTGTCTTTCATACCTACAGTAACTAAAATACAGCGATGTCCGTTTATGCGGGTAATATGATCTACTGTTTCTGATTTGTAACCTACTTCAGCAACATCTTTCATGTAAATTATTTTACCATTTGCATTGTAAATAACAGTATTGGCAACATCATCGGCATTTTTAAATTTACCACTTGTTTTTACATTAAATACTTTACTATCAAGGTTGATGCTTCCTCCGGGGATATCGGCTGCTTCACTTTGAAGACTTCCCATCACGACATTCAAGGGAATTTTTAACTGCGCGAGTTTATCCAGCTGCAGATCAATTCTTATTTCCTGTTCCGGTATTCCGGCATATTTTACGTCTTTCAGGTTTGTAATTTTTTCGAGTCTTGTCTTGAGTTCATCTGCCACATCACGCAGGTTTTTATCCGATGCATTTTCGGAAATTAAGGCCACTTGAAGAATCTTAACATCTGAGGATGCAATTTTCTCGGTTTTTATCAGGTAAATATCTTTGGGGAGTTCACTGTTTTGCAGTGCATTCATTTCTGTAGAAATTTCCTGATACTTATTGTCCACATCAACTCCATATTTAAATTTTACCTGAAATGCAGCTACACCATCTTCAACAGTAGTTAGGATTTTATCGATATTCTCCAGTCCGTAAATTTTATTTTCAATAGGTTTTACTACCTGTTCCTCCATATCCTTTGGACTGGTACCGGGATAAATTACTGTAATGAGATATTGAGGAGGATGAGTAGAAGGATCTTCTGATCGCGGCATTGAAAACAGAGTCAGGTATCCTACAACAGACACGAGAAGAAATATAATCAGCGTGAACTGATAGTTTTTAACGGCAAAGTTTGTAATCTTCATAGTGCTTATTATTTAATGATCTTAATCTTTGATTCTTCGTTTAGATAGGCGCTGTTCGAGATCACTATCTGATCTGTTTTTTTAAGGCCGTCTTTGATGTAGACGATTTTGTTTTCAAACTTGTAAATAGTTACAGGCTGTCTTTTCACTTTGTTATTTTCAATTAAAAAAACAAAAGCTTTATTACCGTCCGCTTCAATAAGTGCGTCATAAGGGATTGTGATTAAATCCTGTGCATTATCAGCATGTATTTCGGCTTTCCCAAACATACCTACGGCAGGTTTGCTGTTTTTCATGTCCAGTTTTAGTTCGACCTGAAAAGATCCCAAAGCGGCATCTGCGGACTGCGATTTTCGAAAAACCGTGGCAGCAAAGTTTTGATCAGGATAACCATCGAGGGTAACGGATGCTTTTTGGCCGATTTTAACTGATGCCCATTCTTTATCTGTCAGTCCAATTTTTAACAGATAATTATTGTTGTGGGATGTTTCATTTATTGACAAAATGGGAGAACCAGCTCCAACAACTTCGCCTTCATTAGCTATTTTTTGAGATACAAAACCATCTGCTGCTGCATATATTTTGGCATAGCGGGCATTAAAAGCAACGGCATCTTTTTGTTTTCTGGCAATGTCCAGCCCAGTTTTTGTGTTTTGAAGCTGTTCTAAAGTATATACGCTGTCTTGGTATAGATTTTTAGCACGGGTATAATCCCTCTCATATTTTTTTACATTCAAATCGGTCTGGTTCAAACCCGCACTGATTTCGGTTTCGTCCAATGTGGCTAAAAGTTGTCCTTTTTTAAAAAAATGACCTTCTTCTACATAAATGCGCTGTACTATACCGCCAATTTTAAAACTGTAATTCGCAGCATTTTCTGTTGTAATCAAACCAGAAGCACTGATATTGCTTGTAAGAGATAAAGATCCGGCTGGTGCTGTTTTAATGGATACGATATCCGCAGTTTCAAATGGGTTATGCTCTTTTTTTTCTTCTTTGCAGGCATAAAAAACAGGAAAAGCAAGAAGACATAGGGCTATTGATTTTTTACTCATAAGTGAAAAAATATTTTTTAGGTATTCGTGACCCGAGCCCAAGAGGCAGAGGGATGAAGTAAGCTTTGATTTCATACGTAATGTTTTTGATTAATTTAAAGTAAAAGTGGCATTGGCTCTTTCTAACTCTGAAAAAGCAATCCATGAATTATAAAGAGATATGTTAGTATTAAGTTGGGCATTTACCCATTGATTTTGCGCATCCAGAAGTTCAATGTAGATAGCTTGTCCTTCTTTATATAATTTCGTTATGTCTTCATTATACTTTTTGGCGGCCGTTTTTTGATTTTTATCGGCATTGAATTGTTCCAAAGCAGATGTCAGATTATTTCGGGTTACCTGAAACTGAAGCAGTAGCTGCTGTTTTACATTATCAGTCTGTGAGTTTATTTTATTGCTTTCTTCCTGAACCTGTTTAAGTCTGTATTTGTTTTTGTTACCTGAGAAAATAGTCCATTCTAATGCGGCACCGGCAAAATAGTATCGGGATTGTTTATTTATTTCGAAATCAAAGTCCTGGAAACCAAAATCTGCAAAACCGCTCAATTTTGGATACCAATACGATTGGGTGAGCTTACTTACATTTTCATTTATATCTTTAGCCATGGTAAGTTTTGAAAGTTCTTCCCGGTTTGAAGTGTTTTCGGTAACCAATACATTTGGCAGGCTTTCTTTATCCAAATCAATTTCAATTTTGCTGTCCAGTTTTTGATTAATTAGAAAATTAAAATATGTTTTTGCGTTATTACTGATTTGTTTTGCAGTTTCCAGATTTGCTTGAATACGAATCACTTCGTTATCACTTCTAAGAACTGCCGTACGGTTTATCTTGTCATTTTTAAATAAGGATTGGTTAAACCTTTGATTTTCTTTTACCAATGCCAGAGCGTCCTGATAAATATTAACTCCTTCGATTGATTGCAGGTATTTATAATATGCCGTTTTTATTTCTTTAACCAGCTCCCTTTGATAGATTTCAAGCTCTATTTTTTGTAAAGAAGTCTGCTGGCTTTTAATTCTCTTGTTATAAATAATTTCATAGTTCAGTAGCGGCATTGTGGTATGAATTTTAGCATCATAGAAATTATCGGGATTAATCAGAACCGACTGGTTCTGCAGAGAAGGGAAAGCATTCGAATTGGTTATTTGATTCAGTGTGCTGTATACAGGATTAAGCATGTCTCCAATTGGGATATCAATTGTTCTTCCGCCATCGGCCTTAGTATAATTGGCATTAAAAGAAACAGTTGGGTAGAAAAGGGAACGTGCTTCTTGCAGGGCATACATACTTTTATTAATGTCGAAGTTATGCTGTTTGATTACCTCGTTGCTTTTTAATCCAATCTGGATGTAATTGTCGAGTTTGCTTTGGGAATATCCTATAAATCCAAAACAAAGAATGGTTAATGTAATTGCTTTTTTCATTTTATTGTACATTGTTTTTAAATTGAACACTGTTCATTTTTTTGATCAAAAAAAAGGTTAAAGTTTCTTTATTATTTTTAAATATTCATTGTATCCCTCAGAAAGGATGGTATCCGGGTTAGAAAATTTTACACCTTTTGTTCTCTGGCGAATTTCCAGACAGCACATTCCGTGTACTAAACTCCAAATCATAAAAGATAATGCTTCTAATGAATGTCCTTCAAAATGCCCTTTGTTCATACATTCTTCCACAGTTTTCTTTAAAGCACCAAAAGTGTCAGCTCCTTCATTCCATGCTTCTTTTTCAGTACTTTCAATAAATTCCATCGGCGCTTTTACGATGAACATTAGATCGTACATTTCAGAATTTTCCATGGCAAATTTCAAATAGGTAAATCCCATTTTTCGAAGTCGTTCCATTGGATCTTTAATAGTGAACAATTCGGTAAAATACCCACCTAGTTCCTGAAAACCAATAGAGTGGAGGTCGTGAAGAATCGCATTCTTATCCTTAAAGTAAACATATACAGTTCCTACGCTGTAATCAATCTCATCAGCGATATTTCGAATAGTAGTCTGTTCAATGCCCCTTTCTAAGAAGAGTTTTTTAGCTCCTTTTAGAATGAGCATTTTTAATGCTTCTTTTTCTCGTGCTTTTCTTTCGGCTGTACTCATGGTGCAAATGTATGTATATTTTTTGAACAGTGTTCATTTTTTTAAAATAATTTTAAATTAGCTTAATTTTTGATCCTCTTTGTTTCTCGTTTTTTCTAAATGATTTAATTATTTGCTATTGAAAAAGAGTAAGAATTAAGATTTTAAACAAGTTTGAATTTCTTAACTTTGTAAAATGAAAGAGAAGATAATAAGAGAAGTTTCCAAGTTTAATAATGAACTGAAATTGCAAGGATTTAAAGCATTTCAGATAGAAGATGATGGTGCCGAAACCAGAAATTACAGTAGAAAGGAGTTTTATAAAATCTGCCTGACAACTGGTAAAAGCAAGATTCATTATTCTGATAAAACCTATGAACAGGAGGGGACAATTCTCTTTTTTGGAAATCCACACATTCCATATTCATGGGAAACGATTTCTACGACTTATGTTGGTTATACGATCTTATTTTCGGAAGAGTTTTTTAAAAACTCCGAGCGTTCTGAAAGTCTGCAGCAATCTTCTTTTTTTAAAATTGGAGGAACACCGGTTTTGAAAATAACAGAAGAGCAAAGAGGTTTTCTTAATACTATTTTTCATAAAATGATTTCGGAACAGAAAAGTGATTATGTTTTTAAAGATGAACTCATTCGCAATTATATCAGTCTCATTATACACGAATCTTTAAAGATGGAACCTTCTGAAAATTTCGAACAAAATAAGAATGCATCTTCCAGATTATCATCTGTATTTTTGGAATTACTCGAAAGACAATTTCCAATTGAAACAACTTCTAATCCACTTCAATTAAGAACAGCACAACATTATGCGCAAAATCTGAATGTGCATGTCAATTACCTGAATCGATCCGTAAAAGAAGTTACAGGAAAATCGACAACGACTCATATTACTGAGCGGATTATAACAGAAGCCAAAGCGCTATTGCTTCATACTGATTGGAGTGTTTCTGAAATTGGTTATGCGCTTGGGTTTGATTATCCCACTTACTTCAATAATTTCTTCAAAAAGAATACCGGTACCAATCCTTCTGCATTTCGTCAATCGGAAGTTTGAAATTCTTAATCTTTGGTTTGATAATCGTTACTGCCTTGCTTAAAGGCAGTCCTACCTTTGTATCTGGTTATTTAATTCAAATATTATGTCAGATTCAAACCCTATTTCCGATGATGCACCATTTCAAAAAGATATTTTCGAGAGACTTTTAGCCGGTGAAACGATACTTCCTAACGATTCGCAAATAGGCAGATTGAGAGAAGAAGCCTTCACTGTGAAAGCATTACTTAATCAGATGAATAATGCTGTAGATCCTGAAGAAATCATGCAGGTACTAAGTAGAATCTTAGATAAAGAACTTGAGGATGTTGCCGTATTTACACCTCTTTATATCAATTACGGAAAAAATATTACAATTGGTAAAAATGTATTTATCAATTTTGACTGTACCTTTTTGGCATTGGGTGGAATTACCATTCAAGACGACGTTTTAATTGGTCCGAAAGTCAGTCTCATAACCGAAAATCATCCGCTAAATCCTGAGGAAAGAAAAGGACTAACAAGTAAACCAATTCTCATCAAAAAAAATGCATGGATTGGTGCCAATGCTACGATTTTGCCCGGCGTAACAATTGGAGAAAATGCAGTTGTCGCAGCAGGAGCAGTAGTCTCTAAAGATGTTCCCGATAATATCATCGTTGGAGGAATTCCAGCAAAATTCATTAAAAATGTTCAACCTTAAAAGTGCTAATTATGAAACCGAAATGTAGTTGTAAAATTTGAAAACAATTAAAATCAAATCATTATAAAAAATATAAAATTGAAGGCAATTCAAAAGAAAATGAAAAAAACATTTGCAATCGCGATATTATTCCTGATAACAGGGCAAGTATCTGCACAAAAAGTACAATCAAATTTAGAAAAAATGAACACATCAAAAGAACATTATACATTTCAGCTTCGTGACAAAGTAATACGTCAAAAAGTGAGCTTCAAAAACCGTTACGGAATTACTTTAAGCGGAGATTTATACTTTCCGAAAAATGCAGGAAACGAAAAATTATCTGCATTAGCCATTAGCGGACCTTTTGGAGCGGTGAAACAACAATCGTCCGGATTATATGCCAACCAAATGGCAGAACGCGGTTTTATAGCTTTGGCTTTTGACCCATCTTATACAGGTGAAAGTGGGGGCGAACCAAGAAATCTTGCCTCTCCGGAAATCAATACTGAAGATTTTAGTGCTGCGGTTGATTTTTTAGGATTACAAAAGAACGTTGATAGAAATAAAATTGGGATAATAGGTATTTGTGGTTTTGGTGGTTTTGCTTTAAATGCAACAGCTATTGATAAACGTGTAAAAGCCGTTGCGACGACAAGTTTGTACGATATGACCAGAGTAATGTCGAAAGGTTATAATGATTCTGTAACTCTGGAACAAAGAACCAAAACATTGGAAACTTTAGGTGAGCAGCGTTGGAAAGATGCCGAAAACGGAAAACCGGCAGATGGCCCAAGAAATTTGCCGGAAAAATTGAAAGGCGATGAACCACAATTTGTAAAAGAATACTTTGATTATTATAGAACGCCGCGTGGTTTTCAAGTTAATTCTGTGAATTCAAATGGCGCCTGGCTGGTAACCAATCCGATATCTTTTATGAATATGCCAATACTTACTTATGTAAAAGAAATTTCGCCAAGACCAATGCTTCTAATTGCAGGAGAAAATGCGCACTCAAGATATTTTAGTGAAGATATTTTTAAAGAGGCAAATGAACCAAAAGAATTAATAATTATCCCAAATGCAGTTCACGTCGATTTGTATGACAAATTAGAGGTAATTCCATTTAATAAATTAGATGATTTTTTTAAAAAATATTTGAAATAAAAGCTAAATCAAAAAAACCGTTGACGTTCATCAACGGTTTCTATATTTAAAGCTAAAAAACAGGGCTTTATTTCACAGCATCATTTACAGTTTGGCTATCGACAAACTGTTCGAAACTGATAATTTTGCGGTCTTTCAATTTCCAAAGGTGAGCCACTCTGGCGGT
>Ga0247817_10000396_pt1 | contig 24886 bp, 33 predicted proteins | sample UWRJL212509R1_FD_178010 | JGI IMG/M metagenome (GOLD analysis project Ga0247817, IMG submission 178010) | Plant litter microbial communities from Arlington Agricultural Research Station in Wisconsin, United States - UWRJ-L212-509R-1 | ecosystem: Environmental > Terrestrial > Plant litter >...
GGCGGTGGAGGCGACGACGCTCTGATGGGCGATCAAGCCATCAACGTGCCGACTCCCGCTGCCGCACTCGGCGCGGTTGGCCGGGTCATCAAAGACAGTAAGTCGTTCGTGCAGGAGACAATTCGTCCTCGTGGCACGTTGATCTCCGTGGTCACCCTCACCCAGTCGACTGTCGGAGGTGACGATCTCATCCTCGGCGACGGCGGAGCGGACTCGATACACGCCGGAGCCGGCAAGGATGTCGCCAACGCGGGTGCAGGAAACGACGTTGTCTTCGGCGGCGATGACGCCGACGCACTGTGGGGCGGCGCGGACCACGACATCGTGTTCGGTGGAGCCGGCAGCGACCTGCTCGACATCAAGCGCCGCACGAGCGACCCCAAGTTGTGGCAGTTCGCAGCACCGACCGAAGACACGGACAGGAGCCGCCAGACGCTCAACGGCGGCGACACCCTGTATGGCGGGTCGGGCACCGATGCGCTTCAGGCCGACCAGGGCGATGCGGGCGGTTCTTCGAAGGTGCAGGGCGACCGATTGATCGACTGGCGTTCAACGATCAACTTTTTCAAGCTGTGCGAATCGGGAAACGGCGTGGGCAAGGTCTCGAACACCCAAACCGCGTCAATGACCTCGATGCTTCGTCAATTGGCTGTCGCGCACGGATCGGTAGGATCGGCCGAGCTGGCCATCCCCGCGACCGAGCGCCTGACCAAGTACCCGAACACCGGCACATTCGTCTGCGAAACGCGGTAACCCGCGACTGGCGACCAAGCCAAAGGCAAAGCCCCGCAATCGTCCTGATTGCGGGGCTTTGGTTTGGGGTCGCGAGGCTGCAGTGACTCGTGTGCGCTCGGTCGCAAGGCGTTATCGGCCAAGAACACAACCCCGCCGAAATCTGCATCTGGCGCAGGGTAGACAGACTGCCCTACGTTAGGTGGATCGGGTGAACCTGAGCCCGCCACAGCAATTGGGGGGCACGATGACGGACTTGCACGTCGATGGCGCGAACGGTTGGAAGCGATTCTGGAACCACGGACGACTGTGGAAAGCAGCTCTCGCGGTCGTCGTTTACCTGGCGCTGTACCAGTTGTTGGGGTACGCAGCCATTCCCCTGATCCGACCTTTCATCGACACCGAGAACTTCTTCGCGACGCCGGCGAGCGTGTTCTTTGGCCTTGGCGCACCCGTTGCGATCGGTGCGATCATCCTGATCGTCTTCGTTCTATCGCTCGGTTGGTTCAAGCCGCTATTCGCCCCGCAGCCTGTCAAAGGTCGATGGTGGATGTGGTTCTTCGTCGTTCTTGTAGTCGTGCCGATCGTGCTGCGCTTGGCGGGCATCGACTATGCGGGCTATGGCATTGACGTGGTAGTTACGGCTCTATTCGTGGGGTTGTTCATAGGGTTCGTCGAAGAGATCTTGTATCGCGGCATCGTCGTGAAAATTCTGCGCAGCGCTGGGCATCGCGAATGGACGGTGGCCGTCGTCTCGTCGCTGATCTTTGCCCTGTCTCACTCGATAAATCTGATCTCGGGTATGCCCGTTCTCACGGTCGCGCTCACCGTTCTGTTCACGTTCGGCTTCGGAATGATGATGTACCTCGTTATGCGTGTAACGGGCAACATCATCTGGGCGATGCTGATTCACGCAATGACCGACCCCACCACTTTTCTTGGTTCGGGTGGCATTGATGCGAGTTCGGGCGCGGCCCACAGCCCTCTGATTGACATCGCTGGGCCGTTCAGTCTCATCTTCGTAGGAGCCGCGCTGATCGCGATGATCTTCATCCGCGGCAAGGCTTCCACGGTGGATGTCGCGCACTAATCGCATCGAAAGGGAGAGCACATGGAGACACATCACTGGGCTGTACCGCGAGCAATCTGGGTCGGATTAACGGCCGTAACCGTTTATGTGGCGGTTGTGCTCGGACTCGGCGATCTGCTCGACAACCTCAGCGACGACACGATCCTCTCGCTCATTCTCGGCCAGTGGGTGCCGGTCGCACTGCTCATTGCCCTGGGTGTGATCTTCACGTGGAAGGCGGGATGGGCGCGAGACACGTGGGCGTCTCCGTCGGTCTTCACTGAGCGTCGCCGCTGGTGGATGCTCGCCATCCCGGTCGCGCTTGTGCTGCAGATCATCGTCATCTTTGTTGGCGTTCCGTGGGCGGAGCGATCATTGCTGTTCGTGGCCGTTGTCCTTATTGCATCCCTCCTTATCGGCCTGGGCGAGGAGCTGTACTTCCGTGGCATTTTCCGTACGTCGATTCTGGGACACCATGGTGAACTGGTGGCGCTCCTCATCACCTCACTGGTGTTCGGCATCGCTCACGCGTTCAAGTTTCTCGTGGTGGGAGTTCCTGTCGAAGCAATCGCGCTCAATGTGGGCTTTCTCGCGATGGATGGCGCGCTCTTTTACGGTTGCCTCCGGGCCACGGGCACGCTCTGGGTGCCCATCCTGCTGCACGGTTTAGGGGATTTTGCCCGCTTTGCTCAGCAAGGCACTGGCGACACGATCGATACGGGAGTCACTGGTGGCTCAGGTGAGAACGGCATCATCGACTTTCTGACCGCCGGCGTTGAGTACCTGCTCATCGGACTCTCGATCGCCCTTGTGGTGAGTGTGGCCCGTAACGACAGGCGCGTTCGCGCGGCAGTGAAGACTTCAGCCGCGCAGGAGCCCGCCGCCGACAGGAGCGTGACCTAGGCGGCCGCGATCATTTTGCGCATCACCGTCTTGCTCTTGCCGATATGCCGCTCGAAGGTGAAGCCAGCCTTCTCGAACATCGCGCGAGTGCCATTGTGCAGAAACGATGACGAGGTGCGTTTTCCGGGCTCGAGCTCGTTGGGAAACGAAATGACCTCGCCACCGCCAGCCTGCGCGATGAGGTGCAGCGCACCCTCGAGGGCCTCGTAGGCGACACCCGAACGGCGCTCGTCGCGATCGACGAAGAAGCAAGTGATGCGCCACGGGGCGGGGTTCGTCTCGCCCGCGTCGTGCTGCTTGCGGTGATAGATGTTGGGCAGCTCAAGCGGACTGCCGTACTGGCACCAGGCGATCGCCGCATCGCCGTCGAACACGAGCGCGGCGTGGGCGACGCCTTCGTGCACAAGCCGCTCTTTGAACTCCACCCGGGAGTACTCGCTCTTGACCGTCTCGTCGGTGTCGCCGTGAAAGTACGAGCAGTAGCATCCGCCCCAGACTCCGTTGTGCTTATCAGCGAGCGCCTGCCAGGCGGCAAAGGTCTCGGGGCCGAGCGGTTTGATCTCATGTGTGCCAGACATGCGCCAATTCTGCGCCCGCCCGCCGACATCCACAACGGTAAGACAGCTCAGAGCTCGAGCGACAACAGGCGCAGCACTCCGCGCGCGAGAACCTCGCCGGCCTCCGCCGTCTCTTCTGCCGTGAGCGACGGTGTCGCGGCAAGAACCGACTGCATGGCACCCATCGTGGCGATCGAGAGGATCGCAACCTCGTTGTCGTTGAGGGGTGTGTTCGCGGCAGAAAGAGCCGCACGCACATCCGCACGCATTCGTGAACCGAGCGAGTCATCGCTCAACTCGACGAGCGAGAAACGTCGGGCGAGCACGGCGGCCGTCTGCGGCAGCTCGGTCGCGAGCCGTCCGGTCAGGCGAACACTCTCGTACAACCGCTGAGCTGGTTCCGCACCGGCGGGCAAGCTCGAGTCGAGCCACTCGAGGTAGTCGACCATCGCGCCAGCGACCGCCGCTGCGAAGAGCTCGTCTTTCGTCGCGAAGTGGTTGTAGAACGAACCGAATCCGACATCGGCGAGATCGGTGATGGTTTGGATGCTCGCTGTTGCGTCCCGCGACTCGCGGATGAGCTGCTGGCCCGCGGTAATCAATGCGGCCCGCGTACGCACCTTGCGGCGATCGATGCGAGGTGCGTCGTTGGTCGGCATTCGTTAATAGTACGTCGCTCGATCACTATTGATGATTTCATCAGAAACGTGAGTATGGTGGGTAACATGAGTGAACAGCCCACAGCCAAAAAGAGCAGCCGACGCACCTTTCTCAAGCGGGCGGGAACGGGTGCGGCGCTCGTTGGCCTTGGAGCCATAGCGGCCGAGACCGTGAGAGCCGCAAACGCGGTGCCAGTGCCACCTCGCACCGTGGGCACCGAGGCGCGGTCCGTTCGCATCGACAACGTCTCGATCATTGATCCGGTTGACGGCAACATCCTTCCGCAGCATTCCATCGTCGTGCGTGATGGTCAGATCGATGACGTTTTGCCGACGTCGAGCATGCCGGTCGAGACATCCATGCGCATTATTGATGGGGCGGGGCGCTTCGCGGTTCCCGGCTTCAACGAGATGCACACGCACGTGCTGCAGGCGGCTAACCCCGAGCTCGGCTTCGCTCTGATGCTCGCGCAGGGCATCACCGGCATCCGCCAGATGGAGGGCTCCAAGACACTCCTGACCAACCGCGCTGAGAACCGGCTTGGCTTCAATGAGCACGCGCCGAGGCTGCTGGGTATGCCCGGCGAGCTTCTCCTGCCCTTCAACGCCAACTCCGTCGAAGGCGTGCGAGAGGAGATCGCGCGCCAGTGGGACAACGGCGCCGACTTTATAAAGATGGTTCTCACCGAGCCCGAGATCTTCTATGCAGCGATCGATGCGGCGCACGAGCGCGGCGTTCGCATTGCCGGGCACATGCCGCCGCCGGTGCGCATCGAGGAGGCCGCTGCGGCCGGCTTTGACTCCATCGAGCACCTCGGCACCGGCCTCAGCGTCTTTCTCAGCCTGTCATCGAAGTCCGACGCGATGTGGTCGAAGGCTCCCAAGGGTCTGCCATTCCCATCGTGGGCAGTCAAGCTGCCGTTCGCCGGGGCGGCATTCGACGCGTTTCTGAAGGAGGGCTTTCTCGGCCCGGCCACCAACTCCACCGACGCTGACCAGCTTCTTGTGCTGAAAGAGACATTCGCCACCTACTCCGAAGATCGGGCGGCCGCTATGGGCGCCGACTTCGCGAAGCGTGAGACGTGGAACGTTCCGACGCTCATCGGCGTGCGCACCAAATACCGCCTTGACGACCCTGAGTACATCAACGACCCATGGCTGCAGATGATGCCGGCTGCGGATCGCCAAAAAGAAATCGACGAGATCGAGAAGTTCAGCGCGACACCGCAGGCAGATCTCGATGTGTTCCACGAGTACTACGACCGCATTCTTCAGACGATCGGAATCTGGGCGAAGGAGGGCGCACCGATCATGACCGGAACCGACAACAACGGGCAGGGCGTCGGTAGCACTATTGGGGGCGAGTTCCGCGAGTTGGGGCGCGCGGGGCTGTCTCCGCTCGAGATTCTGCGGGCCGCGACATCCAACCCCGCGTCGTACTTGGGTCAGTCAGACACGATGGGCCGCGTCGCAGCTGGCATGAATGCAGACCTGCTGCTGCTCGACGCGAACCCGCTCGACTCCATCGACGCCCTGAGCGCGATCTCACTCGTCGTCCGTGACGGCCACGACTACACGTCGACCGAGCTTGACGCGCGGGTTGATGAACTGCTGGCGGTGCAAGACTCCGCGAATTAGCATCGACCGCATGGCCATCAAACTCGAAAACGTCGGAATCGCAGTTCGCGACCTCGAAGCGACAATCGCCTTCTTCACCGATCTCGGACTGACGCTCGTGGGCCGCGACACCGTGAGCGGCGACTGGACCGACACCGCGGTCGGCCTCGACGGCAATCACGCCAAGATCGCGATGCTCCAGACGCCCGGCGGCCAGGGGCAGATCGAACTCTTCGAGTACATCCACCCCGAGGCGATCGACACCGAGCCCACGGTCGCCAACGAGATCGGCATGCACCGCGTTGCGTTCTCCGTCGACGACATCGACGCCTCGCTGGCGATCGCCGCAAGGCACGGCTGTTACCCGCTGCGCGGTGTCGCCACCTACGAAGACATCTACAAGCTCACCTACCTGCGTGGGCCGAGCGGCATTCTCGTGATGCTCGCCCAAGAGCTCAACAAGCAATAACGGCGATGGATGTCGCGGCTCTGGCTGCTAGCTGGCTCTAGCCAAGCGGCGGGTGGGGATACTCGGCCGACCGCCCCTGGAAGGTGAGTATCGCCTCGTTGCGGATCTGCCCATTCTCGATTTCGATCGCTCGGCTGATGGTGTCGGATGATGCCCATGCGGTCGGGCCTTCCATCGCCGTGCGCAGGAAGGGCAGCAGGGCTTCGCTGATCTCCCAGGTTGTGGAGTTCCAGAGCAGTGACGGGCTGTGGTCGACCGCGTAGTAGTTCGTCGAGTCACCGACCGTGAACATCGGGTCGGCGAACGTCGTCGGGCGAGCCCAGCTGAAGCCCATGCCCTCGTCGACCGAGACGTCGACGATAAGGCTGCCCGGGCGGAACGCGTCGAGATCATCGAGGCCCAGGTAGGTGAGCGGGGCGTTCGGGTCTTGCAGCGTGCAGTTCACAACGATGTCGTTCTCGGCGAGGTAGGGCGCGAGGTGCACGGGGCCGTCGTCGGTGTTGACGATGCTCTCGTACGGCGCCTCATCGTTGTGCTCGAACTGGATGATGTCGACCGATGGGATGGGGGAGCCGACGGCCGCGACACCGCGGTTCGTCAGCACTCGCACGTCGTGAATGCCGTGGGCATTGAGCGCGGTGACGGCGCCTCGGGCTGTCGCACCGAAGCCGATGACCGCGGCGCTCAGGCGGCGACCGTAGTCACCGGTCGAACCACAGAGCTGGAGCGCGTGCAGCACCGAGCAGTAGCCGGCCAGTTCGTTGTTCTTGTGAAAGACGTGAAGCCCGTAGCCGCCGTCGGACTGCCAGTGGTTCATGGCCTCCCACGCGATCAGGGTGAGCTTCTTATCGATCGCGAGCTGAGTGATCTCGCGATCCTGAACGCAGTGCGGCCAGCCCCACAGCGTCTGCCCGTCGCGCAGCTCGGCGAGGTCAGAGGCCTGAGGCTTGGGGAGCAGCACAATGTCGGCCTGGGCGATGATCTCTTCGCGGCTGGCCATCGCGCCGACCAGGGGCTCGAGCTCTTCATCGTGGATGCCAAAACGCAGGCCGTAACCGCGCTCGAGAATCATCTGCGCACGCAGGTCGGCGTCGATGCGTTCGAGGTGCGCGGGGTGGATTGGCAGCCGTCGTTCGTCGGTCTTGCGTGATGTTGCCATAACGCCCAGCCGCAGTAATCCAGTTTTGCTCATACTGAACACTAGACGCCCCGCTTCCGTCAGCCGCAGACGCCCGCGTCAAGCTGCATACTGGAAAACGGGCATCGGGAGGTTGGCATGGCGCACGACGCGGGTCCGTTCTTTCACGGCACGAAGGCCGATCTGCGCGTCGGCGAGCTGCTCACTGCGGGCTTCCGCTCGAACTATCGCCCCGAAGTCGTTATGAATCACATCTATTTCACGGCGATTGTGGATGGCGCGGGGCTGGCCGCTGAGCTTGCTGCGGGCGAGGGCGTTCCAAGGGTCTACGAGGTCGAGCCGACCGGCGACTTCGAGGATGACCCGAACGTCACCGACAAGAAGTTTGCAGGTAACCCGACCCGGTCGTATCGCAGCGCCTCTGCGCTCAGGGTGATTCGCGAGGTCAACGACTGGACGCGGCTGAGCCCCGAAGCGCTGCAGGTGTGGCGCGACCGGCTGGCAGTGCTGCGCGCCGACGAGCGTGGCGAAATCATCAACTGAGTTCAGCGGGCTCCGGCTCGGCCGCGAGGTACTGCGCCGAGATCTTTCGATACGACTTGGTGAAGAACGCGGCGATGGCGGCCAGAACCATAACTATTCCGGCGACGAGAAATACCAGCGCGATTCCGCGAGCGGTGCCATCACCGAGCAGCCAGCCGAGACTTGAGTGACCGGCATCCGAATTCATAAATGGAATGATCGCGAACTCGGCGATCGGCGCGATCAAGAACGCGGTGACTGGGGCTGCGGCCGACTCGAAGGCGGCGGCGAACCCGAAGACGCGGCCCTGGGTTTCGAACGGCACGACCTTCTGAATGACTGTCTGCTCGGCCGCCTCGACGGCTGGGATGAGCGTCATGTACATCCAGATGCCGACCGCGTAGAGCCACCACCACTCGCGAATCGTGAACAGTGCGCCCAGAACGCCCATCAGGATGACGAGCAGCAGCAGGGTGCGAATCGGATTCTTGCCGAGACCGAACTTGGCGACGAGCAGCCCGCCGATGATGAAGCCGGTCGACGAGACGCCGAGCACAACGCCCCACCATTCGACCGGAAAGAGCTCGAGGCCGTAGGGATCCATCAGCGCCATGTAGACGCCGCCGATGAGGTTGTTGAAGGTCGAGAAGATGATGAGAGCGAAGAGGCCGGTTGCCGCGCGCACCGCCGTGATGCTGCCGCGCAGATCGATGAGTGGGCGGTTCTTGTCAACGTGGGGCTGCTTCTCGGGGATGTCGAGAAAGAGCAGGTGAACAAGCGCCGCGGCCGAGAGCACGATCGCGATGATGAGCGTGGGTCCCATGCCGAGCAACCCGATCGAGAGCCCGCTGAACACGCTCGTCACCATAAACGCGATGCCCTGCACGGTGCCGACGAGTCCGTTCGCGTTCGCGTGCCGCTCGACGGGTATGAGCAGCGTCACGACTGTCGACAGCGCGATGTTGCGCATGTTCTCGACGACCGCCCCGATCAGGATCACCCCGCTGAATAGCCAAAACATCGGCCCGCCCAGATCGAGCAACACAGCCTCGTCGAACGCGAGATAGAAGCCGAGGCTGATGGCGAATGCGACAACCGTGAATGCACCGGCGAAAACCATAACCCGGTGCTTGCGATGGCGGTCGACGATCGTGCCAAACGCCATCGAGCACAGCGCGACGAGCAGCATGTAGGCGCCACCGATGATGCCCGTCGCGAGCACCGACCGAGTCTCGAGATAGACCCAGAACGTGAGCGCCCACCACAGGTAGCTCGTTGTGACGTTTGCAACTGCCGTGTTCACAAGAATCTGCGCGAAGGTGCGAGCTCCGCCGGGCGGAGGTTCGTTCACAACGATGGATGTCGCGGAGGCGGCTTGCGCGTCGTCTGTCGTGGCCATGCCTCAGTTTATGTATACGGTGTAAACATGTCGAGAGCTCGGATCGGAAGTCACGCCGTTCGGGTCTTGACGCGCTACTTGTTTTTTGCAAGTGTTGACTCATTCGCAACGAAGCAACCGAAGGAGATTGCAATGCCCCAGATGTTCGTCAACCTGCCCGTCACTGACCTTGATCGCGCAAAGGCCTTCTACGAAGCCCTGGGGTTCAGCATCAACCCTCAGTTCACCGACCACAATGCCGCGTGTGTTGTCGTCGAAGACGGTCACAACTACTTCATGATTCTGACGCGCGAGTACTTTCAGACATTCACAGAGCTGCCGATCGGCGACAACGCCAAGAACCCGTCGGTGTCGACGGCGATCTTCCTCGACAGCCGCGAGGCGGTCGACGCGACGGTCGAGGCCGGCATTGCCGCGGGTGGTACGCAGCCGGGCGAGGCCACCGATTACGGCTTTATGTACCAGCGCGGAGTGACCGACCCCGACGGAAACGTGCTCGACTTCGGCTGGATGGATCCGGTCGCGGCCGCCCAGGGCCCCGAGGCGTTCGCCGCTCAGCAGGAGTAGAGCTCCATGGCCGCACGCGACTACGGCCAGTACGGCGGCGTCACGCGAGCTCTCGAACTCGTGGGCGAACGCTGGTCGTTACTCATCATTCGCGATCTGCTCGTGGGGCCGCGCCGTTACGGCGACCTCGCGGGCGGACTCGCGCGCATCCCGAGCAACATCCTGTCGGCGCGGCTGAAAGAACTGCAGGCGGCCGGAATAATTCGTCGGGTGCCGCACTCGCGTGTCATCGTCTACGACCTCACCGACTACGGGCGCGAGCTCGAGCCGGTCGTTCTCGCTCTCGGAGCCTGGGGCTTCAAGGCGCTCGACGAACCGCGTCTTGAACAGGTCATCACGCCCGACTCGATGACGATCGACCTGCGCACCGCCTTTCGTGCGAACGTCGCAGCGACGCTACCGGCGACCGCATATGCGGCACGAGTGGGCAGCGCAGAACTTCTCATTCGAGTGGATGGCGCGCGGCTCGATGTTTCACGCGAGCACGGGGCCGTCGACCTCGCCTTCACTGCGGGAGCCGGCATCCATCGACTCATTTCGGGGGAGCTGGCACCAGAGCGCGCCCTTGCGACCGGCGTCGTCGAGATCACCAGCGGCGGCCGTGCGCTGCTTGGCCGATTCGCGGAGACCTTTCACCTGGCGGCGTAAAGTTGCCGCATGGATCTCGAGGTGACGCCGGCCCTCAGCATCCCCGACTCCGAGCTGCGCTGGAAGTTCTCGCGATCGTCGGGGCCGGGCGGCCAGCACGTCAACACCTCTGACAGCCGGGTGCAACTGACCTGGAGCATCGCCGATTCGGCGGCTCTAGGCGAGGAGCAACGCGGCGCTTTGCTGACGAAGCTTGGCCGGCGTCTCGTCAACGGCGCGATTACCGTGACGGTGTCGACCCAGCGATCGCAGCTGCGTAATCGCGAGACCGCGCTCGAGACGCTCGCGTCGCTAGTTCGCGAAGCGCTCGCGCCGCCCGGGCCGCTTCGGCGCGCAACCAGACCGACTCGTGGCTCGGCCCGTCGCCACCTTGCCGCGAAGAAGCGTCGCTCCGAGACGAAGCAGCAGCGGCAGCGTCCGACGGGCGACTAGTTGAGCCTGGCGAGCTTCGCGCGCGCGACGCTGTAGGCGCCGTAGGCGATGAACCCGAGGCCGACGAGCACCAAGAGAATCTGGCCGAACGGTAACGACGCCAGAGCTTTGAGCGCGCCATCCAAGCCGGTTGCCTTGCTGGAATCTGCCGTGAAGGCGGCGACGATGAAGAGCACTCCGACGATGAAGAGGGCGACGCCGCGAGCGACGTAGCCGAAGATGCCGAGCGCACGCACGCCTTTGGCCGCCGTGCCAGTGGGCATCGTGATGTCCTCTTCGAACTTACGGGTGAGGCCCTTGCGAACCATGTACGCACCGACGCCGCAGATGACGAGGCCGATCACAACGACGAGAAAGACGCCGCCGGGAGTTGCGAGAAGGTCGGCCGTGAGTGACGAGGACTGCTGTGAGCTGTCGCTTCCGGTTCCAACAGCAAAACCGAAGGCCGTGGCCGCGAACGCGAGGTAGGCGATGCCTTTTCCGACCTCGATGGCCATGTTGGCGGCGCGCTTCTTCTTGTCTTCGTCACGATTGAGGAATGCGCCGATGACGTACCAGATTCCGAGAGCGGCGAGTGCGATCGCGATGAACCACAGAGCAGTTGCCCCGATCGGGTTCGATCCGATTGCCGCGAAGGCGCCTGACTGGTCGGCGCTGCCGCCGCCGCTGACGGCGATTCCGATCGCGATGAACCCGATGAAGGCGTTGACGACACCGTTCATCGCGTAGCCGGTGCGCGCAACGGCGCGAAGCGGGGTGCTGTTTCGGGTAGAGCGGGCGGCGGTTTTCGCGTTGGGCATCCGGCCAGACTACGCGGGGCGGCGAAACCGGCTGGGGGCTTGCCTAGAGTTGCGCGCTAATAGTAGAAGTTCACGATCAGCGCGCCGAGGCACAGCACTGGCGCGATCACGAACATCACAAGCCCGACGCGAATCAGAAGGCGAACGCGGTGGATGGCGCGGGCATCGTCATCCCCGCCCGGAAACGCCGCCGCACCGAACGCGAACACCATGAGCAGCTCGAGAATTGCGCCGACCCAGAAGACCCGTTCCGGCTCGTCGTCGATCACTCCCGCGAACCAGCCCGAGACGATGACCGCTCCGCACAGGATCGCCATCACCAGGGCGGAGCCGACGAACAGCGTCACTGCCGATCTCTCTAAGTGCCGCCGGGTCTCGTTCACAGTCATCGCCTCTCGGATAGAGCGCCGACGCTAGTCCGGGTTGGCGAGTCGATCAACCCCGTGCGGTGTCGTCTCAGTCGATCTGCTGCCCGCGCTCTTCGGGATGGTTGTAAAAGCGTGTGCCGATCAGGGCGAGAAAACCGCCGCCCACGACAACGCCCACGGTCAGGGCGAGCGGAATAAAGAGACCAAACGTCGACCCCCAATATGCCAGCCAGATTCCGATTATTAGGTTGATGCCAGCCCAAAGAACGTTTTCCGCGGGCGAGGCTGGAACGCGCCACGGTACCCGATGCAGGTAGCCCGCGCCGCCCCGTGTCGCGTGCGGCACTGCATTGCTCAAGAAGATGCTGGCTAGAGCCACGATCAAGTATCCGAGAAAAGTCATGGCTACTTCATACCGTAGGTTGCCCCGATGTTACGCAGGCCGCCGTCGACAAAGAAGTCTGCTCCGGTCGCGTTGCTCGAGTCGTCGCTCGCGAGAAAGAGCGCCATCTGGGCGACCTGCTCAGGTGTTCCGAAGCGGCCGAGCACCGACATCCCGGCCATCGCTGCGTCGAGCGTGGCGGCGGGGATGCCGCGGTTGAGCATCTCCTGGCGCTGGTGCTCGGCCATCGGCGTTGTCGTCGCGCCAGGGTTGAGGGTGTTGACGCGAATGCCGTGCACGCCGAGCTCATTCGCCGCAACCTTCGACAGCATCACGACGGCGGCCTTCGACGCCGAGTACGCCGCCGAGCTCACCGGGATAAACGCACCGGTCGAGGCCGTGTTGATGATCGATCCACCGCCCGCCTCGATCATGTGCGGAACGACGTACTTCATCATGAGCCAGGGTCCCTTGGTGTTGATTTCCATGACGCGGTCGAAGATGTCTTCGTCGACATCGATGGTCTTCGCCTTGTTCTCGAGGTCGACGCCCGCGTTGTTGAACAGCACGTTGGGAACGCCCAACTCGGCGACCGTGCGCTCGACGATGCGCTTAACGTCGTCGGTCTTTGTGATGTCGCCGCCGATAGCGATCGCCTCACCACCCGCCTCAAGAATCGCATCGACGGTCGGTTGCGCACGCTCTTCGGTGATGTCGACAACGGCGACCTTCGCGCCCTCGCGTGCGAACAGCAGGGCGCCCGCGGCCCCCATGCCGCCGGCCGCGCCCGTGATGATCGCGATCTTGTTTTCAAGCCTCATTGCTCTGACCTCTTTCGTTACGAGACATTAATGTCTCGTAATCATATCCATCCCTGCGTTGCTAGCCTCAACTCATGTCAGGTTCAGCGCCCGGGCGCCCGCGCAGCGAGAAATCGCGCAACGCCGTGCTCGACGCGACAAAAGAACTTCTACTCGAGGGGGGCTACTCGCGCCTCACTCTCGAGGGCATAGCCGCCCGCGCCCACGTTGGGCGCCAAACCCTCTATCGCTGGTGGCAATCGAAAGATGCCATCGTTGCCGAGTGCATTACAGACGGTCGGATGCTGCCCACCGAACTTCCGATACCTGACAGCGGCGACATCCGAGCTGATCTGACTTCGTGGCTCGCGGAGTTCGCGAGGGGGCTCGATGAAGAGCACGCGGCTGCCAGGGCTCGGTTGCTCACCGCCGCCACTGCCGAGAGCGAGATCGTCGCCCAGGCGTTTCACGACAAAGTCGCGGGGCCGTATCGGCGCGGGCTCGAGCAGCGTCTGCGCTCGGCTATCGATTCGGGCGAACTCAAGCCGGGTACGCCGGTAGAGGTCATTGCCAGTGCGCTCATGGGCGCGACGCTCTTTTCAGTCTTTCTTCGATCACCATCTGCGCAGCCCGCAGAGCTGCTAGCAAGCGCGCTGCTTGACGGCATCGCCCGCTAGCAAACATACGAGTGCCCCGAGCGCAGCCGGGGCACTCGCATGTTCTAGTGATCCGCGGGTTGAAGCTTTCGTTCGACTGGCACGACTTTGCGTCTCACCGACGCGGCAGGCGACAGCGGTGGCGTCAACCGCGAACGGACGTTGGGAAGCCGAAGCCCTGGCTTCGGCACCACTCGGGTCGCCCGAACAAGCGGAGTCATTGCTGGTTTCACGCGCGCACCTGCTTCGTGTCGTTCGTTCGCGCGGCGACTTGGATCTTGCGCGGCTTCGCCCTCTCGGCGACCGGAATGATTACCGAGAGAACTCCGTGCTCGTAGTTCGCGGTGATCTTCTCGGCGTCCACGCCGTTGCCGAGGGTGAACTGCCGCATGTAGCTGCCGTGCGGTCGTTCGTGCGAAAGCCACTTGACGTGATCGTCGGCGGGAGCCTGGCGCTCGGCGCGAATGGTCAGCAGCTGGCCGTCAACGTCGAGGTCAACGGACGCAGGGTCAATGCCCGGAAGATCTGCGCTGAGCACGTACTGGTCGCCTTCGCGAAAGAGGTCTACCGGCATCAGGCGAGGAGTCCGAGCCGTGTCGAAAACGCTTGAGGCGAGGCGATCGAACTGGCTGAGTGCATCGAACGGGTTGGACATGACAGTCTCCTTTCGTAACCGAATGAAGGTCTCACGACGGGTTTGCGAGACCCGGTTATTTTTTAGCACCGAGCGGCACAGAGTGCCAGCCGCTCTAAGCATTTTTGGAGTTTGCGCCAGCGGCTCGCCAGAGTGCGCAAACTGTGGTGTGCTCGAGCGCAAACCACAGTTTCTGCACTCTCGAGCGGAACGCTGAGTAAAAGGATGGTTGAAAGCACGTGAGTTCAGACGCGCACGACGACGAGCGCATCGAGCGGGCGCGCGAAGCGCTCGAACAGCTGGAGTTACTCGCGCCCTAGGTAGACGGGTTTCGCCTAATGCGAATCGGCCCACGCGCGGTCGCCAGGTCGACGGCCTCCCCGTGCTGGGTGATGCTGACGGAACCGTCGGCTACCAAGCGCTGCGCTGCATCCCGTGCTGGCTGCATCAGGTGGCGCCAGTCGTCTGGCTGAACCGCCCTCGCGGCATCGGAGGGGCAGATCGTCGCGTCAACGGCACGCTGGCCGAGCAGTTCGATGATCTTCGATTCGAGCGCGACATCCATCGCGGTGAGCTCTCGATCGGCATCCATATTTCCACTCTGCCACTCGCCGGCAACTACTGCAGGCAGAACTCGTTGCCCTCGGGGTCACGCATCATGATGGCGAACTCCTCGTACGGTCCCCACGCGCCATCCAATGTCTGCTCGAGTGAAGCACCGAGCGCGATCAGGCGGTCGCGCTCCACCTCGAGTTCTTCGCGTGTTGCGCGCCGGTCGTCGAACGGAGTGATGTCGATGTGCATGCGGTTGCGCTGCCGACGCCCGTGGTTGTAGCGCGTGAAGTAGAAGCGCTGGTGCGCCGAATTGCCATCCCAAGCTTCGGCACGCTCAGCCAAGTCATCGTCGCTGAAACCTGCTTCCCTTAGCGCCGCGACCTCGTCGGCGGGCCAGCCGGTGAACGCGGGGTAGCCCATCACCGCGGCCCAGAAATGGGCGAGCGCCGTGGGATTCTCGGCATGAATTGTGACGTTGGCTATTCTCGCGGTCATGCCTTCGAGGGTAGACCCAGCACTCCGTCAAAGGCCTCGCGGTTCGCCAGAATCTCACGTTCGCTCTCGAGTGCCCAGCGGGCCAGCTCGAGCACCGGCGGCAATAACCGAACTCCGAGCGGCGTGAGGGCGTACTCAACCCGCGGCGGAACTTCGGCGTAGGCGGTGCGCGACACCAGCCCATCGCGCTCAAGGTGCCGAAGCGTGAGGGTCAGCATGCGCTGCGAAATTCCGGGCACTTTGTTCTTGAGGGTGGTGAATCGCAAGGGCTGCTCTTCGAGCATTCCGATGACGAGCAGGCTCCACTTGTCGCCGATGCGCTCGAGCGCATCGCGCACAACAACGCTGCGACCCGAGTCGCACATCGCGTCCATTCGCTCGATTGCCATCGGTTACCTCCATGTGCCTTTTGTAGACACGTCAACTACTGGTTACGATTTGTGCTTTAGTAACAAATCATAACTATCGGAGTCCCACAATGCTCATCGCCGTCTGGATCGTCTCGGCCATCACCGCTCTTCTGTACATCATGGCCGGCGGTCGCAAGGTCACGATGCCCGCAGCAAAGCTGCCCGACAACTTTGCGTTTGTGAAGCACACGGGTGTTCGCCTGCTTCGCTTCATCGGAGCGGTCGAAGTTCTCGGTGGCATCGGCGTCGTTCTTCCCGCGCTCACCGGCATCGCGCCGATTCTCACCCCGATCGCCGCAAGCTGTCTCGTGCTCGTGATGATCCTCGCCATCGCGTACCACGTGCGTGAGCGCGAATATAAGTTCATCCCGTTCAACCTCGTGCTGCTGGTGCTGCCGCTCTTCGTAGCGATCACGCGCTTCGCTGGCGTCTAGAACGCAGAAGCGACCTCGAGCAGCACACTCTCTTGCCCCGCGTAGATTCCATCTTCGCGGGGCCAGTGCGAGATCACATCGGTGAAGCCGAGCTCAGCGGCACGCGCGACCTGGTCTTCGAAGGCCGCAACGCTCGACATCGAGAAAGTTCCGTTCATGTCGAGGGCGAGGTAGCGGTCGATCGAACGGGGGTCGCGGCCCGCGGCGTCGGCTGCGACATCCAATCGCTCGACGAGCTGCGCGACAGCGCTCCACCACTCGTCGCCATGAACACCGTCGGGGCCGGTCGTGACCCAGCCCTGCGCGTGCTGGGCGACGAGGGCAAGGCCCTTGGGGCCATTGGCGGCGAGCACAAACGGCAGCCGCGGAGTCTGCGCGGGCGTGCCGACCATGCGCGCGTTGACGGCAGTGAACCAGTCGCCGTCGAAGGAGATAGCGCCGTCGCTTTCGAAGCGCAGCAGCGTGTCGAGGCTCTCGACGAACTCGGTGAAGCGCTCGTGTCGCTGGCGCGGCGTGAGTTCACGCTGGCCGAGAACGAAGGCGTCGAACCCGGTGCCACCCGAGCCGACTCCGAGAATAAAACGCCCGCCCGCGATGTCATCGAGCGTCGCGAGGTCTTTCGCGAACGGCACGGGATGCCTGAAGTTCGGCGACGCGACGAACGTGCCAAGGCGAATAGTGGATGTCGCGGCCGCCGCCGCGGTCAGCGTCGGGATCGTCGCACCCCACGGCTCATCGGCGAGCGAGCGCCACGAGAGGTGATCGTAGGTCCAGGCGTGGTCGAAGCCGAGTTCTTCGGCGAGCACCCACTTGCGGCGGCTTTCACTCCAACGCTCTTGGGGCAGGATGACGATTCCGTGGCGCATGCCCCAAGTCTGCCAGTGGGTGCGCGCCGCTCGCGAGGGCGCGCACCCAGTTGCGACTAGTGAGCCGAGTAGCCACCGTCGACGAGGTGGTAGCTGCCCGAGATGAAGGATGCTGCGTCGCTCAAGAGGAACAGCGTGAGCGCGGCGACCTCTTTGTCGGTGCCGAGGCGGCGTGACGCGTGCTCGCCCTCGAGTGCGGTGAGTGCCTCGGGCGAGAGGCTCGAGCGCACGAGGGGAGTATCGATGAATCCGGGGCCGACGGCGTTCGTACGCACGCCGAGTGCTGTGTACTCGAGGGCTGCAACCTTTGTCAGGCCGATGAGCGCGTGCTTGCTTGTGACATACGCGGCGTTCTGCGCGATGCCGACAGAACCGAGAACCGAGGCCATGTTGACGACGGCTCCGCCGCCCGCTTCGACAATTGCCGGAAGCTGAAACTTGAGCCCATAGAAGACGCCATCGAGGTCGACGGCGCGAACGCGGTCCCATGCCTCGATGTCATAGTCGCCGATCATCTGGGGTGCGGCGCCAATGCCGGCGTTGTTGACGGCGAGGTGAAGGCCGCCGAAAGTCTCTTTCGCGAAGGCTACTGCCGCTTCGGAATCTTGCCACTTGGCGGTGTTCTGGGCGAAGGCTGCTGCCTTGCCGCCCGCTGCGATTATCTGATCAACGGTGACCTGGGCCGCTTCGAGACGAATGTCAGTGACGACGACAGACGCGCCCTCCGCTGCGAGCTCGCGGGAGATCTCCGCGCCAATTCCACTACCGCCGCCGGTGACGATCGCTACCTTGCTGGCAAACCTGGTCACAATGACCACTTCCTTTTCTAATTCTGAGGGAACGAACGTATACGTTCGCATCCATTTAAACTACACCTGTTGGATAAAGATTCCATGTACACAGTGTCCACATGCTGCTACTTTCGAGGCCATGACGCGACTGAGAGTTCATAGCCTTGCTGTTTCCCTCGACGGGTTCGCGACCGGCGAGGGCCAGTCGTTCGAAACACCGTTCGGTCATGCTGGCCAGCGTCTAATGAGTTGGTTCTTTCCGACTCGCACGTTTGTGACGATGTCGGGGCACGAAGACGAGTCGGTCGGCAGTGGCACCACCGGTGTCGACGACGCCTTCGCAAGCGCAACCAACATCGGCATCGGCGCAGAGATCATGGGCCGCCGAAAATTCGGCCCGCAGCAGGGCCCGTGGACAAACGATGGATGGCGCGGATGGTGGGGTGAAGAACCCCCGTTCCACTCGCCCGTCGTTGTGCTCACGCATCACGCGCGCGAAGATCTTGTCGTCGGCGAGACGACATTTCTCTTCCGTGATCTCTCGCCGCGTGACGCGCTCGACCTCGCGATCGAGCAGGCTGGTGGGCTCGACGTGCGCCTCGGTGGCGGCCCGACGGTCGTACGCGAGTTTCTCGAGGCCGACCTCGTCGATCACCTGCACGTCGTTGTCTCGCCGATCATCCTCGGTCGCGGGGTTCGACTCTGGGATGGCCAGGAATCACTCGAAGAGCGCTTCGACGTAGAAGTGACTGCGTCGCCATCGGGCGTCGTGCACTACGTCTTTACGCGGAAGAACTAACGCTCGTCGCGGCCCAATTGGCCAGCAGCTGCAGACCTTGGAGCGACCGGGAGCCCGGCTCGGCCGAGAAGACGATCATCGTGAGCCCGCGATCCGACGAGAGATCCATCGACTGAAAGTTCAGGTCGAGGTCACCGACGACAGGGTGGGTCACGCTTTTGATTCCGGTGCGGTGTTCGCGCACATCATGCGCGGCCCAGAACGTACGGAACGCGTCGCTCTGAGTGGAGAGTTCTCCAACGAGATCGCTCAGTTGTCGGTCGTAGGGCGAACGTCCGGCTTCGGCTCGAAGGATCGCGACGATTTGGCGGGCGTTCGCCTCCCAATCGCGGTAGAAGGTCTGAGCGTTCGGGTCGAGAAATGTGAAGCGGGCGGCGTTGACCTGTTCGTCTGGTCGCTCAAACATGACCGAGAACAGCGCGCGCCCGAGCTGATTCGTTGAGACAGCATCGAGCCGCCCGTTCTGCACGTACACCGGCACCGTCGACATCGCGTCGATTGTCTGCTGAGTAGTCGCACTGATTTGGGCCTTGCGCGTGGTGCGCGTGCGCTGCGGTCGCGTGCCCGCGTTGGCCGCGCGCACGAGGTCGTAAAGGTGAGCGTGCTCGGCCTCGTTGAGTTTGAGCGCACGGCTCACTCCGTCGATCACGGACTCCGAGACGCCGGTGGCAGTGCCGCGTTCCAGTCGCTTGTAATACTCCGCGCTCATGCCCGCGAGTAGCGCGACCTCTTCGCGGCGAAGACCGGGAACACGTCGTCGACCGCCGAAGTCGGGCAGGCCGACCTGGTCGAGGCTCAGCTTCGCCCGACGCGTGGTCAGAAACTCGCTGAGGTCGTCGTGGGGGTTCATGCATTCGAACTTACGCCTGGTCGCCCGCTCAAGAGGGGCTCTGCTGGTGCACCCATAAGCAGGGCCGCGCTGAGCGTGCCGGTTGCGGCTTGACTCGAATTACCGGCCAGCGACAGTGGCCGCGACATCCATCGAAAGAAGAAATGAATGAAAACCGCACACCTCGGTGCTCTCGAAGTCTCCCGAATCGGTCTCGGAGCCATGACCATGGCCGGCACCTACACGTCAGAAGGCGGGTTGGATGACGCGGAGTCGATCCGCACTATTCATCGAGCTCTCGACCTCGGCGTCACCCACATCGACACGGCCGAGATCTATGGGCCGTTCCTGAGCGAAGAGATCGTCGGCCGCGCGCTCGTCGGTCGTCGCGACGAAGTTGTCATCGCGACGAAGTTCGGGCTCGTCTCGCACTCTGGCGGCGGCCCGGGCGCCGTCGACAGCAGCGCGGCCAACGTCAAGGCTGCCGTAGAGGGGACCCTTCGCCGTCTCGGCACCGACCACATCGACCTCTACTACCAGCACCGCGTTGACCGCTCGACTCCCATCGAAGAGACCGCGGGTGCCGTTGCCGAGCTCATCGCCGAGGGTAAGGTTCTGCACTTCGGGCTCTCTGAGGCCAGCCCCGCGACAATCCGTCGCGCGCATGCTGTGCAGCCGGTCTCGGCGCTGCAGACGGAGTACTCGCTCTGGACGCGCGACATCGAAGACGAGATTTTGCCCCTGCTGCGCGAGCTCGGCATTGGTCTCGTGCCCTACTCACCGCTTGGTCACGGACTACTCACCGGGCAGATCCGCAGTGTCGATGATTTCGCCGACGACGACTGGCGCAAGACCAATCCGCGTTTCACGGGCGAGAACTTCGTGCGCAACCTCGCGATTGTCGACGAGGTGCAGGCGATCGGCGCCGAGATCGGAGCGACGCCGGCGCAGACGGCTCTCGCCTGGCTGCTCACCCGTGGGGAGGACATCGCACCCATCCCCGGCACGCGTCGCGTCTCGCGTGTCGAAGAGAACACCGCCGCAGATGCGATCGAGCTCACGCCAAGCCAGGTCGAACGACTCGATGCGCTCACTCCCGCCGCGGGTGCGCGCCACGACGAAGGCAACATGGCGGCTATCGACTCCTAGAGCATCGCCGTGAGCACGCCGCCGTCGGCACGAATCGCTGCGCCGTTCGTCGCCGACGACAGCGGGCTCGCGAGGTAGAGGGCGAGGCTCGCGATCTCGTTCGGCTCGATGAACCGCTGAAGAATGGATGTCGCGTTGCCTGCCGCGATCGCGGCCTTGAGGCTCGCGACATCCATGCCCTGTGCGTGGGCAATCTGGTCGACGGCGGTGGCGACTCCGTCGGAGTAGGTCGGCCCGCCGAGGATCGAGTTCACCGTGACGGCAGTGCCGCGCGTGAGCTTGGCCAACCCGTTGCCGAGGGCGAGGAGTGCGGCCTTCGACGCCCCGTAGTGGATCATGTCGGCGGGCACGTTGACGCCGGACTCGCTGTTGATGAAGACGATCCGGCCCCAGCCGCGCTCGAGCATGCCGGGCAGCAGGTGTCGAGAGAGGCGCACCCCACTCATCACGTTGACATCGAGGTAACGCTGCCAGTCGTCGTCGCTTACATCGGCGAACGGTTTGACCTCGAAGGTGCCGACGTTGTTGACGAGAATGTCGACGTCGCCGAGGGTCTCGAGAAGGGTGTTCGCCTGGGCCGGTTCTGTGAAGTCTGCGGCGATGCCTTCTACGGTTGCCCCGTCTTTGCTCAGTGCCGCGACCGCGGCGTCGACCCTGGCCCGGTCGCGTCCGTTGATGACGACCGCGGCGCCCTCGTCGAGCAGCCCCTTCGCGATTGCGAAGCCGATGCCCTGCGTCGAGCCGCTCACGAAGGCGCGCTTGCCCGTCAGTTGAAGATCCATGTGTTGTAGTCCTTTTACTTGCTTGGTCAAGTGAAAACTAACACATTAACTTTCTCAGTCAAGTAAACTCGGGGCATGCCCAAGTCTCTTACCGGCGAAGACCTCGAAACCTGGTCGGCGCTCGCGACTCTTCTCGAGTGGCTGCCGCCCGCCCTCGACGCGCAGCTGCAGCGCGATTCAGAGCTCACGCACTTCGAGTACGGAATCCTCTTTGCGCTCGCCGATGCACCCGACCGCACCCTGCGCATGAGCGCGCTCGCTGGATACGCCAACAGCTCGCTCTCGCGGCTCTCGCGTGCGGTGTCGCGTCTCGAGGCTCGCGGTTGGGCAGCGCGCCGACCGGATCCGGCCGATGGCCGGTCGACGCTTGCCTCGCTCACGTCAGACGGGTTTGCTCGCTACGAGCGGGCGACGCCCGGGCACGTCTCTACCGTGCGCAGCCTCGTGCTCGACCCACTGTCGCAGGCGCAGGCGAGGCAGTTGCGCGAGATTAGCCGGAAGGTGATGGGCGCGATTCGCGACGAGGATGGGTGGTTGCCGGGCTCGGGCAACTCAACCTAGGCGCGCGCCGCCGCCTCAACCGCATCGACCGCAGCCTCGACCCCGTCGCTCCAGGGTGCACCGTGCCCCGGCAGTACCCACTTTGCGCCGGTGGGCAGCAGCAATCGCAACGAGGCGAGCGCCTGCTCCGGCTCATCGGTGAACGGCGCGGGTTGAGCGCCGGCGACGCCGGTCAATACGTGACGTGTCGTGAGCCCGTCGCCCACGAAGACCGCGTCGACGTCGGGTACGAAGATCGCGATGCTTCCGGGGGAGTGGCCGGGCAGGCCAATGATCTGTGGGGCGCCGGGGAGGTCGAGCGTTTTTCCGGCGGGAGCTTCGACGACCTCGGTGAGGTGAGTGGCGCGCGTGCCGTTCTTGCGCAGCGAGTATCCGATGAACTGCAGAAGTGGTGCGAGCTTCATTTTCGGCGTCGCGGTCGCGGGCGGCTTCGCACCCTTGGCGCGCTCGGCGTCGGCAGGGTGCACAAAGACGGGAACACCATGGTCGCGGCGCAACCGCTCTGCGAATCCGATGTGGTCGGAATCGCCGTGGGTCAGAATGACTCCCTTGACGTCGTCAACAGTCCGACCCATCAGGGTGAGCTCTTCGATCAACTCTTTCCAATGACCAGGCAAGCCAGCGTCGATGACGGTAACACCGGAAGGGGTGTCGACGAGGTAGACGGCGACGATGTCGTTGCCGATGCGGCGAAGTGAGGGTGCGAGTTCCATGATGGCTACTGTACATAGCTATCATGGCTATCGTCAATAGCTATACTGGAAACATGCCCACACCCGACCGCACCTCACTCGAAGCCATCGTCGCCGCCGCGTGCGAACTTCTCGAGAGCGAAGGCATCGCCGCTCTTACGATGAACGCCGTTGCGCAACAGGTCGGAGTGCGCGCGCCATCCCTCTATAAGAGAGTTGAGAATCGCGATCGTCTCATCCAGCTCGTGGCAGAGGCAACGCTCACCGACCTTGCCGAGCGTCTCGACGGTAAGCGGGGCGTCGCCGACATCGCGCGCGTGTTCCGTGTTTTCGGCAAGGAGCGACCCGCAGCTTTTCAGCTTGTGCTGACGCCAGCTCCAGGCACACCGACGGCCGACGACAGCTTTCGTCAGGCGGCTACCCAGGCGATCTTGAGCGCGGCGGGCGAACTTGCGGGCGAAGAGCACAAGCTCGAAGCGGCTCGACTGGTAGTCGCCTGGGCGACCGGTTTCATCAGCATGGAGCTCAACGGCGCCTTCCAGCTGGGCGGCAACGTCGATGACGCATGGGAGTTTGGCGTCGAACGGATCGTAGCGGCGATCAGCGTTTAGGCCATCGAGTCGGCCCAGCCCGCGACATCCACCCCGTGGTTATCGGGTGAGGCGATCGTCCACCATTTGGGTGCCGCGCTGTCGTTGACCACGCGACCGCCCGCAGCGATCGCCGCTTCGACCCGTTTCGCCGCCTGATCGGCGGGAACCGACACGTCGATGTGTGTACGCCCGCGACCCGGTTTCGCGGGCGAGAGCTCGTGAAACCACAGGTGAGGTCCGCGGCGCAACGGGTCGATCAGGTCTTCGTCATTCAGGCGCTCGTAGCCCGAGATGGCTTGCCAGAAGTCGCGCGTATCGACGCCTTCGTCTTGGGCAACGGCGATACCGATGAACATCAGCCTGCTCGGGTCTGACCGCAGCCCGAGTCGATGTGCGGCCGCGCTGATCTCGACGGCGAGCACCGCGTCTTTCGCGCTGAGTGCGCCATCTCGGCGAGTGAACGTGCGAATCGTCACACCCTCTGGGCGCAGATCGACGTCGGGCTCGTGCTCGACGACCTGAGATATGCGAGCGATCTCGGTGACGAACGACGCGCCCTGGGCAAACGAGTCGGTGGCGTAAAAGGCGTTGGCGCCCCAGAAAAGTATTCGCCAGTCTTCGACACCCGGCGTCGCGTGAAACTCGAGGGGCTGGAGCTGAATGAATTCGTCTTCCATAGAAAGACGGTAGACCCGACCGCCGACGTTGTGAAGTGTCAGGGCAGCGGGCGCAGTGCGATCGCGCCGGTGAGCCGTGTGAGCGTGACGGCCGTCAGCACTCCGGCCGCGAGAATGCATGCGAGCACCACGAGCTGAAAGCGCCCGGCCTCAAGTGGTGAGGCGCCCGCGAAGATCGCGCCGACGAAAGCGCCGGGCAGAACAACGATGCCGGTCGTGCGAGTCTGGTCGACCGACGGCATCAGGGCGGTGTGGATGGCGCGGCGCCCGAGTTCGAGCGTCGACCGGCGAGCTGTGGCACCGAGCGCGAGCCAGCCCTCGACCTCGTCCCAGTGGTCGTGCACTGAGGTGCGAAAGATCCGTTGCGTCAGTATCGCAATCGTCATCGTGTTGCCGATGACGATGCCGCCGATCGCGAGAACGTAACGCGGAGAAAACTCGATGGCGCCGGTGACGAAGACGATCGCCATGACCGTGAGCGGGCCGATTGCCATCGACAGTGCGAGCGCAGACACTGAGCCCCCGACTCGCCGAGCGGCGGTGGCAACGGCAGCCGCGTACATAACAAAGAGCCCAACGCCCACCCACAGCGGATCACTCACAATTCCGGTCAGGATCACGCTCAGCACGCCCAGCTGCAGCGCCGCCCGCACGAGAGCGAAGGCGGCGGCGCGCGGCTCGGGAATGCGGAAGACTCCCAGCCCTACCGACGCGATGCTTGCCAGAAGCACGAGGGCGACGGCGGTCGCGATCCAAGGCGTCGCGACATCCATGCCCCTACTGTATGGAACTCAGAAACTCTCTGATGACCGCGCTCAGAAAGGCGGGCTTCTCGGTGACAAGGCCGTGGGTCGCTCCGGGCACGATGCAGAGCTGCGCCCCGGGGATGGATGACGCGATC
>Ga0247817_10000397_pt1 | contig 24852 bp, 27 predicted proteins | sample UWRJL212509R1_FD_178010 | JGI IMG/M metagenome (GOLD analysis project Ga0247817, IMG submission 178010) | Plant litter microbial communities from Arlington Agricultural Research Station in Wisconsin, United States - UWRJ-L212-509R-1 | ecosystem: Environmental > Terrestrial > Plant litter >...
TACTATAGAGATTCGTTGTTTCGCCCCGCGCGAATTGACGGGCCTTTAGCTCAGTTGGTAGAGCGCCACGTTTACACCGTGGATGTCATCGGTTCGAGCCCGGTAGGGCCCACAAATTAAAAATGCCGGTCAGGTGGGTGTTCTCACGCCCCATGGGATCTCGGAATTTCATGCAAACGCCTCTCCTGTTGGTGAGGTGTAGCTTGAAGCACTCTCACTATATGCAGGCAAGAAAAATGCCCCCTGTGTAGGGGGCATGTTTCTGGTCTGGCTAGATGGCAGACGAGATGTCCGTCACGACCGCCTCGGGGCGGGTGACGGCGGCCTCGATCTTGGCCAAGGCAGCGAAGTCCGCATCAGCGCCGCTATTCGAGCCGAACGGTGTCGGTGATTTGGCTGCAAAGCGTCGGACGTCCGTTCAGGGCTAAGAGCCCAGGTTTAGTCCACGAGAACGTCGTCGAGTGGCCTCAAGATCTTGCCAATGCAGCCCGTCGAGCCAATGGGCCTGATTACGGCGCGTACGGCTTGTGTAGTCAATTCACACCCATGCTTGGCAGACACACCGCGGGAGCGTCCACGGCGCTAGGTGGCCGCGGTACTCGGATCTTCGAGAGCAAGGAGAATCCGCGCCCAGTTGGACTGGGAGTCCGAATAGTTCTCGCGGAGAATACTGAGGAGCAGCACTGTGAGTGAAGGCATCCGGTAGTGCCAGATCTCCCCGGGGCGGTAATCGGCAGCTCGACCGCCCCGCTCCACGTACGTTGCCGGAATAGCCCATGCCTCAGCGCCGGTCATCACGAACGTCTCCGGCTTTTCACCTAGCGGATTGAGCACGTACACGAGGACTGTCGGCTCGAGGCTGTACGACTCCCAGACCATGAACCCTTTTGTGGTGCCCTTTATCTGGACGGGGTACGCCCGGAATGGGCTCTTCCGAAACGCGATCAGGTCAATGCCGAGGTCGACATCCGGCATTGCGGGTGTGAGCTCCGTGTGGCTGAGGATGCTCCTCTTTGCTTCCAGGACTGCTGCCATCTCCGTGCGCGAGTTGCTGAAGGGCGTTGCCATTGGTCTCCCTCGAAAGTCGGCGCGCGATGCGCCTCGTCAACGTACCAGCGGCCCTCGCAGCATGTCTTATCCAGGACAGGACCGCACGGCGGGCGGCGAGGCGTAGGTCGACGAGAGGCTCTTGCGTCCGGAGTTCCATCACAGCACGAGGATCACTATTTCTCCGGCGAGGAGTCCGAGTACGGCCGGCCTCCTACAACGGGGGTTTCCGTTCGTAGTCGTGTCCGACCGAGGTCGGTTGTGCGACGGCGGCCGGCGGCGGCCGCCGCCGGCCGGTCAGACCAAAGCTGAGACGAGCTGCCGTGCGACCTCGGCAGTGCGAGGTGGCTCGAATCGCCACCCTCTGAGAGGCCCACTGCCACGTCTCGGGCATAAGCTTCGCGTCCGACGAAACGTCTCCTGACGGCATCCCGAGAGGCGTGTGCGGCGACGGAGTGGTCAAATTCTGAGCTTTCGCGTAGCTCGCGGACGGTAGGAACCGGAATTGGGTCGAAAAAGGCCGTTTTCGGTACCACTGTTTCCATCGATTACCACCGCGGAGTACCAGTAAAAGTGCTGGTCAACGAGCAAATAAACAGCTCAGTTACCAGTTACCGCCATACGGGGGTATATACCCCTATAGAGGAAAGGGTATATATATCGGGGTATATATGTCTCTTGCCTCCTAGTGTATGTATATCTATTTTAAGAGGTAACTAGGTAACTACTACTACTAAAGGGGCCTCGATCCCTTTATCTATATGGGAGCAGTTTGTTACCACCCGCTGGTGTTTGGCGGTAACTCTGGTAACCAGACGTTCCTCGGCGATAGGAACGCGTGGATGCGCCCGTCGTGCTGCCGACGGCACATCGGGCGCAATCGGGAGAAGTTTGTGACCAATCTTGGGGATCTTCGGGAAAAGCGCCGTGATGTGCCGCATGTCTTGTAGGTGAGGCGGAAGCCCTGGATCATCCCGGTCCGCAGATTGCTACTGACGTGCCAGCCGAACCGGGGAGAAGACGACAGGGCCCGGCTCACGATACGCAACCAGAGTGAATCCAGGCGAAGAACCGAAGAGTCCGCCGACAGCGTCAACCATCCACAACCGCAAGAACATCGCAGGTGTCCCGAGCAGAGCACGAACGCTCGAGATCAATACCGCCGAGAATCGAGCAGGCCCGAGGGCCGTGCCCACGATCGCTCGAACGTCAGCCCGAACGAATTGCTAGCAACCGACTCAAGTACGAAGTCACCGCAGCTCCTCTGAAAGTATCTTCGGCAGGTTCAGGATTCGCGCTCCCAAGTGCCGCATGTCTATCAGGTGAGGCGAAAGCCGTTGATCGTCCCGGTCCGCAGATTGCTACTGACGTGCCAGCCGAACCGGGAGATGCAGCTGGCTCCGCCCAACAATCGAAACCAGAGAGAGCATCACGGCGAACACCGCGAGGTCCGCCACCACTCAGTCACCTTCCACAACCCGCACATTGAGCTCGGAATCGTCGAGCCGCCGCACGAACCGTCAACACCAGCACGGCCGAGAATTGAGCAGGCTCGAGAGCCCCGACCACGATCGCTCGCATGCTGGCAGTACCAAACCGAGCACGATCCACCCACACCCCGCACCGCGCCGTCACCTCTGAAACTCCACAGTGAAAACATTCAGCCCACCGATAGGTCGAGGCGAAATGCGCCTGCGCAGGCCGCGGCACATTGACGGTCACGGCTTCGACGACTCGGCGCCGGAAGCCTGCGGCTCGCCCAGCTCGCTGACACAACGACCCGCCCGGCGGAACGCCCAAAGCTCCGGAGCTCATGATCTCGAACGCCCTGACCCAAGCCACTGGACTCTTAGGCGGAGAGATCTGCTCCAGACGTCGGATCGCGGCATAAGCCGATGGCGTCGACCGGCTCGCCCACGCCCCGGGGCTCCGGACCGCCGACAGCGCAGCCTGAAAGCTGCGTCCGCGGCCAGCACTCAGCTCGTCGATGCGGAGACCACTGTCGCCGGCCTGTGGGCGCGCGGCTGACCGACGAATTGGTCGTTCTCTGCCGCGAACGACTTCCCCGATGTCGTCTGTGACTTCGTACTGTTCAGAGTGGAGCTGCGCCCCGCTCACAGAGGCGTACACCGGCCTACAGGCGTAGCCCGTCCGATAGGGGATGGACATACGGCGGGCACTCACCGCGCACGTCCACCAGCCTGTTGACGGGGATAAACCTGCTGTTACTGCAGGCAGTCCGTTACATGCGGCTGAGCAGCTCCGATTTCTTCGCATCGAACTCAGCGTCGGTGAGCAGACCGGCGTCCCTGAGACCACCCAGCTTATGCAGCTGGTCGGCGACGTCAGGTGCCGCGACGGTTAGGGCCGGCTGATGTGCATCCGCGATAGCGGCCCGGACAGCGTCGACCAGAGCGACGAACGCCGGCATCTGCTTCTTCACCACGATGACAGAATTTTCGTCCTGCCCGGCCTGCACCGTGCGGGAACCCAGATTGTTATTCCGGACCGACACCTCACCCATGACACTGAACTGCACGAAACCATTGATGAGCGCGTTTGCAGGTTTGAACTGCACCGCCCCGATGGAACGAATCGGCAGTTCCTTCGTCGACCGGCCCTGGGTTGCCCGGGCAAGAAATCCTTCCCGTGTGATGGTGACGGTCTGCCCGTCAAATCTGAGTTGACCGTTGTGCCCTTTAGCGAAAAGTTCCATAGCCTCACTATGCCGGAACCGAAACCGAGAAGGTGAGAAAGTCACCCGGAAGGGGGGCAGACGGGACCGTCGGGACCGTCACAGGTCGCGACGTCGGTTTCTGCTATGCCGATAGGCCCGTTTACGGATCCACTGCCGGACACTCTTCGCCTGGCGCTCTGTCGCAACGCGGAGCTAAAACTCACCCATCTAGTCTTCCAACGTAACGATGCTAACGCCGGCAGCTGCTGAGGGATGTCGGCTCAAGCCGATACGCTGCCCACATGGCCCACGAGAAGTCCGTTCTGGCTTCATTCCAGCAAGGGGAGACCCGGCTGATCTTCGCGCGTCGGCGCGACCGCACGCCGGGACTGCACTTCCTCGAGGAGGGCGCCGCAGAGGCGGAACGGGTTTGGACCAAGTCAGAGCTTCTCTGCCCGGTCGAGAGCTGCCCGACGCCTGAGCTGACGACCGTGAACGGCGGCAGCCGCCGGCGTGACCACTTCCGCCACTTGGTCGGTAGATACTCGCACGGTGCCGAGTCGCTGTTCCACCTCGAAGGCAAGGCGCAGATCGCCAAGTGGGCAGCCGCGCGGCTCCCGGATGCCACCGTCCGCATGGAGGAGGCGTCGAACACGGACCGTGAACGTATCGCCGACGTCATGGTGACCCTCGCCGACGGCAGCCGCATCGCGATCGAGATCCAGTACGCGGCGATCACACCGTCGGCGTGGAAGGCCCGCCACGACTCGTACGCAGAGCAGGGCATCCGTGACATCTGGCTTTTCGGTCACGCCGGCGTCCAGCTGCGCGAGCTCACGGACGGCGATGTGGCTCTCACCCCGACCCACGAGGCTGTCGCCGCGGCCGGCATGCCCGTCCTGTGGTTCAACCCGCAGGAACTGCTCGTCGGGTCGGCGACGACTTACGTGCCCGTCCGCAAGAACAGCCTCGAGGTGCTCGCCTCCGAAACCGCGGGCACGTTCCACGCCTCGCCCCTCGCTCGGTTCAACCTCTCCTTCGCCGACGGTCTGACGGACACGCGCCTGTCGACCCTGATCGCCGACACGCGGCGCTACGAGGTCTGGTACGACCAAGAGCGGGAGATGCTCGACGAAGCAGCCAGAGTCCGCGACGCGGCGGCCAGGGCCCGCGCAGAAGCGCTGAGGCTTCGTGTCGAAGCGGCGGCGGCAGCTAGGGCGCGCGCGGTGGCCGAGTTCCTCGCCACCGACGAAGCGGAAGCGATCAAGGCGCGCTTCGGCGGGGTGTGGCCTCAGTTCCTCAGCCACCACCGGATCGACATCGGGGTTCCTGACGAGATCTGGCAGGCGCGGCTGTTCCGGGGGATCATCAACATGACCGATACCGGCGGCCGCGTGCGGAGAGATCTCAGCGGCGAACGTCTGAACACCTGGTTCAAGCTGGGATTGGCGAGCGCACACGCCGTGCGAGTGGTCACCGACTGGTTCGACGTACTGGCCGACGCGGGCATCCTCGAGAGCAGGTACGTCACTCCGAAAATCGGCGGCAGGCAGGTCAAGGTGTTCCACAAGCTGGAATGGGCAGGACCGCGCGAGGTGGGCGCGGTGCAGCTCGCGTCGCTCGGTCAGGCTTTCCCCGCCGGCCGGCGCACGCCGCCGGCTGAAACCTTCACCGCGAGGAGCTGGACGCCACCGCCGACTCCGAAGGAGACCCCGACCGGGTTCGTGTGCGCCGGCTGCGGGAAAGCGTTGGACAAGATGCTCGCGAGCGCGACGAAGTACCACACGGGGTGCAACCCGGTTCAGGTCAGATGGAGCCGCTAGGTCGGCGGGGCTAAGCCCGAGACGTCCGGCGAGCCGATGTAGTCTCGACGACGGAAAGCCCGCCATGGAGTGATCTGGCGGGCTTTTGCGCACCCGGCGGTGAGCGTCCGGTCAGCTGCCGAACCTCAGAGACAGACCGAAATGGTCGCTCACGTCGCCGTCCGGAGGAGTGCCCCACAGTTCGATGGCGGGCGCTGCGCCGAGCCGTTCGTACGCCCATTCGCGCACCATGATGTAGTCGATCCGGCGTGCCGGGATGTTTCCAGTCGAGACGATGCCGACACCGGCCGCGGTCAGCGTCGCGTAGTGCCCGGCGGGATCCTGAGTCACGCCTAGCTCGCCAGGACGACGCCACGGCCAGATGTCGATCCAGAATGCGCCGTCGCCCGCGGGAGCGTCGGAGTTGCCGGTGAGGTACTGCACGGCGGCGCCCGCCGGGCCCTCGTTGAAGTCGCCGGCGAGGAAGATCAGCGCGCCCGGGTAGTCGTCGTTGAGCTCGTTCGCGCGGTTGTTGATCGCGCGCGCGTTCGCCAGGCGGGCTCCGCCCATCTGAGCGCCCCACGACAGATGGGCGCTGATGACGATCACGGACGGCGATTCGTCGAACGGCTCGAGCACCGCGAAGACAGCGTCGGGCGTCGGGAACCGGAGCTTCGGCTCGGCCGCGTAGACGATGGGGCCGGCCTCGAGCAGGGTGTGGGTCTGCTCTCTGTAGAAGATGGCGTTCCCGAAGTTGTGGCCGCCGAAGACAGGGCCGAGGGCTGCCAGTGTGAGGCCCGCCTCGGCGAGGGTGCGCTCCGTCAACGGGTGGACCTTGGCCGGGTTGTCGACGTCGCGGAGCACCTCCTGGGCTGCGAACACATCGGGTTCGAGTCTGGTTAGCTCGCGGAGCAGCCGCGGCAGCCGCTCTTCGATCGTGGCGTACTGGTTGAGCATGTTCAGGCTGGAAAGGACGGTGCTCACAGGTTCGCTCCCGTCATGCGCGCGAGTGCGAACCTGGCTGCGAACGCGTCGAGGTCGAACGTCGCCGCGGATCGGATCACACCAGGCCGGTCGGCGATCGCCGCTTTCAGCTCATCGACGAAATCGTTCGCGACGGCACCGTCCTTATGGCTGAACACCTCGTACTTGGACTCATCTGTGGAGATGACGACGGTCCAGTCGGCGGTCATGCGGTTGCGAGGGTCGAGCGCGACGATGCTCTCGATCGAGACGGAAGAGGTGATGTACTCGCCGGCAGGCGAATGGAGGAGAGCGGTCACAGTGGTCTTTCCGGGAGTCCGGCGGAAGCGCCGATCTACGGGAAAGACACGCGGCGGGTGGCCGCACACTCACGGTTCATGAGCGATGATTATGTCCGCGGCCGCGATGTCGGCCGCGCCGCGAACGACAGCAGGTTCGCGGACCACCCGCACAGCCCACCGGAGGTCGTTTTGTCGGCAGAGCCCATCAGCGAACCGCCGGCCCCACCCGAGGCCGCAGAGATCGAACCGCAGCGCGTCGAGTCGGAGGTGGTGCATGAGACCGGGGGGAACCCGCAGAATCTCGCCCGGTTGACGTCCGAGTTTCTACAGAAGCGGGACGCACTGAAGGCCGCGAAGAAGGCGCAAACACGTTTCGAGAAGATCGAGAATCTCATCGCCGCCGGCGTCGGCGGAGCCGGCCGGTACTTCAAGGAATCGGCGGGCGCGTTCGTAGCCCTGCTCCCCACGTTGCTGCCGTCGAACAGCTCGAGGAAGACCCTCAAGAAGAATCCAGATCAGCTCAGCAATGAGAAGATCGTCGAACTAGCGCGCGAACTCACATGGAGCACACGCCTTTCACTGGGCGGGGCACCGCTTGGGCGCGCCCTATCGCCTGTTCTTGGCGGCGCGGCCGGATCGATCATCGGCGCGTCGACGGTGTTGGACCTGCCGGTGATTGGAATTGTCGGCGGGCCTGCGCTCGGGGCTCTCGTTGGGGTCGCGGCCAGCGTCGGATTCGCCATCGCAATGACTGTGGGTAGGTCGAAGAACCTGGCCGCAGTCGACAGTATTCGTGACCTGCCCCAGTATCAGGACAGCGAAGAACTTCGTGACGAAGTGATGAAGGCCATTGCCAACGCGGCGGCGCCAGTCGCGCCGCACTCCGCGGAAGACCTTGAGGCAGTGATCGCGGACCGGAAGTCAGCTAGAGACGGCCTGCGCCCGAGTGTGAAGCCGGCCATCGCCGCCGAGCAGTGGCGCTTCCCGCAGTGGGTACGTCGTGCGTTACGGCAGCGCGATCGAGTCGAGGTCACTGAGATCGTAGAGAGGCAGATGAATCTGTCGCGTCAAGCGGAAGCCCTGTCGCCCGGCCATCCGACGTCCGCTCCGTACGGAGTGGCGAGAGGTCGCGTGCGGCCGGCACGTCCCACGGACCGCCCTTCCGAGACGCCGGACGAAGATCCGGTCGACGGGAAGTAGCGGCGGGACGGTGGGCGATCCGGGTCCACTTCCGCGAGGTTCCGGGGCAGTCTCGAAACGCCCCACGCATCGCAACCGTGACTGTGCGGCGCTTCCGAAAGGTTCCCTGTGGACGACGATGACGAATTCGGGGCACGCCCGCTTCGCGAAGCTCTGGCGCACGGGATCGTGCACCTCTATTTTCGGCTGACCTCGGAGATCGATTCCGACGGCGACCGAAGGTGGCCTCCCCGGTGTCCTGTGGCGCGTTGAGATTCGCGCGAGCGTCGACGGAGCTGAGGACGACAGTTACGACGACGATGACCAAACGTACTTGCTCGGGAAAGCCGACGCGTACCGCTACCCGCACGCCGCCACGACGAGCAGCTACGGGATGGACATGGACTCCTCGGACGAATCGCTAAGTTGGTGACGGCGAGGTGATGTTCGCTCTGTTCGAGGCGGGGACGGAAGTCGAGTTGTACCTCGAGAAGGAATAGCCGGCATTGAGAAGACGGCAATCCACTCAGCCGAATCCACGCAAGATATAGCGGGAATCCGCCGCCCCGCTTGACGGCGTTACTCGACCGGCCCGGCGGGTCTTGCTAGCAGGCAAGGATCAGCCGCCTCCGCATCTCCGAGAGAAAGTCCTCCCCGCACAAAGTGTGGGCCGGCGGTCGCCGCACCGACTCAAGCCGAGCGGCGACTGCGCGACCGAAAAGACGATAAGTGCCGAGCCGGCGACCGAGGCTAGTGCCGGCCGTCGTGCCATCCGAAACCAGCCCGCCCCCACGTTCGTCTCCGGCCCTATCGCGCTCGACCCGCCACCCATCCACCTCCAAGGACCGGCTCGTCCACCTCGCGCTCCACGCTCGCTGGGCGAGCCGGCGGCGCCCTCCCGCCCCTACCCGTGACTACATCAGAGACCGACCCAAGACACTGACCGGCCCAACCTCCTTTACGTCGCCCGCCACTCCGCGTCACCCTCGGCGCCGAACACATTCGTGAATAGTCACGCCTCCGCATGCTGCACTTTCGGTTCGCCATGCGAGACGGGACAACGCCGCGACGGGCGTGACGTCAGTGCGGTTGACAGCGCGGGGCGGCGGTGCGTTTGGCGGGCCGGGGACGACGCCGTTGTCGACTGTGAGGTGATGCTCGGGCGCAGGGGAGGGGTTGTGCGCGCAGCGCTTGGAGGGCGCGAAGCGGCCGACCGGCAGGCGTGACTATTCGTGAATCCGTCAACCTAGGTCGACGCCGAAGACGGCCAGGAACGGGCTGGTGGCTCGTTGTGTTCGTTCTAGGGCCTGTGACTCGGCGCGGGGAACCTAGCCGTTCCGGGCGATTCTCATGGCCTCGGTTCGATACTGCAACGTAAGGCTGCTTTTGTGAGAATCTGAGCGGTTACTGGTTCGGCCGAGATCGGCCCGGGTTGTAATCGTTATGCCCGAAATAGCCTTGAGCTCGGAGAATCTCGTTGCGTTCCCGGTCCTGCTTAGCCTCGGCGAGACGCGTCTTCATCTGCTCGGGAGTGAGCACCTTGGGCACCCGCTCCGGCACCGGTTCGCCTTCCGGAACGTCGATCGTCATGACCGCCCCGGTTGCGGCGAGGGCCGCGAGAATGCGCGTGATTTCCTTCGACTCGCGGCCGCGCTCCATCTCATAGATGTAGCGATGGGAGACGCCCAGCTGGTCGGCGAGGGAGCGCTGAGTGATGCCGGCTGCCAGCCGCGATTGCTGCAGCACTAGCGCTAGAGTTTGGGCAGAATTGATCTTCGCTTTGTACGACACGGGTGCCTCCTGGCTACGTCGATGTAGTCAGAGTTTACGACTACCGGGCGGTAGTCAGCCCCTCTTTCGTCCCGACTCCCTCATATCGCAAAGCGCAACTAAATTGCGGTCGCCGGCGCCTAGCCTCGCTGCGGGGCGTCACGTTCGGCCTAACGCGAATGCGGCTAGTACTCGACGCAACCGGCCGCGTCGTTGGGGCGGAGGCCGGCGAACGTGGTCCCGTCGGCTTCGTAGATCGCGACCGCTTCAACGCCGGCAACGGTAGCGACGGCGGCGTTGCAGATTGCTACTGCGTCGACCCCCTCGACGCTGCCGGCGTCGCCCCGCGGGTCCACGATCGTAGTTGTGATTTCCACTCTTGTCGGCTCCGTCTTCGTGGCGGTGACGACCTCGTCGATCCACGACGCGCTGTGGTTGGCTGCGACGAGAGCCTCGGTAACGTCTTCCGCCGCGTCGGCTGCTGCGGGCGCGTCATTGCCAATGTTGTTAGGGGCCGGTGCAGATGAGCAGCCGGCGAGTACGAGCAGAAGGAGGAGAGCGGAGGTGCTAGGGGCAGCGCGACGGATCATGGTCGCGAGACTATCCGCCGCGCGACTCGATTCCCAAATGATCACGTCTCGATTCGAGAATGGTCACACTCCCCGATCCGTCCGGCGGAGGGTCATCACCGGCCTGGCTTTCCGCGAATTGCGCGACGCCTGGCTCGCAGGCGACGCCTTCCGCAGCACCGGTCGATTCGTAAATAGTCACAGTGCTGGGCGCTGGATACCGCCGCCGCATGGGGTTGAATGATTTCCAATGGGCACACGCGGCGCGAGCTTCGCCGCGCGGGTGTGTTCAAGAAGGCGGATCTCCTCTGAGCGCGGGCGGCACCAAACAGATGAAGACGGCAGGCGAGCACTATGCCGCGGCTGAGCTCGCGCGCCGTGGGTGAGCCCCTGCGCTGACCCGCGACGGGCTTGAGCGCACCGACATCTTCGCTGTCGGGATCAAAGGCGAGCGTCGGCTGATCGAGGTGCAGGTGAAGGCCGCTTTGAACACCGTCTGGAATTATGTGAATTGGCCGCTGGCGCAGAAGTCGCACACTGCAGTGTTCCAGCGACGAGCCCACCCACAAACACACTTCCCTGGAACTGACCTTAAGTCGCTCGATCCGATGGTTCGCGCGTCACGAACCCCGCATCGCTGGCGGCGGACAGTAGCGGTTCACACACCGTTTCACCGAGTACTTCCGTGAGGTCCTCGATGGTTTCGCGAACAGCGAATGGCGTGATCCTGCCGAAGGGAGTTGTGTTTCGAATTCGCTCTGCGAGATGACTCACGAGTTCGGGGCCTTGGTCGGCGAGTAGATCGATTGGCCATTCCGGCGCGTGATAGTTTTCGCCAAGACCAATTCCCCGGCCGCTCAAGAGTGCAAACGCCTCTCCCGAATGAGTGCCGACAAAAGGGGCGACATCGGCCCAGCGCTCAAGTTCGGTTGGGCGTGCCGTTCGGGGAAGTCCTTGGAAGCGCTCAGCGAGATGATCACGTAACCATAGTTCCCACATCTCCGAACCGTCGATTGAGTCGTCCTGCAACATTCGTAGTATTGACACGGCGAATTTGGGCGCGTACTTACCACCGTCAGCAAGGACTGAAGCAGCGAGGAGTTCTTGGCGCTGATCGTGCGTGATGCTCGCCGTGCAGACGATCGACGCGGTGAGTCCAAGGAATTGTGTCTGCAGGCCCCGTTCGCCGAGATCATCAAGATGATCCCATTCGTCGAGCACACTTCGGAAGAAGCCAGCTCCCAACATTGCGTCGTTGTATCGGGGTCCGTACAGGTAAGCGTTCCAAGCCTGCCAGGCGTTAGGGCCATCGAACAGCGGCAGAATGTTTCGCTGTGTGAATGACGAGTCCGCGGCAAAAAGAAAATACGCTTCTCCCGCAATTGCAGGTCGAATCGCCTTGAGTTCGGCATCGGGCGCGGCAAGTAGGGACTCGAAAGAGTCCCGCTCGACTTGGTTGAAACCGTTCCAGTGCTCGCCCAACTCGCGCCAGCGGCGGTTGACCTCCAGCGTCCAGTAACGGGCCAGGTCTCCAGGCCATGAATTCAGAGCAAGGAAGGAGGGCTCTGACCCACTGTGAATTTCAAAGCTTCCACTATGCAGGCGCCAAACTGATCGCGCCAGATTGCGCATGTTTGAGATCTGCGACGACTCCGGAATGTCAAGATGCTTCTCGATCTGTGTCACCAGAAGCCGTGTGATTCCGCGAGTTGAGCTAGAGGCATCGACGCGTTCCGCGAGGTGGTCGAGAACGTCAGAGAGATACTCTTCGAGGTCGGCTCGCTCCCAGCCCTCAATGATCGCGTCCTGCAGCTGGTCGAATTTTAGGCCGAGTCCGGGCCGAAGGCTGATCGCGTTCCACAATTGCAGGCCAAGTTCCGGGCGCCGAGCAGTCGCTTGGTTGACTAGTGTGAGAGCACTTCGCCACGTCGGACCATCGATTCGCCGCTCGGAGTAGTCGACTTCCAGCAGCCGGGTGAGGGCTGCCTCCGGAGAATTCGCCAGGTCTTGCACGAAGCTTTCTACTTCCATTGGGAGGGATTCGCCCCAGGTGACGCCGCTAGACCAGCTATCGAGGTCGGGAAAATCACGTGGCGCAAAATCAGGATTTGTAGATTGGATGCGCTCCAGTTCTCGACGTGCTTCTACCCAGGACGGGGACGCTCGCGTGATCCACACGAGAAGGTTGTATACCGAGTAGGTCGTGTGACGCTCGATGTCAGGAATATCGTCGGGAAGCGCTGGTCCATTCAGCGCGGACTCCAACAGGCGCGCCAAGACTTCCGGCGTTGCTCCCGCGATCGCGGCGGCGAGAACACGGAAAACTTCGTGCTTTTGCGAGGACTCGAACAGAAGATTTCGTTGGAGGATCCACTCCAATTTTTCATTCGCGCTGTATTGCGGACTGAGTTCGATCAAGTGCAGCGCGAGTCGCTGGAAGAGCCTCGAGCCTCGCGCCCACCAACGGTGAGGGAGATCCGGGTATTCGGTAATCGATCTTGACCCGTAATCGCGGAGCGCGTCGATCAGTGCGTCGATGGGCTCCCGGAATTCGTCCTGCGGGTGTCGTTCGATTGCGGATCGATGGGAGCTGAGACTGTCGTAACCCTGTTCCCCGTTGTACTGCGTCAGGAGGTCGTAGGCGTTGCCAAGAGCGTCCTCGAGCAGGGTTCCGAGTGCGGGATCGGCGGGTGCACTGTCTTGCACAAGCCGATTGGTGTGCTCGGAAAGAACCTCCGCATCGGTGTGCCAGGTCGGCTCGGCGCGCGGTGGGGTCGTGGCGTCGCGGCCGGATGACCAGTTGGGTTTCAGCACGAGGAACGAGCGCAGGGCCACTCGAATTAGCGCTAAAGTCTCGGCTTTGTCCCCAGGTTCGTAAGGAAGGAGCGTCTCCAGGATCGGAGGCGCGGAGATTCCGTCGATCGAGGTCGCAAGTAAGACCTTCCATCGGCGCCCCGCTTCGGAATCCATTGTTGTCAATGTTTCCGCGGCCCAACTCAGCGATCTGAATAGTGACGGTGACAATCGTTGACCGAGCCGCTGCACCACTTGGAGCGCGGCTCCGTGCAGGGCGGGGTCAGCAAGGAAGACCTGGCCGAGCCAGCGGGCAAGGACGGACGTCTCCTCTGTCTCTATACCGCTGAAGAGGTTCTTGAAGCCTTGAACGCCCTCTATCCATTGCAGCCACTCGACGGTTTTGGCGAAGCGCGCGAACTCAATGACTCCTTCCATGCGCTGAAGCCGGTCGTGAACGTAATCCTGGTCGACGGGGTTGAGAGGCAGTCCCGCCTCGATGATCTCCTTCATTCGGGCTTGGTGATCCAGCCGTCCCATCCTCGCGCGGCGATCCCACTCTTCAAGAGCGCTGACCAAGCCCGAATGGTCTTCGTCAGGCGCCGGGTAACTAATAGGAACAATGCCCAGATGGTCCCATTTCTCATCATCGGGGTGCTCTGTAATGACATAGCGGTGAGTTCTCGAAGGCAGCCCTAGAGCGAGATACCGCATAATCGGATCGTCGTGGCTATAGCCGACGAACACCACGGTGAACTCGTCGAACATCTTCTGTAGAAAGCGTGTCGCCCACGCGTCGGTGAGGTAGGCGCGGCCAAAATTGCGATCGGTTAGTACTAACTGCTCCGGCGGCCGCAATACCGACCCGTGAAGGTGCACGATTCCAGTGAAGTCGTCGCCCAAAGGCAACGCCGGCCCGACCCAGACATCGGTTTCCGGCAGTTGCGCCGAAATGGAAGCTGATGCGAGGTGATTGTCAAAGTTCGTCGTCACAATCCGTGGCTGCCCGTACGCGGATGCCAGTCGGACCACGGCGGAATGCGTTGGGTTGAACCTTGAATCCGGACGCGCGATGAGGCGCTGAGTGTGGGCATGCGTCTCGAAATCGGGCGGCATTGTTCCCAGGAATAGATCGAGCGCCATCTTGCTGTCAAACGGCACGTGTGCTGCCTTGGCTAGCGCGCGCGCAAGGTCTTTGAAGGAAGGAAGGTTGGACGGGTCTCCCATTGACGCGCCCGCCCCGACGAAAAAGACAAGCTTGTTCTCGGCATGAGCTTCGACGAGTTCGGCGGGTAGCTCAACGTCGCTTGTGATCCACACGTTTTCCCCTTCGAGGCTGTTATACAGTCGTGCGGAAGTCCCACTGATGCTCGGATCGAGCCTATCGACTGTCTTCTGCTCGTCGCACGGTCCGCAAGATTGAAGTTATAGGTCAGCAGTTCCACCACCATTCCTTCATCGTTGGAATGAGACGGCGTTGTTGCGCCAGCAAACGACGTGTATGGCGGGCGGTCACGTCCCTAAGCTCAAAATGCTGCCGTGGACGCAGTGCATCGTGGGCGCGAATGAAGCGCCGCACACGTAAGCGCAATGCAAGTACACATCAACGGCCGGTCTTTCCAAGGACGAACAGTGCGCGGTCAGTTTTCCGATCGCCTCTTCACCTCGCCGGAAATTTCTTTGAGCACGGATGAAGCGGACTCCGAAGTTGGCGCTAGCGCGGCACGGTCAGACTTGACCAGTCAAGTGTCGGTCGCCCAAGCAACCATCGCAGCGCTCTATCGTCTGCTGGGTGATCCGGAGGCAGACGTTTTCGATTCGTTTGCACAAATCGGCCGACTTGAAGGGGTCGTTCGGCAACTCAAGGCTCAACGCTAGCGACTTCATCCGACGCGTCGAGCCGTGTCGGTGGTCGCCGCGTTGCAGTCTCCTGCGTTTGGTTCTCAAGAGTTGAGCCTCTACGGTCGCCCGTTGGCTAGACGGTCACGAAGATGCTTCTGATGAAGCACCTCAAGTAGCCGCCTATTGTTGAGGCTTGGCTACTGCCGAAGATGCGTCTAGGAATGAGTTCCGTCCCGGACCTTGCGGTTATTCCGGAAGCAACACAGGGTCAATCTTCATTGGGCTGGTCAGGGAGTGGAATGCCTAACGAACAGAAGCGGCACCACATCGTTCCGCAGTTCTATTTGCGAGGGTTCGCCGCCGGCGATGAGCGGCTTACTGCCATCGACACCAGCCGCGAAAGTAAATTTTCGACAGTCGTGCGCAAAGCGGCGAGCCAGACACATTTTTACCGTCTCCGAGACGATCACCCGGAAGGGCCGCTGGGGTTCGAGCAAGCGTTGGGCGGGGTCGAGAGTGATGTCGATCAGATATTCAAACGGATCGCTGACGGCGTCTGGCCTCTGACCGTCAACGCCAGACGACAGCTTTCCTTCTTCCTGGGTACGCAGGTGCTTCGCGGGCCCCGGTTCCGGCAGGCTCTCATGAACTCGGGTCGCGTTGGCACGAATCCAGACGGTTCCGCAATGACGGATGTCGAGATACACGCACACCAAATCGCGACGCTCGCAGAAGAGTGGATGCCACATTTGATGGACCGTCCTTGGGCTTTGGTGCACTTCGACGCGCCCTCCCTAATCACCTCCGACTCACCCGTTAGCTCGATCAAATGGCCCGAGGACGAATCGCGAACTCGGGTTCTCGCCCCGTTTGAGGTAGCGAAAGAGGTGCTCTACCCAGTCAGTCGCAAGCTCGGGCTGATTTTCAGGTCCACGGAGTCCATTGCCGGCGGAGACTCTCGACGACTCGCACGCCTAGGCGTCTTCGATCATCGCCAATTGGGATCGGTAAGCCTCGGGAGATATTTCAACGAGTCAACTGCTGCGACAGCGACGAATTACATCTATCACCATCCGGACGATGGAAGCCTCGTCCCGCGGAAGCCGCGGACAGTCCCACTCCCGTAGCAGTATCCTGGCGCAGGCTTGGTGGCAGCCCGAGCGAAAGCGCGTCCCGCAGATAGCAACATTGCGCTCACTCGACTCGTCCGTGGTGCCCGCCTAAAGGCGCCCCCCTAACGGCGGGCGCCCGGCCCGCACGAATAGTGGTACCCGATCTCTGCGTACATCGCCGCCAGTGGCTTCCCGCACCCGCGGCAGACGAACCCGGTCGACGGTACTTTCACCGCCGGTGGCTCGTCCGACCATAGTGTCGCGGGCGCGTAGCTCGGCGCGGGTGGCGCCGCCGCCCGCCCAGCGCTCGTCTCACGGGTGACTAGTACCTGCTCCGCGAGCGGCCTCGCCTTGTGGTACGACACCGCACGCCGTTTCCGGCTGAGCCTCCGCGAAGTGCTGGTGAGTACAAGCTCACCTTCTAGTACTTTCAACCACGCCATGATTAGACGTGCGCCCACGCCGGGCCCGAGGTCGAGCGGGAACAGAACTTCCAATGCTTTCGCGGCGGCCGCACGGGGGATGTGCTTCCCGGTCAGGCCTGCCTTCTTCGCGCCGAGCTACGATGGGCTGTGCAACTCCTCGTGGGTTCGAGGTACAACAGGCAGCCCGGGCGGTCGCCAATGAACACCCAACTTGCCCGGGTTTCGGCTCGCCGTTCGCGGCGGGCCGATCGCCGTATCTGGCAGCGGAGGCGGTGCACGGTCGGCTTCATTGCAGACGAACCGGATTCTTTGGACCTCGATGCGATCGCGGGCCCTTGGTACGAACCCTGTCCGGTGACCGAGAAGCTAGGCGTGACGGTCTCCGAAGTTGAGCGCTTGGTCCACGACGGAGACGCATGGGCGACGAGAACGAGCGACCGTTACATGTTGTTGCCGTCGCGCCAATTCCACACCGGCGAAGGTTTCGGACTGCTGCCGGGAGCTGACGAGGTGATGCGCGATGGCGCCGTCGCGAGGATCTGGTCGCGATGACCCCGGAGCAATCTACTGGCTGTTCTGGCCTCGAGGCGATTGGGGATAAGAATCTGCCTTCGGCCTTATCGTCGCTGGCCGGATCGGCGAGGTCCTCAAGGTCGTCGAGCGGTTTCCTGACGTCGGCTGAGTATCACTCGCGGTCGCCGCTAGGCTGCGTCCATGATCCAACGCCTCGGCCTAATTGCTGTCACACTCACTGCTGCCGCTCTTCTGACAGGATGCTCGGCCAGCGGGGGAGCCGAGGAAGCGTGCCTCGAGCCAATCGTGGCTCAGCTAGGTGAAGACGTCTTCGCAGATGTGAAGGTCACGGAGCGCATCGAGACGCCGGGCGGTGCGTTGGACATCCGCGGCACCTTCTCGGGCGGCGAGTTCGGCTGCGGGCTTACCGCTCCCGCAACGCTCGAGCAGGCTCTCGTCTTCTTCGAAGATGGAACCGCTGTCACGGTCGGGCCGTAGGTGTTACTGTAGTCGAATTCCACTCATCCAGCGCCCCCGGCGAGGCGCATCATTCGACAGTTACCGGACTATTCGAGCGATTGTGCAGTATGAGTCGAGTCGATGCCGACAAGGAATGTCAGGTACACGATGGCGCCCGGATGTGGCCTACTGCGCGACCTCTGGCCCGTGGAAATGTCGCCCGTGGAAATGTCGCCTTAGTCTGGGGCCGGCATGTCCAAGGCGACTCGGAGTCGATCGCGTCCCGCGAATGTAGCGAGAATGTGATCGGCGCTGCCGTCGGTCTCGCTGACAATGAGTGTTGTGTCCTCCACACCGGCATTGCGGGCGAAAACTTCATCAACCGGCCAAAACTTTTCCGGCCGCGCCCCCGCGGTAATTCTCACGCGACTGAGCCCATCAGCCACGGTGAGGGCAGTGGCTGTATAGCCGATCCACTCTTCGTCCGGTAGCCAGCGGCTCAACACCACGTAGATCGAGCCACGCGACAAATCCCGAGTTGGCACCGGCAGGTTAAACTGGTCACGCAACGCGTCCACCACTGCCGTCTGGGCACGCCGTTCGGTGTGAATAATGCGTTCGATCTCATCCAGCGATGTAGCCCGCGGGAACTCCCAACGATTTGACCCTCGGGACTTCTGACTCAAACGCTTGACTGCGGCAACAATTGGGCTTGAGACCTCCCGCGTGCCTCCGCTAAACGAGTGGATGACTGTGCCGATACGCTCACCGCGCTTGAGCTGACCGGCCTCAAGCAGTCGCACCGCAAGCAGGGGGTCGCCGAAAGTGACGCCCGTGTCGACTTCGACTGTGCGAAGCTCTGCATCGTCGCAGCCATCGACTTCAATCTCGATGGACGACAGATCGGGAAATATCCCAAGAACGATCGACCGCGATCGTCGCAGGCCCAGCCGCGACCGTTCCTTTTTCGTGGACGCTCGCCTAATCGCGTCTGTCGCCAAGATTTTGCCGGACACCCACTTTTCAAGCTCGGCTGCGGAAGCGATCGACTCCGTGGAATCATTCAGCTCCAATGAGGCAAGCACTTCCTCCAGCCGCTTCTCGGGATAGTTCGCCTGGGGAAAGCGATCTACTGCGATGAATCTGGGGCGAGATACACCGTCGCCGCGCCCATACGACTTGAATCCTCGGCGTGCGGCCTCTCTGTCGGCCTCGGTCGCGAATAAGACCGTTGCGGAAACATGCTGATTCTCAATCTTGGCGACCACTCCGAGGCCGAACAAATCCGAATGGAGCCTAGAAGCCCGTATCTCGGTAAGTCGGAGGTCGTCGAAACGAGCCTGATGGTGATTGATGGTCCCGAAACCGACCGTGGTGACAGCGGAAATGAAGGGACCCATAAGGGGGACGAATAGGGAGCGGAAAGAAGTGGAAGCAAACCGCGGCCGCACCGAGACGTCGAGGGCACGCTCGATCTGGGCGATTAGCGCCGGATAGCCGAGGGCACCTTCGAAGATGCAGCAAACAATCGATGACTGTTCGTTCGTCGCAATGTGCGCTATTTTCAGTTCCGCCAAAGCCCTGAGAGCAGATGAAGGATCATCCACGTCCCCTATGCGGTCGACTGCGTAGGTGATTACTTCGCTCGTGTGTGCGAATTGTCCTAGAGGACCGTCCGGTTCTACGAGTTCGATCACCGCGAGGGCGATCGCCAGTTCCGAACGTGACAACCCTCGGATTTTCCGAAGGTACTCGTCACCCTTGTCCTCTTTGCCGAGGCCATCAATCAGTAGGTCTGGAAGGGACCCGATCACCCAGCGTTCGATCCACCGCTGGTTGGGCTGCCATTCGCGCAGGGCGGTCAGAGTCCGGGATGCGACAACGGCGCGATCGTCCGTTGACGCTAGTTCATTCCAAAGGTAAGCGCGCCGCCGATCATGGAACCAAGCACTCGAATCCGCGCGGACGACGAAAATGTTGCGAAGAATTAGTTCTTCTCGTAGGGACGACCACTCAAGTTGATTGATCCCGAGAAGTAGGAGCAGGAAATCGTTATCGGGAAGGTCTGCTAGGCCAGCGAGGAGCTTAGCCTTGCTACGGAGGTCAAAAGCCAGCGAGATCCAAGCCCGGTGCATGAGGCTGGTGAAACCACTCGGAACATCTAGGCCGGACAGCGACTTTCCTGCCGCCAGCAAGCTAAGAGCGTCACGCACAAAGAGGGGATAACCGCTACTTACACGGCGGACTTCGGACCATTGTTGTGCGGGAATCTTCTCGGCCCTCAACCACGCAGTCAACCCGAGATCGTCGAGTGGTGGCACCACGACACGCGTTGCTCCCCGGCGTTCAAGTCGAACCAGCTTTGGTCCCGAATCGATTGAATCTGCCGTGCTGAATCCGGTGAAGATCACCAGCTCGGGAATCGACCTCTCAGCGAGATCCTCCAAGAGGCGGCGATCGTCGTCATGAACCACTTCGGTTTGATCAAACCGGAGCACCAACCGTCGGCCAACTGCTTCCGCGACTCTGCTCGCTAGGCCTATCATCTGCGTAGCAACATCGATGACTGCGATAGCCGCGAGTTCCGCCTCCAGATTACTGGTCGACTCTGTCGCCGCCTTTCCCACTTCGCGTGACGCGGCCTCCGCTTCGGCACCCAATCGTCGACCGATCGCAGAGTGCAAACTTTCGACGAGGGCGATACTGACACCTTTTGCCGTGGCGGTGGTCGCTTTATCGACGAGCTGGGTGACGACATCCCATGCTCGCGATGCGAGGTGCGAGTCGCTTGCCGCGTGATCCCAGAGAACCTCTGAGAGCTCATCAATGAAGGCCAGCTGCACTGCCCCCCGCGAGGCGGCCAGCAGTCGAGCGCCCGGGACCGCATCCGTAGGCTCCCACCCGCGGCCCAGCGCCGATATGATTGCCGATTTACCGACACCAGAATCGCCCTCGATCACGACGACTCCGGCTTTCGTGCGGATCTCGTTCACGAGAGCCTCGCGACCATAGAGCCTTTCAGCAGGCGGAGTGCTCGCCACGGGACCTCCGATCCAATCCGCTCATGTAAGAGACTCTAAGGCTCGGCGGCGCCCGAGTTCGATTCTGCAAGTCCTGGTTCGAACGAAGTCAATCGAACGTTGCTGTGGCCGGTTCCTTAACGGGGCCCTACAGCGGGCACGCTCCCGCACCTCTGATACGAAACCCGTTAGTAAAAGGATCGCCCTTCGCACACGCGGGTTGCGCCGATGCACGCCAGCTCCTTAAACGTCTGATTACGTCTCTAGGCGTAGAGCTGATCCACCGCGCGTGATCTTCCAGCCAGTGGCCGAGTACTCGTTTACGGTGAGGAAGACGTCGAGATTCTCGGCGAACTTGCTAACAATGAGCACCGGGCCACGGACAAGCGTCGAATCGAGGGTAGGCATTAGCTGGACGACGTCGCTGTAAGACACTCGACCCTCAACGTACAGGACCACCTCTGAGCAATCGGCCGCGAACGTATAGGGGTCGCCGCTGTTACTCATCCTCCGGTAGGCCACGAGCGCGCTACACGGACCAGATGCTCCTTCACCGGCACGAACATCGGTAAGCGTCCACGTCATGCCGGACTCATCTGAGTGTGACGCGAGTCGGAACTGCGCATTCCAAGACTTGGTCCACTATGCGACGCCCACATACCCACCCCTGGCGCTCTTCGTGCCAAGGAGTTCAGTGACTCCGAAGTGACCCGAAGGGCTGTCATGCGACATCCGGATCTCCGTACCTCCCGCTTGCAGAGTCGCGAAGCTAGATGAGCCGTGGCGGCGCGCATTGTCCAGGAGCTCAAACGCAAGGCGCTCCGCTGCTCCCTGAGCATCAATTCCCCATGTAGCTGACACCCCGGCCGCCTCCAGAAAAGCGTGAATCGAATCCACCGACAGATCCGCGGCCAAGTCGATCCGAACCTCAAAATCGAAAAGTTTAGGAAGGCTACCGCTTGGCCCCGCAGTCTGGTCTTTGCGCGCCTCCGCTGCGCGGGTCTCTTTCCATTGGCGTAAAAGGTCTGCCGTGAAGATGGAGTCGTTGCGATCTATTGCCGCAGCGTCCTGCCGGCAGAGCCAGATCCCATTATCGAAGTGTTTCCGTTTTGCGTCTGATTGTTTCTCGTCATAGCGAGCACTCGTCGGCGTTCTTCCCAGAATGTGCGCTGCCTCACCGAGATCCGATACCCCGCTTTTGGTGGAGAAAGATCCGGCAATCGTTGTCTTGTCACACCACGGCGCGGAGCATTTGAACCCAGCCCAGGCAGCAAGGTTGTCGCGCGTCTTCTTCGTGAACCTACCGTCCTCGGTCTTCGACATGGAAGTTAGTTTGCCTGAAAACTGTCCAGTGACACGAACCGAGCGCCGTCGGACCGACACACGCTTGGACTCACCCAATGAGCGCCCGCAAGCCGGTCGGTGAGCGCGCGATTCAGCGCGGCTGGGGTTCCCGTGGGACCGGCTGCCCAGGTGCTCGTTTACCCCGCCCGGTAAAAAGCCCGTGGGGATACCCCAACTGCAACACGCTACAGCGCGAAGATATTACGCGCTGCAGCACGGTCGGAATAGACAAGCGCGTTGCACCTTGTCGAAGGTTTGCTGATGCGCTGGCAGTCAGCTTCAGCGCGCAAGCGTCTTCTTGGCCCAACTGATCGATGGGGGACTTCTTCATGCCGAGTCCTTTCCGTTCGCCCAGCGTCGAGGTGTTCGGCATGATCACCTCGACGAGTGTCAGGCCGCATACGGTTGTCTAGCCGCCGTTGGCGTTTGGGTATGCGCTGAAACCGCGAGGGCGACCGCCGCGTATGACGTCCTCGTGGCCAAGCGGGGGCGTCGATCATCGCTACGCCGCTCATCGTTAGGCCGCCGAGTGGGTAGGCATGTTCGGTGCGCGCCGAGCGGGCTCGGTCTGCCGGTGGGGTGAGCCGCACGGTGACCTCGATGCTGATCGCGAGCGCGTTCAGGTAGCCGAGGGTGGCGTTCGAGCTGTCCATCGTGGTGCCCCTGTTGTCGCGGGGATCATACGCGGCGGCCGCCCCACGAGGCTATGGGAGGATCGTGAATTCTGACTTCGGTGCCCGTCGGAGGACGGTCACTTTCGCCTCCTCGCACGCGGCGACGCCGTCAAGGCCCTGTTCCGGCTGCTCGATTAGCGTCATGTCTGCGCCAGCAGGGCCGAACTGTGCCCAGGAGTTGGGGCCGGGATCAGTCGTGAAGCGCGATGCATATCGGACTCCGGCGAAGCCGGCTGCATCAAACGCAGCCGCCCACTCTTGGTACACGGGGTAATCGTCCCCGGCACACATCTCGCGGGTGACGTGATGGTTTGCAGCGTCCTTGTGGGTAACGTTCGCGTAAGCCGCGGGACGTGGCAGTCCGACTGCGGTGATCACCATCTCGTCAGCGTCTTCCTCGAAGATCGCTTGACCGTCTGAGACGAGTTCGCCGAGCCGCTCGCGCACGGCCGTATAGACGTCGTCGGCGAAGTAATTGGTGCCTCGAGGCGCCGAAAGATTGAACCGACCGCCGGAGTCGGAAGCGAAGTAGCCGACTCCGCGGATCTTTGCGTGGGCTCGGTATGAGCGCGTCGGGCGCTTCCGTTCCGACGGAAAAGTGCTTAGGTCTTGTCCTGGCTGCGGGGGTTTCTGGGCTGGGTGCGCCCGGCTCAACTGTCCAGCCTCGCCTTGATCCGTCGAGCTGTTGCCACTACGGCTTCTGCCATGTCGGTACGCAGGGCTTCGGCTGGCGTCATCCCGTCGAATCTTGGTGCTGGATGATTCAGCCAGATCGCGGTCTGCCAAGCATCGGTCTTGCCTGGGTCGATGGCATTCACGACCTCGCTGAGACGCGGAAGGCTAGCTCCATCGGTAGTGAATTGGAACGACGGGTACATCCAATGCCCGTCAGAGGATCGGACTCCGAGGAGTGATTTGTGCTCCACGCGGTAGGCAATCGCCTGCTTTGTGACGCCAAGCCATTTGACAAGGCCCGCGGTGTCATAGAACGGTCCAACTGCCTTGTCGAGGTCTCCCTGGACGGGCACGGTCGCTGCCATCCGATCCGCTAGTCGCTCCAGAGTCTCGCCGGAGTTTAGGGCTGCCGCGAGCCTGTCGTCCGAAATGCGTTCCATGATCAGCGCGATCAGCTGCTGTCGGTCGTTTCTCCCCGTGCGCAACCGCAAAGACTCTAGGAGTGCTGACGTTGCGGCGATGTCACTCTCGTCGATTGTCGCGTTAGCAGTCGGAAGAGACATGTGCCGCTTCAAAAGCCGGCTCCACACACCCGAAGCCGGTTCGGGCATTTCCGGTATGCCGGTGAGATGGGCCAGCGACGCCAGCTCCACCATTGCCGGCAGCCCATCGTGGACATTGTCGAGTGCCTCTTGGTAGTAGTTGCGGTATCCGTCGGGGATCACGCCGACTGCTTCGACCTGATCCGGGTCGTCACTCGCAGTCCGGTAGTAGACGCGCAGGTGGATCAAACCGTCTACGTGCTCAGCTCCGGGCGAGGCGTCGGGTTCGGTTCCCGAGTTTCGGGGTTTGACGGCCATGTCCCTCTTCGTTCGGTTGGAATCCGCGCGTTGTAAGCAGGCTACCACCGGGACGGTCAAGGAGGTCAAGACGCGATCGTTTGTGCGCGTCCTCCAAAACGAAAAGATGCCGCGCATTTCTACGAGAGCCGAAACCCCACCATTCCCCTCACCTTCCAAGAGAGCAACAGATCCCTTCGCCTCGTGGAGACACTAACCGTCAACGTCCAGAAAGCTAGGTCGTCCTTGGGCAGCGAGTGTTCGGACCCCATGAGTAAACCGGCCATCCGCTGTCCTTTCTCCGGCCCCGGTGATTGAGAGACGTTGCGATGCGGTCAGTGGAGATGGAGAACGCTCAGCATGGCCATCAGGACGCGATCAATGCTTAATGCCTCACGCAGACCGCTCTTGAAAATTGGTATCTGGGCCCCTCTGCCCCGCGCTTTGGACCTTCCGTCGTGTTGGTGAGGTGTCGGTGGAGGTCTAGACTGCACGGCAATTATCTGGATGTTTCCAGAATCGAGGGGGCAACACCGGCCAGTATCCGTCTGAAACTTCAGGAGCCATGGGACCTCGTGCGGGAGTAGCGCCACGTTTACACCGTGGATGTCATCGGTTCGAGCCCGGTAGGGCCCACAGTCAGGCCCCCGCTCTCGCGGGGGCTTTTGTGTTTCCCCGCGCCGCCCCTCGGCGACCGGCCAGCCGTCGAGCGCGCCTCATAGCTGAGCATTGTGCGCGTCATGGCGGCGGGTCTAGCGTTGGCTCGTCGGACCGCACTCGATAGGGGCGTGACATGGCAGGCGGAGACCATCGCGAGGGCGCGGCGACGTTCGCCGGCGGGGTGCTC
>Ga0247817_10000398_pt1 | contig 24850 bp, 1 predicted proteins | sample UWRJL212509R1_FD_178010 | JGI IMG/M metagenome (GOLD analysis project Ga0247817, IMG submission 178010) | Plant litter microbial communities from Arlington Agricultural Research Station in Wisconsin, United States - UWRJ-L212-509R-1 | ecosystem: Environmental > Terrestrial > Plant litter >...
CACAAACGTTTTGTTAATGTGAGTTCAAAATTAGAAGACGCTAAGTATTTTGATGCTGATTTTTTTGGATTAGCCAATAGCGAAGCCGTAATTATGGATCCGCAAATCAGGTTGTTGCTGCAAACCAGCTGGCATGCAATCGAAGATGCCGGTTATGATATGAGCAGGTTTGAAGGATCTGTTGCCAACTTTTGTGGTATGTCTACCAACTCTTATTTAATGAGTGTTCTAAAAACGATATCTCCAACGGAACAAAGCGATCTTTTAATGTACAGAATTTTAAACGAAAAAGACTTTCTGGCAACCTGGATATCGTATAAATTAAATTTAACAGGTCCTGCAATGACCGTGCAGACAGCTTGTTCAACCTCATTGCTGGCGGTTCATCTGGCTTGTCAGAGTTTATTGAGTTATGAATGTGATATGGCTCTGGCAGGAGGTGTTTCTTTTGATTCGAATGAAAAAATCGGTTACATACACATGCCGGAATCGATTTATTCTAAAGATGGTGTTTGCCGTCCGTTTGACAGCAAGGCAACCGGAACCATTAGCGGTGATGGTGTTGGTTCTATTGTATTAAAGAGAGCTACAGAAGCCCTTAAAGACAATGATCATATCTATGCCCTAATCAAAGGAAGTGCCACTAACAACGATGGTGCAAACAAACAAGGTTATACCACGCCAAGTGTTGATTTTCAGCGTGATGTGATTTTGGAAGCCTTGTCTATTGCAGACATTAATCCGGAAACCATCGGAATGATAGAGGCGCACGGTACAGGAACGTATATTGGAGATCCAATTGAAGTTTCGGCATTAACCGAAGCCTTTAGGGAGTTTACAACAGAAAATCAATATTGTGCCATTGGTTCTGTAAAAAGTAATATTGGACATTTAGATGCAGCCGCAGGTATAGCATCTATTATCAAAGCAGCTTTGTGTGTTAACAAAGGGGTTTTAGTGCCAAGCCTTAATTTTACGGAAGCCAATCCGGCTTTAAATTTAGATACATCTCCTTTTTATGTAAGTCAAAAAAATGCCGACTGGCCAAAACATTTTGAACTTCGCAGAGCAGGAGTAACTTCATTAGGCGTTGGCGGAACAAACGTTCATATCATATTAGAACAGCCACCGGTTGTTATTGCCGAGGAGGAACAAAATCATCCGCACGTAATTACATTATCCTCTCTAAACGAAGAAAACCTTCAATTACAAAAACAAAAATTACACGATTATATCGATGCAAATGCTACTGTAGCGTCTGCTGATTTAGAGTTTACAAGTCTGTACGGAAGAAAAGCAATGCCACATCGTTTTACTGCTGTTTTTAAAGACAAAGAAGAATTAAAAGCACAACTAAACGGAACACAAAATGATGGTTGTTACGAAGGTTTCGGTGCAACAGCCCAAAGTATTTTTATGTTTCCGGGGCAAGGAAGTCAGTACCATAATATGGCGATAGAATTGTATCAGAGTAATGATGCCTTCAAAAAAGATATGGAATATTGTTTTGACTATTTAAAAGCTTTAAGTCCCGTTAATTTTAAAGAAATTATCTTTTCTGAAGAAAATACGCTTTTAGACCAGACTGAAAATACACAAATAAGCTTATTTATAGTAGAATATTGTTTAGCCAAAGAACTGCTAAGATCCGGGATTAAGCCAAATGCTATTATTGGTCATAGTTTAGGAGAATATGTAGCCGCTTGTATTTCGGGTTGTATATCCTTAGACGATGCCTTAAAATTAGTTTGCCACCGCGGACGATTAATGGGTATGATGCCGGAAGGCGCCATGCTTTTGGTACAATCAACAGAAAGTGAATTACAGTCATTACTTTTAGATTCAGTTGCTATTTGTGTATACAATACAGATGATAATCTGGTAATTGGAGGCTCAAAATCAGTAATCGACCAACAAGCAGCGGTGTTAGATCAAAACAATATTTTGCACAGAACCTTAAAAGTATCGCATGCTTATCATACACACATGATGCACGATGCCTTAACGGCATACGAAAAAGTACTTTCTGAAGTAACGTTTAACAAGTTCGATGCGGTGATTTTTTCAACTTATACAGGTAATCTGGTAGAACAGAAAGATTTTTGCTCTAAAGAATATTGGTTGAACCAGATCATTCATCCGGTTAAGTTTTTGCAGGCGGCTAAAAACGCAGCTGCATATTTTTCGAATCCTGTTTTTATAGAAGCAGGACCCGGAAATGGTTTGTCGTCTTTTGTGAAATCTATTTTCAGTAATAAGATTAGTGCGGTTAATTTACTTCCAAAACCATCTGTTAAAAAGAATGCACTGGATACTTTTTATGCTTCAAAAGCGATTCTTTTAGCAAAAGGAGTACAGTTTGATTTGCCTTTGGTGCATAGCGGAAAAAGAATTTCGATGCCAGGTTATGCCTTTTCTAAAAACAGATTCTGGAAACCTAAAATCAATATCAGTCACGATAATTTTGATGAAATCACAACATCATATCATTATACCAATACACAATACCAGAAAAACAGGTTAAGAGCATCGGTAGAAATTCAGCTCGATGCCGTAAACCAGATTTCTGAGGAAAAGTTAAACGATTTAAACAAGCTGCATACCGAATATCTGAACAATATTAAAAAGCTTTTTCCATCGCAAAACAGCATCAATAATACCGTTGAGGCATTGTACGATGAGATTGTTGCAGAGAGCGCTACAAATTCAGCAACAGCTGTAAAACAAAGTGAGAAAAGAAATGTAAGCAACGTATTTGTTGCACCAGATACCAACACTGAAAAGATTATAGCAGAATATTGGGGGGATATATTAGGCTATAATCCGGTAGGTGTGTTAGATAATTATTTTGAGGTGGGCGGAAACTCTTTGTTAGCCACAAAACTATTGACTCAATTATCAGACAGGTTCGAAATCAACTTATTATTTAGGGAATTATCAGAGTGTATCTCGATCAAAGAATTGGCAGTCTTAGTAGATTCAAAGGTGACTATTAAAGACTTAGTAGGATCGATAGAGGTGGAGAATGATACTATTGGCAATAATTATATTGAATTATGAGTATAGAAATATTATTAAAAGAGCTGGTTGATAATAACGTAAAACTTTCTGTGCGGGAAGACAAACTTTTTTGTCAGTTACCCGATGCAGGAATCGATGATAAACTTTTAGGTTTACTGAAAGAACACAAGGAAGCATTAAAAAAAATGTTACTGGAAAAAACCAGTTTCAAAAAATACCAGTCGATCCCAAAGACCGCTGAACAAAATAGTTATCCCTTAACCGCTTCACAAAAAAGATTGTGGGTACTAAGTCAGTTCGAAGGAGCATCGCAGGCTTACAATATGTCGTTTGTTACAAAAATAACAGGCGAACTCAATTTTTATTTTTTCGAAAAAGCATTTCGGGAACTCATTGCACATCATGAAATTCTGAGAACAGTATTCAAAGCGGATGAGGAAACACTGGAAGTAAGACAAATTGTTGGCTCTGCAAACGAGGTTTACTTTAGTGTAGAAACGCTGGATTTTTCGACAGTTGTAGATAGTACCCAAAAAGTAGCACTTTATCTTGATGCTAAAAATCAGGAAGCTTTTGATTTAGAAAATGGTCCACTTTTGAGTGTGTCATTGCTAAAAATTGCTGAAAATGAATTTGTTTTTCTATTAAGCATGCACCATATTATCAGCGATGGCTGGTCTATGGAAGTTATTGTAGCTGAGGTTGTTCAGCGATACAATACTTTATTGGCAGGAAAAGAAAATACAATTGCGGCACCTTCTATTCAATACAAAGATTATGCTGTTTGGGTAGAAGCAGAAAAGCAAAATCAAAAATATCAGGAATCGGAGCAGTTTTGGGTAAACAAGTTTGCGGGAGATCTGACTTCGCTTACTTTGCCGGGTTCAAAACAAAGACCTGCCGTTCAAACCTTCAATGGTAATCACCTTTGTCATCGATTTTCTGAGGAGCTAACGGCTAAAATGAAGTTGTTTTCGGAAAACAATGGAGTAACATTATTTACAACTTTAATGACCGTTGTTAAGGCTTTATTGTACCGCTATTCTGGTCAGGATGATATTACAGTTGGAACTCCGGTAGCAGGTCGTGAACATCCGGATTTAGAAAATCAGATCGGATTGTATGTGAATACCTTAGCAATACGAACGCAGTTTAACGAAAAAAATACTTTTGCAGCGCTGTTGCAAACGGAAAAAGACAATCTGATTGCTGCCAATCAACACCAAATGTATTCGCTTGACGAATTGGTAAAAAAACTAAATCTAAAGAAAGACTTAAGCCGTTCCTCTTTGTTTGATGTTTTGGTAGTATTTCAAAATCAGTCATTACTTAATTTAGGAAGCAAGAAAGAAGACGCAGACAATCTTTCGTTTGAGAATTATGATCTCGGTAAAAAGACAGCTCAGTTTGATATTAGTTTTAATTTTTCAGAACAGGAAAACCAACTCGAATTAAGTCTGGAATACAATACAGATATATACGATGCGCCTTTAATAACACGTATATTTTCGCATTTTGAAAATTTTGCTTCAAAAGCGATAGTGCATCCCAATTTATTTATTGAGGAAAAAGATTATTTGTCAGCTGAGGAAAGGCAACAGCTGTTATTTGATTTTAATGATACTGCTGTTACTTATCCAACAGATAAAACCGTCGTAGATTTGTTTGAAGAGCAAGTAGCCAAAACACCTAATAAAGTAGCTGTTGTTTTTGAGGAAGTAACATTAACCTACCATGAGCTTAATGAACGCGCCAATCAGTTAGCTTTTTATTTACAGGAAAACTATGCGATAGAACCAGATGATTTAGTTGGAATTCAGCTGGAACGAAGCGAAAGAATGATCATTTCTATTTTCGGGATTCTAAAATCAGGAGGTGCTTACATACCAATTGATGTTGATTATCCGCAGGAAAGAACAGCTTATATTATCAGCGATGCAAAGCTCAAACTTTGTATCGATGAAAGTGAATTTAAAAAATTCAGTTTAGTACAAGAATCTTTTAGTAAAACCACTCCAAAAGTGAGCGGTCTGAACCATCATTTAGCATATTGTATTTACACCTCAGGCTCAACAGGAAAACCAAAAGGAGTATTGAATCACCATGCCGGATTGTACAACAGATTGTTGTGGATGAAGGAGTATCTGAATGTAGAAGACAATGAAGTTTACCTGCAAAAAACACCTTATACTTTTGATGTTTCGGTTTGGGAACTTATTCTGCCTTTTATCACCGGAAGCGCTTTGGTTATTGCAAAACCCGAAGGACATAAAGATGTTACTTATCTACAGGAAATTATTAGCAGTAAAGCCGTAACGGTCATTCACTTTGTACCTTCTATGCTTAATGCTTTTTTATTAGATGTTGAAGCAAAAAAAGGAGAAAGTCTGTCTCATATTATTTGCAGTGGAGAAGAACTTTCTTCGATAGTAGCACAGGAATGCAAAGAAAAATTTAAAAAAGCAAGACTTCATAATCTGTACGGACCCACAGAAGCTTCTATCGATGTAACAGCTATTGATCTTACAGACGTAGATGTAATTCAGGAAGGTGTAAGTATTGGTAAACCGGTATCGAATACCAGCATTTACATCGTGAGCAATGCAATGAAACCACAACCAATAGGAGTAGCGGGTGAATTGCTGATATCGGGAATACAAGTAGCAGCTGGATATCTTAATCTTCCTGAACTTACGCAGGAACGTTTTATTGCTGATCCCTTCAAAAAAGGAAATCAAATATACCGCACAGGAGATTTAGCTTTATGGAATGAAGACGGATCAATAAAATACTTAGGCAGAATAGACAATCAGGTTAAGATTAGAGGAAACAGAATTGAACTTGGCGAAGTAGAAAATGCACTTCTGGAGTTTGAAGGAATAGCACAGGCGGTTGTAACTCCTAAAACGGTAGATAACCAAAAAGTACTTGTTGCGTATTATGTTTCAGATTCAATTTTAGATAAAAAACAAATACAGTCAAGTCTGGAAAAATTATTACCAGAATATATGCTTCCTGGATTTTACATTCAATTAGATACAATACCGCTGACATCAAGCGGTAAAGCAGATAAAAAAGCCTTAGTTGACGTTTCTGAAAAAGACTTGATTAAAGAGGAATATTGGGCTCCGGAAACAACGGAAGAAAAAGTATTGGTTGGTGTTTGGGCTGAAATATTAGGCGTTCAGAAGATAAGCATCAAAGACAGTTTTTATAATCTTGGAGGAGATTCTATTAAGTCGATATTGGTTATTTCTAAGCTAAAACAGCAGGGATATATCTTAAAAGTAGACCAAATACTAAGAAATCCGGTAGTAGAAGATTTAGCTAAATTGTTAAAATCAAGTACCGTAAGTATAGATCAGTCAGAAGTGGTTGGCGAAGTTTTGCTGACACCTATTCAACGTTACTTTTTTGAGAATACCGCTATTATAAACAAACAGCACTTTAATCAGGCTGTATTATTAAAAAGCAAAGAAACAATAGATGCATTATTTTTGGAGCAATCTGTTTCAGCTTTAGTAGCACACCATGATGCACTGCGTATGGTGTACATGCAAGAAAACAAGGTGTGGTCGCAGTACAATGAAGATGCTGTAAAACCGCACTACAAAATTGTTTTTTATGATTTACGAAATAATAAAGATGAGTTCGAATCTTTAGATAAATTGGGAGAAGAATTACAAACTTCCTTTGATATTAGTTCCGGAATATTGTTTCATGTAGGGCATTTTAGAATGTCTGATGGCGACAGATTAGCTCTGGTATTGCATCACCTTGTTGTTGATGGCGTTTCATGGCGTATTCTTTTGGAAGATTTATCCGGATTGTATGCATCATTTAAATACGGAAGTAAAGCAGATCTGCCTTTAAAAACAGATTCTTACCTGCGTTGGTCTTCTGCATTGAATGATTTTGCAGGAAGCAGAACATTACAGAAAGAAAGAGCGTATTGGGAAACGGTTACAGAAACTTTAATTGCTTCATTACCGGTTGATAATGCTAACAAAGACAACGAGTCGCGATTAGAGAAGCTAAATAGTTTTGTATTAGATAAAACGATTACGGACAAATTGCAGACTAAGGTGCATCAGGTCTATAAAACAGATATCAATGATGTATTATTGACCGCATTAGGACTTTCGATTCAGGATGTTTTTGGCGTACAAAAAACGCTGATAAAAATGGAAGGACATGGTCGTGAAGATATTATAGAAGGTGTAGATATTGGCAGAACGGTAGGCTGGTTTACCAGTATTTATCCATTTGTTTTAGATGTTTCTGATACAAACGGTCATGAAATCGTTCATGTAAAAGAATCTTTGCGCCAAATACCTAATAAAGGAGTAGGGTACGGTATATTGAATTACCTGGATCAGCCTTTTGAAAACCAATTAAAACCGGAAATACAATTTAATTATCTGGGAGATTTTGGAGCTGCAATAGGAAGTGAGAAGGATAAGAATTTCTTCGAATTTTCAGAAGGAACTGTCGGTTCACTAATCGATAGCAAAAATGCTGATGATTCTATTTTGTTGGATATTTCAGGAATTATAATCTCCGGAGAATTAAACATGTCTGTAGGTTATTCCGGTACTGTATTTTCAGAACAAACAATTGGCAAGTTCATTCAATCCTATCAGCATCATTTAGAGCAACTGATTACCACATTAGCAGAAAAAAAAGAAAAACAACTCACGCCATCAGATTTGACGTTTAAAAAACTGTCGTATCAGGAATTGCTTGCCATAAATGCAGATAATAATCTGGAAGATGTTTACGAGCTATCTCCATTACAGCAAGGATTATACTATCACTGGCAGGTAGATCGTTCCAGTCCAATGTATTTTCAGCAATTTGCTTACACGCTAAATGCCGAAAATTTAGATATAAAATTGGTGGAGCAGGCATTTAATCAGTTGATCTCGAGATATTCGATATTACGAACATTTTTTACAAACAACTATGGTGGAACTCCATTGCAAATTGTGAATAAGGTAGTAACTCCTGATTTTTCTTTTGAAAAAACAGAAAACAACAAAGCGTTATCTGTTGAAGAACAACTAGAGGAAATCAAAAAGAAGGACAGAAGCAACGGTTTTGATTTCGAAAAACCGTCGTTAATGCGCCTCAAAGTTGTAGAAATCGCAAAAGACAAGTATACATTTATATGGAGTCATCATCATATATTGATGGATGGATGGTGTATTAGTATCTTAATCAGTGATTTTACTACCATTTTAAAAGCCTTATTAACGAATCAGGTTGCAAGTCTGGCAGAACCAATACAATATTCATCGTATATCGATTGGCTGTCTCAAGTTGATAAAGAGGTGTCATTAGAATATTGGAATACATATCTGGACGGATTAAAATCTGTTACAGCAGTTCCGTTTAAAGAGAACAAAGAACAAACTGCCAAATTTGAGATCAAAGAACAAGTTCTTGACATACGAGGCGAAGTCTATGATAAAGTTGTACAGTTTTGTAAAGAAACAGATGTTACGCTAAATGTCTTTACACAAGGGGTTTGGGGGTATTTATTATCGAGATACAACAATACCAATGATGCCGTATTTGGTTCTGTAGTGTCAGGACGTCCCGGAGATTTATTGGGCTTTGAAGATATGATCGGTTTGTTTATCAATACGATACCAGTACGATTACAATATACAAATGAAGATACGCCAAAATCGCTTTTCAGAAAATTGCAGGCAGAGGCAATAGAAAGCATCGATCATCACCATGTGAATTTAGCTGAGGTACAGTCTCAAAGCGAATTCGGAATGGATTTGATTAATAGTTTAATGGTTTTTGAGAACTACTTTGTTCACGCCATTGATGAGATTATACAATCGGACGATAACGACAGTCAAAAAATTACTGTCGAAGAAGTCAGTGTTTTTGAGTTGACCAATTACGATTTTACAATCATTATAGATACCTCATCTTCATTAAAATTGCAATTCAAGTATGATGAATCAGTGTATAATTCAGCGGCAATAGCGAATTTAGCAACACATTTTTCAAACTTAGTCAATAGTTTTATTGCTGAGGATAACACTTTGCTGGGACAAATTGATTATGTAACAGAAGCTGAAAAACAACAAGTATTATTTGATTTTAATGCTACTGCGATCGAATATCCAAAAGATAAAACGGTAGTAGATTTGTTTGAAGAGCAGGCAGCTAAAACACCAGATAAAGTAGCGGTTATTTTTGAAGATGTAACCTTAACGTATGCTCAGTTGAATGAACAAACCAATCAATTAGCACATTATTTACAAGATAATTACAAAATACAGTCAGATGATCTGGTAGGGATAAAACTAGACAGAAGCGAACTCATGATCGTGGCAATCTTCGGAATATTAAAAGCAGGAGGTGCATACGTACCAATTGATGTTACCTACCCAGAAGAAAGAATCGCTTATATTGCAAGCGATGCTAAGCTAAAACTTACTCTTGATGAAAGCGAGTTGGAAAAATTCAGCCTAGTACAGGAATCGTTTCCTAAAGCAGCTCCAAAAGTGAGCGGCTTAATCGATCACTTAGCGTATTGTATTTATACCTCAGGTTCTACAGGAAAACCAAAAGGCGTATTAAATCACCATGCCGGATTGTACAATCGTTTGTTGTGGATGAAAGACTATCTGGAAGTAAGTGATAACGAAGTGTACCTTCAAAAAACACCTTATACGTTTGACGTTTCGGTTTGGGAATTGATTCTGCCTTTTATGACCGGAAGCACGCTTGTTATGGCAAAACCGGAAGGACATAAAGATGCAGTTTATCTACAAAATACCATCAGTGAAAAGCAAGTGAGTGTTATTCACTTTGTGCCTTCTATGCTAAATGCCTTTTTAGTAGAGGCAGAAGCAACAAAGACAAGCAGTTTAGCGCATGTTATTTGCAGTGGAGAAGAATTGTCTGTTCTTACAGCAAACAAATGCAAAGAGATAGTAGAAAATGCACAACTTCATAATTTATACGGTCCAACCGAAGCTTCTATCGACGTTACCGCTATAAACTTAACTAAAGTCGATGTATTGCAGGAAGGGGTAAGTATTGGTAAACCCGTTTCGAATACCAGTATTTATATCGTAAACGACGCATTCGGATTACAGCCTGTTGGCGTACCGGGAGAATTGCTGATTTCAGGAGTACAAGTTGCAAGAGGATATCTGAATCTTCCGGAATTGACACAAGAACGTTTTATAGCAGATCCCTTTAAAAAAGGCAATCAGATCTACCGAACAGGAGACGTTGCGTATTGGAAAGCGGATGGTTCCATTCAATACCTTGGAAGGATAGACAATCAGGTAAAGATAAGAGGAAACAGAATCGAGCTGGGTGAGATCGAAAAAGTATTAATGGAGTTCGAAGGAATCAATCAAGCTGTTGTTATTGCTAAAAATTACAATGACGAGAAAGTACTGGTAGCGTATTATTTATTTGAAAAAAATATTACAATCGACAAAGCCGAAATTCGGGATTATCTGCAGGAAAGACTTCCTGCATACATGCATCCTGGTTTTTATGTGGAGTTAGAAACCTTGCCAATGACATCCAGTGGTAAAGTCAATCGAAATGGTTTACCTGATATAGAAGACAATGACCTTATCAGACGTCAGTATGCAGCCCCTCAAAATGAAACCGAAGAAAAATTGGTAGCCATCTGGAGTGAAGTATTGCGTGCGCAGGAAATTGGAACTGCAGATGATTTCTTTGCGTTGGGAGGACACAGTTTAATGGTGGCTCAGGTTATTAACCGAATCCACAAACAATTGGGTCAAACCCTGTCATTTAGTGCTTTTTTCGAAAACCCAACCATTCAGGGATTAAGTCAGCGTTTGCAAAACAATGAGTATCAGTCGATACCAAAAGCTCCTGAACATTCATCTTATCCGTTAACCGATTCTCAAAGCAGGTTATGGATTTTGAGTCAGCTTGAAGGCGGTTCGCAGGCTTACAATATGCCGGCAGCAGTAACATTAAGCGGGGATTTAGATGTTAGTAAATTCAATGAATCGTTTCACCTCTTAATCGATCGTCATGAGATATTAAGAACAGGATTCAGAACCAATGAAAATGGCGAAATCCGACAATATATTACGCCTTCAGAAGAAATCAATTTTGGAATCACAGAAAAGGATTTCAGAGCGTTAGGGCAACCTGAAAATGCGATTGCAAATTATCTGGAACAAATTATAAATACAGCTTTCAATTTAGAGAAAGCACCATTACTAAATGCCAGTTTAATCCAAACAGAAGAAGACCAACACGTGTTTTTCTTATGTCTGCATCATATTATTGGCGATGGCTGGTCGACAGAATTGTTAATCGCAGAAGCGATACAAATTTATAATGCTTTAACACAGGGTACAGTTGTAAACCTGCCGGTATTAAACATTCAGTACAAAGATTATGCAGTATGGCTTAAAAGTGCCTTACAGCAGGAAAAATATCAGGTATCAGAACAGTATTGGCTGGAACAGTTTGCAGGAGAACTACCGGTTTTAGATCTGCCAAGTTTCAGAACACGTCCTTTAGTACAAACTTATAACGGAGATTATCGTACGCATCAATTTTCAGGAGCGTTTTTAGAGCAGTTAAAATCGTTCTCAAAAGAGCAGGATGTTACCCTATTTATGAGCTTAATGGCGGGGGTAAATGCTTTATTGCATCGCTATACAGGTTCAGATGATATAATTGTAGGAACTCCAATTGCAGGAAGAGAACACCCGGATTTAGAAAATCAGATGGGATTGTATCTTAACACGCTTGCGATACGCACCAGATTACAAGAGAAAAGCAGCTTTTTGGATTTGCTAAGGGTTCAGAAAGAAACTTTATTAAACGCGTACGATCATCAAAGTTATCCTTTTGATGCCTTAGTGGGCAAACTAAACTTAAAACGTGATACGAGCCGTTCAGCTTTGTTTGATGTTTTGGTCGTGTTGCAAAACCAGACACAATTAAATAACCTCAACGCAGAAGAACTGACAAGTCTGAAAGTAAGTGACTATGATTTTGATAAAAGAACAGCTCAGTTTGACATGAGTTTTACTTTTATTGAAACAGCAGGATTAGGACTTAAAATCGATTACAATACTGATATTTACGATGCCTATCTGATAGAAAGAATCTTTGTTCATTTTGAAAACCTGCTTAGTCAGTTTTTACAACAGCCAAAAACGCTAATTGCAGAAGCAAACTATATCACAGCTTTAGAAAAGCAAGAAGTATTGTTTGATTATAATGCTACTGCGATCGAATATCCAAAAGATAAAACCGTACTGGATTTATTCGAAGAACAGGCAGCAAAAACACCGGATAAGATTGCCGTTATTTTTGAAGATGTAACCTTAACCTACGCTGAACTCAATGAACAAACCAATCAGTTAGCACATTATTTACAAGATATTTACAAGATACAAGCCGATGATTTAGTTGGTATACAACTAGACAGAAGCGAACTGATGATCGTTGCGATTTTCGGGATATTAAAAGCAGGCGGTGCTTATGTGCCAATTGATGTTACTTATCCCGAAGAAAGAATTGCGTATATCGCAAGTGATGCCAAGCTAAAACTTTCTATTGATGAAAACGAGTTTGCAAAATTCAGGGCAGTACAGGAATCGTTTCCTAAAACAGCTCCAAAAGTAAGCGGTTTAATCGATCATTTAGCGTATTGCATTTACACATCAGGATCTACAGGAAATCCAAAAGGTGTACTAAATCATCATGCCGGATTGTACAATCGTTTGTTGTGGATGAAAGCGTATCTGGAAGTAGGGGAGAACGAAGTATATCTTCAAAAAACACCTTATACGTTTGACGTTTCGGTTTGGGAACTCATTCTGCCTTTTATGACCGGAAGCACGCTTGTTATCGCAAGACCGGAAGGGCATAAGGACACTACTTATTTACAGGAAATTATCAGCGAAAAGCAAGTCAGTATCATTCACTTTGTACCTTCCATGTTAAATGCATTTTTACTGGAAGCAGACGAAGAAAAAACGAGCAGTTTAGCACATGTTATTTGCAGCGGAGAAGAATTGTCTGTACTCACAGCAGCAGAATCTAAAGAAAGATTTAAAAATGCACAACTGCATAATTTATACGGTCCAACCGAAGCTTCTATCGACGTTACCGCTATAAACTTAACTAAAGTCGATGTGTTGCAGGAGGGCGTAAGTATTGGAAAACCCGTTTCGAATACCAGTATTTATATCGTAAACGATGCATTCGGATTACAGCCTGTTGGTGTACCGGGAGAATTGCTGATTTCAGGAATACAGGTTGCCAGAGGTTATCTCAATCTGCCGGAATTGACACAAGATCGTTTTATAACAGATCCGTTTAAAACAGGCAACGCAATATACCGTACGGGAGATGTTGCGTATTGGAAACCGGATGGCTCCATTCAATACTTGGGCAGAATGGACAATCAGGTGAAAATAAGAGGAAACCGAATTGAACTTGGTGAGATCGAAAAAGTATTGATGCAATACGATGGCGTAAATCAGGCGGTTGTAATTGCTAAAAATTATAAGAACGAAAAAGTGCTTGTAGCATATTACCTGCTTGAAAAAGAGACTGAAATAGACAAAGCAGCAATTCGCACTTATCTGCAGGAAAAACTTCCGGCGTATATGCATCCCGGTTTTTATGTGGAGTTAGAATCGTTACCAATGACTTCCAGCGGAAAAGTAAACCGCAATGGTTTGCCGGATATCGTAGACAATGACCTGATCCGACGTCAGTATGTAGCGCCTCGAAATGAAATCGAAGAAAAGCTGGCCGCCATTTGGAGTGAAGTTTTGGATATTGAAAAGATTGGTGTCGAAGACGATTTTTTTGAACTGGGAGGACACAGCTTAAAACTAATAAAACTGTATGAGCTTATTAAAAAAGACGTATCGCAGGATGTAAATGTTACGCATTTATTTTCGATGACCACGATTCAATTGCAGGCACAGTTTATCAACAGGCATTTATCAAATTCTACAAAAGAGGAGAACGTGAACATTGTAGAAATTGATTTTTAAAATAATTATAAAAGACAGAAAATGAAAGATATAGCAATTATTGGATTTTCGGGTGTTTTTCCTGATGCAGATTCTGTACATGAATTCTCGGAGAATTTATTGAGTAAAAGATGTTCTATTAAAGAAATATCAAAAACAAGATTATTCAATACTACAATTTCAGATGAAAATAAGTATTTCCAATCCGGATATTTAGAGGAGATTACACTTTTCGATTATAATTTTTTTAATATTTCATTGGGTGAAGCAGAAGAAATGACGCCACATCAGCGCTTAATTTTGCAGGAAGCCTATAAAACTTTTGAAAATGCAGGATACCGATTAAAAGATTTAAAAGGTTCTAATACATCTGTGTATGCGGCAAATGCACCAACAAATTATTATTTGCTCGCCAAAGAATCAACACCAACTTTGATTGCCGGAAATACTAATGCGATGCTGGCCAGCAGAATTTCGAGATTCTTTGATTTACGCGGAGCAGCAATAAATGTAGATACCACTTGTTCCTCTGCTTTGACAGCTATAAGTCTGGCATGTAAAGACCTTATACTTGGAGAAACAGATTTAGCATTGGTATGTGGCGTAAACATAAATGTTATCCCTGCAGAAAAAGATTCAAAAGTAGTATTGGGAGTTGAAGCCAAAAGCGAAAAATGCAATACTTTTTCTGAAAATGCAGATGGAACCATGCAAGGAGAAGCCGTGACAGGTGTTTTACTTAAATCGCTCGAACAGGCAGAAGCAGATGGAGACATTATTTATGGTGTTATAAAAGGTTTTGCCTTAAATCAGGATGGAGGTCAGTCTGCAAGTATTATGGCACCCAGCAGTGAAGCTCAGGCAGACGTAATTCGTATGGCATTGCAAAAAGCCAATCTTACACCAAATGATATCACCTTTATCGAAGCACACGGAACCGCTACCAAACTGGGAGATCCTATTGAAATAGAAGGAATCGCGCAGGTTTTTAGTCCGGCGCTTGACAAAGACGAACGAGTATATGTTTCTGCCGTAAAATCGAATATCGGACATACAGACGGAACAGCGGGACTTGTTGGGGTAATAAAAGTATTGCTTTCTTTTAAAAATAATGTTATTTATCCGTCTATAAACGCACTTCCTTTAAGCTCTTTTATTGATTTTGAAAAAGCGAAGGTTGCCGTTGTTACAGAACCAATGAGTTGGGACGCCGTACAAAAAGCAACTAAAAAAAGAGCAGGAGTAAGTTCGTTTGGTTTAATGGGAACCAATGCGCACTTTATTTTAGAATCCTATGATACCAGAAAATTTACTGCTTTTGAAGACAGTAATCGTGAATATACATTGTGTTTCAGTGCCAAAAGCGAAATCAGTTTAAGCAAATACCTTACTTCTTTTAAAAGCTATTTAAATACAACAACAGATAGTCTGCATGATATTGCGTTTACGCTCAATAACTGCAGAGCTTTATTTCAGTACCGATATATAGTAAAAGCAGAAAGTAAAAAACACTTACTGGAAATTTTAGAAAATACTACAATCGAAATGATCCTGAACAGTGCCGAAAGTGTTCAGGAACATTTAATATTATTTGATGATACTGTAACGATAACAGATGAAATACTGGAAAGTTTAGTTAGTTACTCAAGTTACAAAGATGATTTAGTTACAAATGCTCAAAAATCTTTGTTTGTCCAGTATTTCAGTTATCAATCTTTGGTACAAGCCGGTGTTTCTGTTAAGGAAATGATTGGTATTGGCATCGGAAAAATAGTTTTACAGGTATTAAAGAAAGAGATTTCATTAGAAGAAGCACTAAAAATAGTTGGTAATGTTCAGCAAGATCCAACGACAGAAACAGAACTGCAGGCACGTGCACTAAAATTAGTCAGCAAATATAATAATGCAATAAAAATAATCGGAGTTGGGTATCAGGGAAGATTAGGAAACATTTTTGACAGCTTAGCTACAGATAAAGTACAGTATCAGGTAATTGGTCATTTATTGCCATTAAGCCATAATCTCGAAACCTTATTTCATCTTAATTTTGATGTTGATGCAAACAGCTATTCCGAAAACAAGAGTTTTTCTAAAGTAGCATTACCATCCTATCATTTTAATGAAAAAAGATGTTGGTTGCGCACCACAGACAATCCATTTAGCCGAAATGCTTCGGGAGTAGAAACAGAAATAAGTACAGCGCCGCAAGAAGACCTTCCTATTGTAGCCCAATTGCAAAAATTATGGAGTGAAACCCTAAAGGCAGAAATACAGGAAAACGACGATTTCTTTGACTTAGGAGGACATTCCCTAAACGGATTGCAGCTGATAAACAAAATCAATAAAAACTTCTCATTAGACCTTAATATCGATCATTTATTCGATAATGGTACACCGCTTGAAATGGCGGCACTTATTGAGGAAGAATTAAAAAGCAATTTAAAAGTACCTGTAAAGGAGGTAGAAGCTGAAGAGACTGGCGTTATCAAAAAAGCAAAGCAACAAGAGCTTTACGATGTGTCTTTTGCTCAAAAAAGACTTTGGCTACTGGCTAAAATGTCGGACAACACATCAAGTCTGAATGTTGGAGTTTCTATCGTAATTGATGGAAAGCTGGACCATGCTAATCTCGATAAAGCCTACCAAATGGTATTGGAGCGACATGAATCGCTTAGAACATCGTTTGTTTTTGCTGACGATCAGTTAAAACAAAAAATACATCGTTTTGAAGAGGTAGCAAACAAAATTCAGCATGCAGAAAAAGAGGGGCTAACAAAGGAAGCCTTAAACGATTATATTCTGAATCTAACAGAAGCACCGTTTGATCTGGAAAGCCCTAATCTTATTCGCGCAACTTTAATCAAATTAAAAGAAAACCAGCACATTATCAATATTACATTGCATCACTTGATTTGTGATGGCTGGTCGGTTACACTGTTTCAAAAAGAGTTTTTTAATGTTTACATTACCTTATGCGCACAGCTAGAGGTGCATTGGAAGCCTTTACAAATTCAGTACAAAGATTATTCAGCGTGGCAAATCGAAAAATCTAAGGAAGCTGTTTTTACAGAAAGCGAATCTTTTTGGTTAACGCAGTTTAAAGAAAGTCCGCGTGGCTTAAATTTAGAATTGCAACAAAACAGACCCACTTTAAAGACTTACAACGGAGATGTTGTTACCTTAAAAATACCGGAAGCATTGGCCGTTTCTATCAAAGCATTGGTAAAAGAGGAGGGAATAACACTGGCGATGTTTTTAGGCACTATTTTAAACCTGTTTTTATCTAAATTATCAGGAGAATCAGACATCACGCTTGGCTTACCAATAACAAACCGAAATCAGTCGCAATTAGAAAATCAAATCGGATTGTACCTGAACACTTTGGCAATCCGATCTAAATTTGATACCAATACTTCGTTTAGAGACTTTTTGAAAGTGATCTCAAATAATTTCAAGTCGGCTTACAAACACCAGCATTATCCGTTGGAATTGCTGTTAGAAAAAATTCAATTGCAAAAAGATTTTAGCCGTTCGCCTTTGTTTGACATTGTGTTTACCGTTCAAAACCATTTAAACATTGACATTTTAGAAGAACTGGATAGTTTAGATACGAATAATTTGAAATTCAGAGATTTTGAACTGAATAATTTTTCAGGTGCGCAGTTCGATATGTTTTTCAGATTTATTGATACCGAAGCTGAACTGGCTTACGAATTAGAGTACAATACTGATTTGTTTACAAAAGAAACCATCTACAAATACCACCATTTTCTGCTGAATCTGGTACGTCAGTGTGTTGGGAATAAAGAAGTAAATGTCAAAGATCTTTCGTTGCTTTCCAGTGCAGATTTAGAAGAAATTAATGCAAAAGTAAGTGAATTCAATGCTACTACGGTAGCGTATCCAAGCGATAAAACTGTTGTAGACTTGTTTAGAGAACAGGCAAAAACAACACCAAATCATGTTGCTTTAAAAGATGATGCAAAATCATATTCGTATTCAGAACTTAATATAATCTCCGATCAGATAGCAGGTTATCTTGCGGCTACTTTTACAGCAGAAGAAAAATTACCAATTGCCGTTTTAGTAGGACGTTCTGCTGATATGGTAGCGCTTTTGCTGGGTATATTAAAATCAGGAAGATCCTATATTCCGTTAGATCCTTCTTTTCCGGAAGACCGATTGGCGTATATTATAGAAAACAGCCATAGCAAAACACTGGTTTTTGAAAAAGAATACAAGTTAAAAGTGAGTGATGATGTAGCAGTATTGTCGCTCGAAAACATTTTAGCAGGCATTGGCGAGTATCAGGATCCAGCACCAATTACGGTTTCACCAAAAGACACCGCTTATATTATTTACACCTCAGGTTCAACAGGAAATCCAAAAGGAGTTGAAATCGGACACCAATCGCTGGTTAACTTCTTAACGAGTATTCAGCAACAGCCTGGCGTAACAGCAAGTGATACCTTATTTTCAGTAACGACTTATTCGTTTGATATTTCGATTTTAGAGTTTTTTACACCTTTAATTTCCGGTGCAGCCTTGTATATAGCAAGTCAGGACATACTATCAGATCCGATTGTGCTCATTGCAAAAATCGATGCTGTACAGCCAACCATTATTCAGGCAACGCCAAGTTTTTACCAAATGTTGTTCAATGCAGGCTGGACAGGCAATAAAGCTTTAAAAGTACTTTGCGGAGGTGATTTATTAAGCGAAGCTTTAGCAAAAAAACTAATAGAGGCTACTCAGGAAGTATGGAATATGTACGGCCCGACAGAAACGACCATTTGGTCAAGTATGAAAAAAGTTGAGGTACCAAAAGACGCTTCTAATATTGGAAAACCGCTCAACAATACACAGTTTTATATTGTAGACGAATTATTATGTCCAAAAGCCATTGGTGTTACAGGAGCGCTTTACATTGCGGGTGACGGATTAGCAAAAGGATATTACAGAAATGCTTTATTGACACAGGAAAAATTTATAAATAATCCGTTTACTGAAAACACTTTGTTTTATGAAACAGGCGATTTGGGTAAATGGAACGATAAAGGTGAAATTGAATTTTTAGGCAGAAACGACAATCAGGTAAAGATTAGAGGCTACCGAATTGAATTAGGTGATATCGAGAGCGCCATTTTACAGTATTCAGAGGTAGTAAAAGAAGTAGTCGTTGGTGTAAAAGGAGCCAATCAGGATAAAGTACTGGTAGCATATCTCGTATCGAATGTAGCCATTGACAAATCAGAATTGCGAAGCTTTTTGCAGGATAAATTGCCAGACTACATGATTCCAGGTTTCTATCTTACTATGGAAGCCTTACCATTGACGCCAAACGGAAAAATCGACAGAAAAGCATTGCCGGAAATATCAGAAAATGATATTGTAAAGAAAGAATATAAAGCGCCAAGAACAGAACAGGAAGAAAGTCTTGTTGCAATATGGCAGGAAATGTTGGGTGTAGAAAAAATTGGTATTGCAGATGATTTTTTTGAATTAGGAGGTCATAGTTTGATAGTGGCTCAGGTTATTAACCGAATCCACAAACAACTTGGTCAAACAGTATCATTTACCACTTTTTTCGAAGACCCAACTATACAAGGACTAAGTCAGCGTTTACAGCATGATGCATATCAGGCAATTCCAAAAGCTCCTGAAGCATCGTCGTACCCGCTAACCGATTCTCAAAGCAGGTTATGGATATTGAGTCAGCTCGAAGGAGGTTCATTAGCCTACAACATGCCCGCAGCCGTAACACTAAAAGGTAAACTTGATGCAGAAAAGTTTAAAGAATCGTTTAAACAGTTAATCGATCGTCATGAAATTTTAAGAACCAGTTTTAAAACCAATGAAGCGGGTGAAATCAGACAATATATCATTCCGTCAGAGCAGACCAATTTTGCAATAACAGAGAAAGATTTCAGTGCATCGGCTAATGTTCAAAGTACGATTGCAGACTATTTAGAAGAAATCATAAACACGCCTTTCGATTTAGAACAGGCGCCATTATTAAATGCCAGCCTAATTAAAACGAAAGAAGAAGAAGCTGTATTTTTCTTGTGCGTACATCATATCATTGGCGATGGCTGGTCGACAGCATTGTTAATAACAGAAGTTGTAAAAGTCTACAATGCCTTAACGCAGGGATTAGCTGTAAATCTGCCTGAGTTAAACATGCAGTACAAAGATTATGCTGTTTGGCTTAAAGACGCTTTACAGCAGGAAAAATATCAGGTATCAGAAGCGTATTGGATGGCACAGTTTCAGGGAGAATTACCTGTTTTAGACTTGCCAAGTTTTAAAACACGCCCTTTAGTGCAAACTTATAGTGGAGATTATCAGACACATGAGTTTTCTTCAGCCTTTTTAGAAAAACTAAAATTGTTCTCCAAACAAAATGATGTAACCTTATTTATGACCTTAATGGCTGGTGTGAACACGCTTTTACATCGCTACACAGGGTCAGACGATATTATTATAGGAACACCAATTGCAGGAAGAGAACACCCGGATTTAGAAAACCAAATGGGATTGTATCTGAATACGCTTGCGATAAGAACACATTTAGAAGAAAAAAACAGCTTCTCAGAGGTCGTAAACCGTCAAAAAGAGACGTTGTTAAATGCTTACGATCATCAAAGTTATCCTTTTGATGCTTTAGTAGGCAAACTAAACTTAAAGCGCGATACAAGCCGTTCTGCTTTATTTGATGTTTTGGTTGTATTGCAAAACCAAGGACAACTGCATAATTTAAACAATGAAGGACTTCTTAATTTAGAAGTCGAAGGCTATCCGTTGGAGCGAAAAACATCGCAACTCGACATTAGTTTTACCTTTATTGAAACAGCAGGATTAGAGCTAAGCATCGAGTACAACACCGATATTTACGATGCGTATCTGATTGAAAGAATGTTTGTTCATTTTGAAAATTTATTAAACGTTCTTGTAGCGCAACCGCAGTCATTAATTGGAGAAGTCGATTATATTACAGCTTTAGAAAGACAACAATTGTTATTTGGATTTAATGAAACAGTTGTGGATTATCCAAAAGATAAAACGATTGTTGATTTGTTCGAAGAGCAAGTAAGCAAAACACCTAATCATACCGCAGTAGTATTTGAAAACGTTGAATTGACGTACACACAACTTAATGAAAAAGCGAATCAATTAGCACATTACTTAAGAGAAAACTACGCCATTCAGCCCAACGATTTAGTTGGAATAAAACTGGACAGAAGCGAGTTGATGATTATTGCTATTCTTGGAATTCTAAAATCCGGTGCTGCTTATGTGCCGATAGATCTAAATTATCCCGCAGAAAGAATTGCTTATATCGAGCAGGACAGCAAAAGCAAAGTTGTATTGGACGATGTAAGTGTAAAAGCATTTACTCAAATTCAGGACAATTATGCTAAGGAGAATATTGAAAAAATAAACCAACCAAATGATTTGGCCTACATTATCTACACCTCAGGAACTACAGGAAATCCTAAAGGTGTCATGGTAGAACATTTTAGTGTAGCAAGTATTTCTGAGAACTGGAAAAAACATTACGAATTAGATCAAATTACCGTAAACCTATTGCAATTGGCGAGCATTTCATTCGACGTGTTTGTTGGAGACGTTTGCCGTTCGATTCTAAACGGTGGTAAAATGATTATTTGTTCGAACGATGTGAAGTTAAATCCGGAACATCTGTTTGAATTAATGCAAAAGCAGGAAATATCAATTTTAGAAGGAACTCCGGGATTGTTGTTGCCTTTAATGGATTATATCCATAGCGAAAAGAAAGAACACAGCTTCCTGAAAATAGTGATTTTTGGTTCAGACAGTTTCAACAATCAGGATTACAACACCTTAAAAGATAAATTTGGTGAAAGCATTAAAATCATCAACAGTTATGGGGTTACAGAAGCCACAATCGATTCTACGTATTATGATGATTACAAGAAAGATTTAAACGGATTTACGCCAATTGGGAAACCGTTTTGTAATTCTAAGATAAAAATCGTCGATGCTTACGGCAATTTAGTTCCTACCGGCGTATACGGAGAAATCTATATTGGAGGCGACGGATTAGCCAGAGGTTATTTTAACAATGAAGTCCTAACAGCAGAGAAATTTGTTACCAATCCGTTTAATACTGATGAAAAGCTTTACCGAACAGGTGATTTAGGACGTTGGTTTGCAGACGGGAATATTGATTTTGCAGGCAGAAAAGACAATCAGGTTAAAATACGAGGTTATCGTATCGAACTTGGCGAAATAGAAAGTACGCTGCACAAAAACAAAGACATCGATTCTTGTGTGGTTTTAGCGAGGGTTAATTCCTTGGGCGACAAAGTATTGGTAGCATACCTAATTTCCGGTACGGTACTAAATACGGCTGATTTAATAGCATATCTGCAAGTGTATTTACCTAATTACATGATTCCGTCTTATTTTGTGCAAATAGAAGCTTTGCCTTTAACGCCAAACGGAAAAGTAGACAGAAAAGCGTTGCCTAACCCTGAAGAATCAAGAATTTCATCGGGCATAGAATATGTTGCACCAAAAACGAAGGCAGAAAAAAACATAGCAGCCATTTGGCAGGAAGTTTTAAATGTTGAAAAAATAGGAGTAAACGACAACTTTTTTGAATTGGGAGGACACAGTTTGTTATTAGCCCAAATCATAAACAGAATCCATAAACAATTAGGGCAAACGGTATCGTTTACAGCCTTTTTTAACAGTCCTACAATTGCAGGTTTAAGTACACAATTGCAAAGCAATACCTATTTAGCGATTCCAAAAGCTACAGAAGCACCATCGTATCCCTTAACCGATTCTCAAAGCAGGTTATGGATCTTGAGTCAGCTAGAAGGCGGTTCGTTAGCGTACAATATGCCGGCAGCGGTAGTATTGAAAGGAAGTATTGATACGGAAAAATTCAATGAATCATTTCAGATTCTAATTGAAAGACACGAAATTCTAAGAACGCGTTTCAGAACCAATGAAGAAGGAGATATCAGACAATACATAATTCCTGTAGCAGACACCAATTTTACGGTTACAGAAAAAGATTTCAGTACCGCGAAAGATGCGGAAACAGCTATTGCAGCGTACCTGCGTACCACAATGGACAAGACTTTTGACTTAGAGCAGGCACCATTGGTAAATGCCAGTTTAGTAAAAGCAAAAGAAAATGAATATGTGTTTTTCTTATCGTTGCATCATATCATTGGAGACGGTTGGTCGATCGAAGTATTAATCTCAGAAGTAGTGAAAATCTACAACGCATTAGTACAAAATAGAGAACTGAACTTACCAAAATTAAACATACAGTTCAAAGACTACGCCGTATGGATGAATGCTGATTTACAGCAGGAAAAACATAAAGCATCAGAACAATACTGGCTGAATCAGTTTAATGGCGAATTACCCGTGCTGGATCTACCGAGTTTTAGAACACGTCCTTTGGTGCGCACGTATCAGGGAGATTACGTAAGCCATCAATTCTCTGCAGCATTTTTAGAAAAGGTGAAAGCATTTTCAAAAGAAAGAGACGTAACCTTATTCATGACCTTAATGTCAGGCGTAAATGCGTTACTGCACCGTTATTCGGGAATGGATGATATGATCGTTGGAACGCCAATGTCAGGAAGAGAACATCCGGACTTAGAAAACCAAATCGGATTGTACCTTAACACGCTTGCTGTACGTACACGCCTTAAAGAAAAAGGCAGCTTTTTAGATTTGTTAAATGTTCAGAAAGAAACCTTGCTTGAGGCTTACGATCATCAGAACTACCCTTTTGATGCTTTAGTAGGTAAACTAAACTTAAAGCGCGATACCAGCCGATCTGCTTTGTTTGATGTTTTTGTAGTGTTGCAGAATCAAGGGCAATTAAATAGCATTAATACAGAAGAATTGGTGAATCTGGAAGTAAAAGAATATCCTTTCTCCAGAAAAGTATCTCAGTTTGATATCACGTTTACGTTTACAGAAATAGCAGAAGGTTTGGAATTGGGTATTGAGTACAACACTGCTATTTACGATGAATATTTGATTCAAAGAATGTTTGCGCATTTTGAGAATCTGTTAACGCAGTTCATAGAGCAGCCACAAACGTTACTTGCCCAAGCCGATTATCTTACTGAAGCCGAAAAACAGCAATTGTTACTTGATTTTAATGATACAACGGTTACGTATCCAAAAGAAAAGACAATTGTTGCCTTGTTTGAAGAGCAAGTAACGAGAACACCGGATCATGAGGCATTAAAAGACGATCAGAAAGTATATTCGTATTTAGAATTGGACATACTTTCCAATCAGATAGCAGAATACTTAATTGCAACGTATGGTCAGGAAGATAAGTCGCCAATAGCCGTTTTATTAGGCAGATCGGCAGATATGGTTGTGTTTCTGCTAGGAATATTAAAATCAGGCAGATCTTATATTCCATTAGATCCAACCTTTCCGGAAGAACGTCTGGTTTACATTATTGAAAACAGCCAGAGTAAAATTCTGATTTATGAAAAAGAGTACACCGTAGCCAGTACAAGTACAATTGAGCGTGTAGCGGTCGAAAGTATTATGGAAGGAATCTATCAATACGATGGAGCCGTTTCGGTCACAATTTCGCCGGAAGATACCGCTTATATCATTTTTACTTCCGGCTCAACCGGAAATCCAAAAGGAGTAGAAATAGGGCATCAGTCGTTGGTGAATTTTCTAACCAGCATGCAGCAAAAGCTAAAATTAGAAGCAAACGATACTTTGTTTTCCGTAACAACGTATTCTTTTGATAT